>Ga0208904_1001710_pt1 | contig 14613 bp, 12 predicted proteins | sample AntAceMetag02UKB_FD_184774 | JGI IMG/M metagenome (GOLD analysis project Ga0208904, IMG submission 184774) | Saline lake microbial communities from Ace Lake, Antarctica - Antarctic Ace Lake Metagenome 02UKB (SPAdes) (version 2) | ecosystem: Environmental > Aquatic > Non-marine Saline and...
AGGACTGGCCCCCAGGAATTTGGTCCGTCCTCCCCAGACCGGCATGGCCGGAGAGGAATTCGTATATACAAAGCTGATGAATCCTGCTTCTAACGCCTGCAACAGATAAATCGCCGACATCCCGAAGTGTTCGCTATTGCTGACTCCCACCAGCGAGACCCCGGTTGACTTTGCCAGATCGATGGCTTCATTCATCGCTTTTTTACCGACAATGAATCCCATACCGTGATCACCATCGATATGTTTGGATGCGGGGCTGGTTTGTTTCACTCCAATGTCAGGGACTCTATTCACCAGATTGTGACGCAGTCGTTCACAATACATTGCGACTCGCACGACGCCGTGTGAGTATACGCCCCTCAGGTCGGCACTGACCAGTCCTTCAGCAATGACATCTGCATCTCCAGCAGGTATCCCGTTAGCCTCAAAGATATCTTTAACCAGTTTGTGCAGGGTAGCGGCGTCGAATAGAGTGGGTTCAGCCATAATTTAGTGATGATTCGGGTTTAACTTAGATTCGATGGCAGCAATGTCCCGTTAGGTTTTAGCTGGTTTAATAGGCTTTGGATTGGTTTCGTGTCCGGTATAAAACTTTTTCTGGTGAGAGACTCCTTGAAATGTGATCCAAGACTTACTTCATTTTGGCTCGGAAAAATCGAAAGACCGGCGGTGCTGCAATACTAAATAAGGTAATTAACCATAGCGACAAAGATATGGGTGACTCATAAAAAGTAGCAAAATCACCATAACTATAAGTTAAGGCCCTTCTAAAATTAACCTCTATGAGACCGCCTAACACGAGCCCTAATACAAGCGGAGCAATTGGAAAACCTGTTTTCCGCATAATAAAGCCAACCAGACCAAAAATAAGCATTAATATCAGATCAAATTCGCTTCCATTGATGACATATACCCCGACAATACTCAAAATGGCAATTAAAGGCATTAGGATCCATTTTGGTACCTGTAGAATCTTAGCCAACAAACGAACTAGAGGCAAATTAAGGACAATTAACACAAGGTTACCGATAAACATAGATGCTGCGACTCCCCAGAAGATCTCAGGACTATCTACCAACATAGTAGGCCCTGGTCTAACGCCTAAGGTAATCAAAGCACCCAGCATAACTGCAGTGGTTTCACTTCCAGGCACCCCCAGTACCAGAAGCGGGATGAAAGAACCTACAGCAGAAGAGTTGTTGGCTGATTCGGGTGCAGCAACACCCCGCAAATCTCCTTTTCCGAAATTGCCTTTATCGCCAGCCATTTTTTTCTCAGTATTATAGGCCAGAAAACTTGCTATTGTAGCGCCTGCGCCAGGCAGTACGCCCACGAAAAAGCCAGTGATACAACTTCGTATAATACCAGCAAAGGAATCCTTTATTTCTTTAAAAGTCAGGTAAATTCTACCGAGGGGAATAATCTTTTCTTTGGTCAAGTTGGCTTTATCCGAGAGAAATAAAAAGAGTTCTCCCACTGCAAAAATACCGATGACCACCACAATAAAATCTATGCCATCATCCAATTCAAGTAGCCCAAAGGTAAAGCGTTGGGTTCCCCCAAAACTCAATTCATCGATTCCCACTGTCGCAATGGCTAGACCGATAAAAGCAGAAAACATCGCTTTGATAAAACTGCCTTCTGAAAAGCTGGTCAGCGCAGTAAAAGCGCAAATCATCAATACAAAATATTCAGCCGGTCCAAAATCAATGGCTAACTTGGACAGAAAAGGTGCTAAAAGAATCAGTAAAAAAATTGAGATGGTTCCCCCAATAAATGAAGCAACGGCACTCATGGCCAAAGCGGGACCTGCTTTCCCTTGTTTTGCCAGGGGGTTCCCATCAATACAGGTGACTGCTGCAGAAGATGTTCCCGGTACGTTTAATAATATACTGGATATTGAGTTGCCATACTGAGAGCCATAAAAAATACCCGCAAAGAATATCAAAGCCGATGAGGGTGGCAAATCAAACTGGAGGACAATCGGAAATAGAATCGCAATGGCGTTGATAGGACCGATGCCTGGTAACATACCAATAACAGTACCTAAAAAACAACCAATGACTACCAGCATCATATTGGTACCGCTAAAAGCAACAACAAAACCATCCATTAATAGATCAAACATGCTAACCCATTTAGAATAAAAATTTTAGTATTCCGGTGGGTAAATTGAGGCCCAATATCCGGTCAAAAATAATATAAAAGCTTATCGATACAGCAACAGATACCGGAGCAATCCACTTAATCGTTGCGCCAAACACCCACATGCAGACACCCATCAAAAGAGTGGCTAAAACCAAAAATCCAACATGCGCCAAAGATAGGCTATAGACCAAAATCGCAACTGCCAGTAAAAAAATGCTTACCAGTTGCTGCCCCTTCGGCCAGGTGTTTTTGTGCTGTGACGGAAATATAAACAGAAGAACAGATAATATGATCATGGCGACTGAAAGGAAAAAAGGAAAATATTTTTCCTTCGTCGGATCATAATCTGCTTCTAATGAAACAGTTAAATAGCAATAGGCCATGCTGAAAAACAACATGACGAGTGCGTATTTTCTGTCAGTAAGAAATTTCATAACCTGATTGCCTAGTAGTTGAATGAAATAAACTGGGTTCTCAGCAATCGCCAGATCAAGCAATTGTGATTGACATTGAAAAATAGCCCGGCTTGTCAGCCATCAGCTTGCAATCATAATGCTTCATTTTAGCTGCATGTCAAACTGATAGCTGATGACTTAGACCAAAGAACTTAAATTTACAAAACAATTCAGTCTCCTAGATAAATACAGGACTTAACTGAATTTTCGTTCGGGCACTACTTAGTGACACCCAGTTCTTTGGAGATTTCTGCAACGGCATTAATTTGTTTAGTCACGAAGTTATCAAAGTCCTTACCAAATGATGTAAATTCAGCAAGTCCGTTTTTGTTTCGTAATACTGTCCACTCATCTGACATGGCTACAGCTTTAACAGCTTTAACCCAATCGTTATATACCGCGTCAGATATGCCAGCCGGTACATAAAATGCTCTCCAATTTGCACCAATAACATCATATCCCAATTCTTTGGCAGTTGGGGTATTTCCTAAAGCAGGTACTCGATTATCTGACAGTACAGCTAAAACACGAATATCCCCTCCAGCCAGCTGACCGAGTACTTCCGAAGTATCACCAGTGAAAGCTGCAGCACGGCCACTAATCACTTCCAACATGGCTTTTGCACCATTGTCAAAAGCAATGTAGTTGATTTTTTTCAAATCTGTAATTCCTGCCGCTTTGGCAACCATCAACATTTTGATATGGTCCCAACCACCAGCTGAACTTCCACCAACGATAGGTGTTCTTCTCGGATTCTTTTTAAAAGCTGAGATTAGATCATCCAGTGTTTTGTAGGGTGACTTTTTACCAACAACAATTACACCATAATCACTTCCAACAGCGCCAACCCATTTGACGTCATTGGCTGTGTAGTCGCCATATACTTTTTGTGCTAATCTGGTTGCTGTTGCGGCACTTGCGGCAACAATCAGCTTTTCATCATCATTCCGTTTGGAAACCACATGAGCAAACGCTATTCCTCCGCCTGAGCCCGACATGTTAACCACTTTAATAGACCCTTCAACTCCGCCGACCTTTGGCATCAACTGTGCTGCCGGAACACGGCAGGTAAAATCCCATCCACCACCAGCACCTGCAGGAGCCAGGCATTCTACATTTTTAAGAACAGCCATTGCCGGGCTGATAGCGAACATGCTAATCGCAAAAACAGCTGTAAGCAGAGTAAATAAAAACTTTTTCATGACACAACTCCCATATTAATGTTTTAACCTAAAAATGAGCACTCAATTTTGTATTTTGCACTCAACTTCTAATGACTTTCATCATTAAAGAAGGGGGTGTCTAATTTGTCAATATTAACGCATTATTGGGTATAAAATACATATTACAAATTTTGTTCATAATGTTCATGCAATATTGATGTGGTCCAGAAGAACTGGACACAAAGCGAAGCTTCAACAATAAAAAGGAGGGCTAAAGCCAGCTATGGTCCCCGGATTGCCTATCGGACCCTAACGATAGAAAAGCAAGTGAGGGTTTTCTTTGTCTTAGAGTTTGGTGTAGACTTCTTTTCAACCATTGGGAATTTTGGAACCCGAATTCTTGCAGCAGACTTTGAGAAGCCCAGGGAGTATGAAAATCTTTGATAATCTGATGTGGGGGCGATTTCGACCCCAAAAACTGAAAACCAAGCTGATATTGTTTATTATCATCCTGGTGCTCTTTCAGGTCGTCCTGATCGGCATCGTCTCTGTCAATATCATTTCCGATATTACCGAAGAGCAGATCGGTAAAAGAGCCCTTAAGGTTTCACAAACGGTGTCACTGATCCCTGAAATACGGGAAAACCTGATCAAGAGAGATCCGGAACAGCGGATACAGCAGATTGCTGAAAAGATTCGCAAAACGACTGGCGCCCAGTTCATTGTGGTGGGTGATCATGAGGGCAGACGGTATTCCCATCCCATCATAGAAAGGCTGGGAAAATTTATGGTCGGAGGTGATAATAGACCGGCCCTGCAGGAAGGCAAATCCTATATTTCCAAGGCTGTTGGGACCCTGGGTCCCTCAATCCGGGGTAAAGTGCCTGTTTTTGACAGCCAGGGCAAGGTGATTGGAATTGTTTCGGTGGGTTACCTGCTGGAGGATATCAACACGATTACCAGTCAATATCAATATCGACTCGTGCTGTTTCTACCATTTTTGATTTTGATAGGGATCCTGGCGGCTATCATCATTGCCAGCCGCGTTAAAAAAGCCATTCTGGGATTGGAACCGCCGGAGATTGCCGCTCTCTTACAGGAACGAACAGCGACTCTGGAAACGGTCAAGGAAGGTGTGATTGCGGTCGATGCCGGGGGATTGATTACGACAATCAACAAAACCGCGTTTGAAACGATCGGCCTGAATCCGGACATACCTGTTATTGGAAGGCCGATTCTGGAAATCGTACCCCAAACAGAAATGGTGGAAATCCTGAAAACCGGGGAAAGCCATTATGATCGTGAACTGCTGATTGATGACAAAGAGATCATCGTCAATCGTATTCCAATTATGAACAAAGGAATGATCAATGGGGTTGTCGCCAGTTTTCGCAGAAAGGATGAGTTGGATCACCTCGCCAAAAAGTTATTGCAGGCAGAAAAGTATTCTGAATTGTTAAGGATTCAAACCCACGAGTATTCCAATAAGCTGTATACGATTTCAGGGTTGGTGCAGATCGGCCATTATCAGAAAGCGATCGATCTAATTAGCAGTGAGACCTCGGGGTACCAGTATCTGATCAATTTTCTGATGGAGGTCGTGCCCGATCCGAATCTGGCCGGTGTGATTCTCGGGAAGTACAGCCAGGCCAAAGAGCAGAATGTCACCCTGAAGATCGATCCGGATAGCAGCATGATAGATGTTCCCAAACATATCAGCAGAGAAGGGATCGTGACGATCGTTGGGAACATGCTGGATAATGCCTTTGAAGCCGTAAAGAACCTTAAAGAATCCGAACGTCTCGTGAATCTATCCATGACAGATCTGGGAAACGACCTGATCTTTGAATTTGACGACGCCGGATCCGGAATCGATAAGCATCATGTTGAGAAGATTTTTGAAATGGGATTTTCCACAAAGCCAGGGGAAGGCTATGGCACCGGATTGTATCTGGTGGACCGGGCGCTTAAAAAACTGGAAGGCAGCATCAGTATCACCTCTTCCGAACTGGGTGGTGCAGCGTTTACAGTAATCATTCCCAAAAATGAGAGGAGTTGAGATGGATCCGGTGCAAGTGCTGATTGTGGAAGACGATAAACGGGTGGCCGATATTCAGAGACTGTTCACAGAAAAAGTCCCCGGATACACTGTGATTGGTATTTCCCATGCAATCCAGGAAGCGGAGGAGATGCTGGCGATCCTCAAACCCGATCTGGTGTTGCTGGATATCTATTTTCCTGATGGCAACGGGATTGATTTGCTGTGGAAAATCAGATCCGATTACCGCTCAATGGATGTCATTCTGATTACAGCGGCTAAAGAGGTTAATATTTTACAGGAAGCGATTCGGGGCGGTGTCTTCGATTATATCATTAAGCCTATTGAGTTCAGTCGGTTTCAAAGTACTCTGGGGAAGTTCTATGCCTATCGGACTAAAATTGCCGAGATCAAAACCATTGACCAGCAGGATGTAGATGGCTTACTGCATCCGGTTAAGCCGGAAAAGTCTTCACAGGATGCGATGCCGAAGGGTATTGATGCCATTACACTGGAGAAAATCATCCGGATAATGGATCAGGTCATGTCGGTTGGTGTCAGCGCGGAGAAGGTTGGAAAATTGGTTGGTGTCAGCCGGACTACTGCCAGGAGATATTTGGAATACCTGGTTGCCGGGGGGACAATCGGTGCGGATCTCTCATATGGGACCGTGGGCCGACCGGAACGCATATACTTGAAGACGTGAACCTGTTCCTCCTCAAAATTATGGTCTGTAGGATGGACGCGTTTGATTTCTCAAATGAGACCGGAAACAATTTAAAAACTATCGCGTTTAAAATCAACCCGGAAGAGACACAGACGAACGCTGGTCTGATTGATGCGCAGAATGTGGATTTGATGATATTGGAGGATGTATAATTTTGCTGCAGTTTGGGACAAGATTAACCACACCCGAAAAAAAACAGTTGCACTTTCCTAAAGTTTAAACGAGACTCAAGTTTGCTAAAACTAATTATTCAAAAACGACAAAAGGGGGAGTTTATGAAAAAGGCAACTGTTCTATTGTGTTCGTTTTTCCTGATGTTGGGTTTTTCTTTTTCCGCGCTCGGCGCGGCGAAAAACCCCGATACATTTGTGCTTGCAGATATTGGTTCTGTTGAAACCCTGGATCCGGCTAAAGCGTATGATACTGCCAGCGGGGCTAAGATCTGGACTGTTTATGAAACGCTGGTGTTTTTCGATGGGCCTTACACAGGCAAGTTTTTACCGGTTATTGCCACGGAAGTCCCAACTGTGGTGAACGGTGGCATATCGAAAGACGGAAAGACTTACACCTTCAATATCCGTCAAGGGGTAAAATTTCATAATGGTGCCCGTTTAACCGCTGCAGATGTGGGATACTCCCTCGAACGAGCCATGATTTGCGATCCTTCCGGTGGTCCAATGTGGATGATGCTGGAAGCGTTGACCGGCATCGACAATACCCGGGATGGAAATAACAAAATCAAACCGGGGATTTTCAAAAAAATCGATAAAGCGGTTGAGGTCAAGGGGAACAAGGTGCTTCTCCACCTACCCAAACCCTACCCACCTCTGTTGGGAATCCTCTCATATGTTTCCGGCTCGGTCATCAATAAAAAATGGGCTATTGCGAATGGCGCCTGGGATGGAAACTTCAAGAACGCGGCCAAATACAACAAACCGGTTACGGGCAAGGAACCGCTGGCAAAAATTGCGAACGGAACCGGAGCGTACAAGTTGAGATTATGGGAGGCTTCCAAGCAGTTTATTTTTGAAAGAAACGACAAATACTGGGGACCAAAGCCCTATCTGAAAACGGCCATCGTCAAATATGTCCCTGAATGGAGTACCAGAAAGCTGATGCTGCAGGCGGGTGATGCTGACCGGGTTCATGTGGGCAAACCTTTCCTGCACGAAGTCAAGGCCATGAAGGGAGTGAAGGTTTATGAGGTTGCCCAACTGTCAGTCACCGGCGCCTTGTTTAACCAGAAGATTGCGCCCCAGGGGAACCCCAATATCGGCAGTGGAAAACTGGACGGAAATGGGATCCCGCCGGACTTTTTCGCAGATATCAATGTGCGAAAGGCATTTATGCATGCCTATGATCGAGCCACCTTCAAAAAGGAGGTTCTGAATGATCTGGCCACTCTGCCGGCCACTCCGCTGGTTGATGGTCTGCCCTATCAGAAGCCGACACCGACTTATGATTTCGACCTGGAAAAAGCCAAAGACTACATGATGAAAGCCTGGGGCGGTCAGGTCTGGAAAAAGGGTTTTAAGATGGCCATTACATACAATACCGGGCGGGAAGAGCGTGAAGCGGCAGCTGTGATGCTGGCGGAAAACATCATGTCTTTGAATTCAAAGTTTCAGATCGAAATCCGGAACATTGAGTGGCGGGACTACATGGCGAAAATTCGTCAATTTCAGATCCCGATCTTCATCATCGGTTGGGGAGCTGACTATCCCGATCCCCACAATTTCATGTATCCTTATATGAGTTCCAACGGGACGTACGGCAAGTACATGGGGTATGATAATCCGGAGGTGGACCGCCTGCTGAAGGTTGGCATCGAAAGTGTCGAGCCTGACAAGCGAGCTAAAACCTATGCGAAGCTCCAGGATATCTGGTTTAAGGACGCACTGGGAATCACGCTTTTTCAACCCGTTGAACTCTGGGTTTACCGGGACAACATCAAGGGCTTTGTGCCTAATCCGATGTTTTCACCGGCTAACGAGTGGTTCTACCGGATTTCGAAATAGACGTCGCATCATCTGATCCACGGGAGGGGACCACCCCCTCCCTTTGGTAATCCCTTTCACATTAATTGTCTTGACTACCTTTATCATCAGAAGATTGTTGTTCATGGCCTTTGTCTTATTCGGGGTCTCTGTACTTATTTTTTCGATTCTGATGACATTCAGCCCCGAACGTCGCGCGCTGGCATATATCTCCTCGCCACAGCAGGTTAAGGACATACCCATGATCGTCAAGCAGTTCGGGTTGGATGATCCCTTTCACCTTCAGTATCTGCGCTGGATCAAAGAGATATCTTCGGGCAACTTCGGTTATTCCGTGGTGGCCGGACAACCGGTTTGGGATGCCTTCTGGAAATATTTTCCGGTTACCCTGGAGTTGAATCTGTTCACCTCGCCGTTAATCATCATTATCGGCATTTGGCTGGGGATGCAGGCCGGCATCCACTATAATACATCCATTGATCACACCACGCGCATCTTTGCGATTATCGGCTGGTCTTTGCCTACGTTTCTGTTTTCCCTGATTGTCCTGATGATTTTCTACGGTTATTTTTCGGTTTTCCCCCCCGGTATTATCAGTGATGAATTTACCCTGTTCATCAAGGAGAACCCCGATAAATATACCCAATACACTTATCTGTTCACTGTTGATGGCCTGCTGAATGGCAGGCTGGACATCTTCTGGGATGCATTGAAACACCTGATCATGCCCATAATTACCCAGGTCACGGTGGTGGTGGCCTTATTGTTGCGGGTCATGCGATCCAGTATGATCGAAGAGATCTCCAAGGACTACATCATCACGGTTCGTGCCAAGGGGGCGGATCACAAAACCATATACCATAAACACGCCAAGAGAAATGCGCTGATACCGGTCGTGACAGTTGCCGGATGGCTGGTTGCGTTTTCCATGGAAGGGAGCATTGCAATAGAGATTATTTTCACTCGGCAGGGGATCGGCTGGTGGTTGGCGACATCCGCCGTTCAGCTGGATATTCCTGTTCTGATGGCAGTTTGCCTGTTTTTTGGCCTGGTTTACGTCATTACTAATCTGATCATCGACATCCTGTATGCGTATATCGACCCCAGGATTCGTTTGACATAGGGTCGACTTAAAATTTGTTAACGATCACTTAACACCGGAAATGACTGAAACACATCCGCGGCTGAAAGAACTGAAATTCACATTTTACCGGATTTTCCGAAATCCCTCGGCGATCATCGGATTTACGCTGCTGATTTTCTTCATCGTCGTAGCGATTGGAGCGCCCTATATCGCTCCACCCAAATACCCCCATAACCCTTATCGGATGCCCCATAAAGGGTTTTCCCACACGCCCAAGCCCCCGAGTAGTGAGGCTATTTTTGGTACCACCTCCGGACAGTATGATATTTTTTACGGCGCGGTCTGGGGCACACGAACCGCCTTTCGCATCGGTATTTTTGTGGTGGGGATTTCGATGTTGATTGGTGTGACGCTTGGTACAATATCCGGTTATTATGGCGGTATACTCGACGAGTTGCTGATGCGGTTTGTGGATGTTGTTTTTGCCATTCCCATGCTTGTATTGGCCATGGCGATTGTAGTGGCGTTTGGTCGGGGGTTGGATAATGTGATGATTGCCCTGGCCATGATCGGCTGGCGGAGCTATGTGCGTGTGATGCGCTCAAGTATTCTGACACTGCGTGAACTGGATTATGTGCAGGCTGCCAAGATCATGGGAGTTTCCAATCTGAAAATCATGCTGCGACATATCCTGCCTAATGGGATCTATCCGGTTTTAGTGATGGCGTTTATGGATATCGGTTCCATGGTGATAGTCGCTGCCTTCATGAGTTTTCTGGGTTTGGGTGCACCCAAGGGATATGCTGACTGGGGTCAGATGGTGGCCTTGGCCCGGAATTATATCGTGGGTCCGCCGGATGATCCGTTGAAATACTGGTTCGCAATTGCCATTCCGGGTTTGTGCATTATTCTGTTCGTACTGGCGTGGAACCTGATCGGCGACGCTCTGCGAGATGCGTTTGACCCGAAAATCAGAAGGGGATAAGGACTGCATGGGCAAACTGATTGAAATAAAGGAACTGGTCACCAATTTCAATACTTACGAGGGAGTGGTAAAGGCCTTGAATGGGGTCAGCCTCTCAATCGATCAGGGTATCACCTTCGGACTGGTGGGGGAATCCGGTTGCGGCAAAAGTGTGACCGCCCGCTCCATCATGCGTTTGATTCAACCGCCCGGCGTCATTGTCAGCGGAGAGGTCCTCTTCTTTGATGACGAATCCCAGACGCCTGTCGATCTTCTGCAGCAATCAGAGGCGTACATGCGAGACTGTTGCGGCAACAAGATCTCCATGATTTTCCAGGAGCCCAATGCCGCACTGAATCCAACGTTTACCATCGGTGAGCAGGTTTCGGAAAGCTTTTTGTTTCACCAGGTGTCGGAGATGTCGGCTAAAATTCTGGATGATCTCTCGTCTCCGGCTGATAAAACCGTTATACTCTGGAAGTCTTGGCTCCGTTTCTGTTTCAGGATAGCCGCCCGCAATCCTGGATCACCGATCTTGAAGCTGGTGGAACGCATCCCTCTTCTGAAAGGCTGGAAACGCCGCTTAAAAAAAGAAGCCATCCAACGGTCGATTGACATCATTGGGCAGTTGCATATCCCTAATCCGGAGCAGGTGGTCAATAATTATCCCCATAATCTTTCCGGTGGGATGAAACAAAGGATCGTGATCGCGATTGCCCTGGCCTGTCATCCCGTGCTCTTAATTGCCGACGAGGCGACCTCTAACCTGGATGTTACTGTCCAGGCCCAGATACTGGAACTGCTGGTTGAGCTCAAAAAGACGGTTATCTCATCCATCCTCCTGATTACCCATGACCTGGGAGTGGTGGCAGAAACCTGTGATCGGGTGGGGGTGATGTATGCGGGCAGTCTGTGTGAGGTGGCGGATGTCAAGGATATCTTTGAACGCCCCCTGCATCCCTATACCAGAGCTCTGCTGAATTCGGTTCCCAAAAAGACCCAAACGGATAAGTTATACAGTATCGAAGGCAGCGTGCCCAACCTGGTCACACCGCCCAGTGGTTGCCGATTTCACCCGCGGTGTCCGTTGCGAATCGAGATCTGTGATCAACAAGAACCGGATCTGGTTCTACATCGGGAAAATCATCTTGTCGCCTGTCATGCGATCAGTGAAGAGGAATAGGTTTGGAAAAAATTCTTGAACTGAAAAACCTGAAAAAACACTACCCGGTCTTAGGCGGCGTCTTTCGTCGTCAGATCAATGCGGTCAAAGCGTTGGATGGCATCGACCTTGATATTTACCGGGGCGAGTGCCTGGGATTGGTGGGGGAATCGGGGTGTGGCAAGACAACCACCGGCAAGACCATCGTTAAACTGCATGAGGCAACCGCTGGGGAAATCCTGTTTCATCAAAATGGGGACACGGCTGTTGACATCACCCGTTTGTCCCGGTCTCGCATGAAAAAAACAGGTCTGCGAGGTAAACTGCAAATGGTATTTCAAGATCCGACTACCTCCATGAATCCGCGGATGCTGGTTAAAAATATCATCGCGGAACCGATCCGCACGACAGAGAACCTCAGCAGCCGGGCCATGGACGACCGCGTCAGATCTTTGTTAAATCTGGTGGGACTCAACGATTTTCACCTGCTGAGGTATCCACATGAGTTTTCAGGCGGGCAGCGGCAGCGCATAGCAGTGGCGAGAGCCATTGCCACCGAGCCTGATCTGATCGTACTCGATGAACCGACATCGGCCCTGGATGTCTCTGTTCAGGCTCAAATACTGGGTTTGCTGCAGGAACTGCAGGAAAAGCTTGGTATGACATACCTGTTCGTGACCCATCATCTGCTGGTAGTGAAATATATCAGCCACCGGCTGGCTGTAATGTATCTGGGTAAAGTCGTGGAAATTGCCAAAACGGGAGATCTTTTCGATAACCCTGTTCATCCATACACCTTGGCCCTGCTGTCAGCTATCCCCGAGCCGAACCTTTCCCAAAAAACCCGACGTATTATGTTGGAAGGGGATGTCCCCAGCCCCCTCGATCCTCCAACCGGTTGCCGCTTCCATCCGCGGTGCCCCTTTACCGCAGAACAGTGCAGAGTGACAGAACCCGTCATGGAAGAAGTTGGAGACGGCCATCTGGTAGCCTGTCATCGCAAACATGAAATAAAGGGATTGATCTAGACGACAGAAGATACTGTCCCTGTCGCAGATTTTTAAATCAAAATCCGCATGAAATCAAAAGCGACAACCACCATTAAAACCGCAAAAAAAACAATAACGACCGTCCTGTTTTATCCTGGATTGATTCATATACGTTCTTGAATCGCAAAAAAAATCCACTCGGATTTGAGAGATAAAAATATTGAAAATGGCTGGTCTTGGATAGCGCTAATTGTTAAACTAAAAGATGTTTCCGCAGCCCTGAATATTTGACTGAGATAGATGGACCCTTTTATCAACCAATCAAGCGACCCTTGCCATGCCACAAACAGCGAAATCGGAATTGAATTTTTCACCCGCCAGTGAACGAAACAAGGCCCCCATACTGGAAATCTTGAAGTTTGAACTGGTTGATATTAAGGAAGTCTGGGAGGTCGGCAGCGGGACCGGGCAGCACGCTGTCTTTTTTGCCACAGAGTTGCCCCATTTAATGTGGCAGACGACTGATCTCAAGAAAAACCATCCGGATATTCAGGCACGCGTCACGGATGCGCAATTACCCAATCTCAAGCCACCCGTTGAGCTGGATGTCAATCTCTTTCCCTGGCCAATGGCATCTGTGCAATCTGTTTTTACGGCCAATACACTGCATATTATTTCGCAGTCGGCTGTGCAGGCTTTTTTCAAGGGGATCCGGCAGAATCTTCAAAAAGGGGGGAAACTGTGTGTTTATGGTCCGTTTAAATACCAGGGGAACTTCACCAGTGACAGCAATGAACAGTTCGACAGTCAACTCAAGCAGTGTGACCCTGCCAGTGGCATCCGCGACGTGGAATGGATCAATCAACTGGCTGAGGCAGCAGAATGTTCCCTGCAAAACGACCATGAAATGCCAGCCAACAATCGTCTTCTGGTCTGGGAGAAAAACGGTTCAGCGATATCCAGGGTCGATAGCACGGGTTGACTTGTTTTTGCATCCTTTGCAAGGTCGCCCCTGAAAACTGCATATGTTGCTCGAATTCCCTCTGGATGCAGGGTAGAGCAACAACTGCGGCAACAAAGCCTTTGACGTTAGTCGATGGTCATCTGGCTACTTTGACAACTGTGCGACCTTTGCTTTTGCCTTGTAACATCAGCATCATTCGCTCTTCCAGATCTTCCAGTTGAATTTCGTTGGATATCCCGAGGAGTCCGTCCAATCGCCAGTCTCCAGCCAGTTTTTCCCAGATAGCGGCACGACGCTCCATGGGGCAGTTTTGGGAGTCGATGCCCAGCAGGCGCACACCCCGCAGAATGAACGGAAAAACAGTCAAGGGCAGGTCGGGTGAGGCTGCATTCCCGCAGCAAGTGACTGAACCTCCGTACAGGGTCGTTTTGATTGCCGTTGCCAGAATATCCCCACCAACCGTGTCGATCACACCAGCCCAGCGAGCCTTGAGTACGGGCCTGCTGGATGCGTCTGCAGCATCTTCCCGGCTGATGACCTCTTTTGCGCCAATTCCGGTCAGATATGCCTGCTCTTCCACCATTCCGCCTACCGCAACCACCTGATAGCCAAGTTTCGTCAGGATGGAAACGGCAACACTGCCGACACCACCAGAAGCCCCGGTCACCAGAATTTCGCCCTGATCCGGCTTAACCATGTGGATCAGGGCACTGACAGACAGTCCAGCGGTAAATCCGGCGGTTCCCAAAATCATGGCTTCTTTCATAGTTAAACCAGCTGGTAGCTTGACCACCCAGTCTGCCGGCACGCGGACATACTCTGCGAATCCGCCAGCTGTGTTCATTCCCAGGTCGTAGCTGGTGACGATCACCTCATCTCCGGGTTTGAACTTGTCACTCTGGCTCTCTTCCACGACACCTGC
>Ga0208904_1001711_pt1 | contig 14590 bp, 17 predicted proteins | sample AntAceMetag02UKB_FD_184774 | JGI IMG/M metagenome (GOLD analysis project Ga0208904, IMG submission 184774) | Saline lake microbial communities from Ace Lake, Antarctica - Antarctic Ace Lake Metagenome 02UKB (SPAdes) (version 2) | ecosystem: Environmental > Aquatic > Non-marine Saline and...
AAAAACATTATAACAAAAAAAGACCAAGCCAAAGACCTGCGGGCTTATTAAAAACATCCTTTCAAGATTTGGTTTAATAATTCAAAAAAAGTCAAATTTCAGAAATTGTAATCCATCTATATTTTTGATATATTTAAGTAATGAAATTGGATAAAATTCTTAAATATGTGACCTTGGGAGCTGTTTTTATAGTTCCTTTTGTTCCTTTAGTAGTAATGAGTTCCTTCTTTTTTCCTTATATCGTCGGGAAAGCTTTTTTGTTTAGAATTTTAGTGGAAATAGCTGTGGGGGCTTGGGCTATTTTAGCAATAAGAAATGAAAAATATCGTCCTAAATTCTCTTGGATTTTCGTGGGAGTTCTATCTTTGGTTGTAGTGATGTTTTTTGCAGATTTATTGGGTGAAAATCCACTAAAAAGTTTTTGGAGTAATTATGAAAGAATGGAAGGTTGGGTGACCCTTTTACATCTGCTTGGTTATTTTGTGGTGATAACAAGTTTTTTGAATACCAAAAAGTTGTGGAATCGGTTTTTTAATACTTCTTTGGCTGTAAGTGTTTGGGTAGGTCTTTATGGTGTCTTTCAAATAGCTGGTTGGGTTGGTGCTACCCAAGGTGTTTCTCGTTTGGATGTGACATTTGGTAATGCCTCTTATTTAGCTATCTATGCGGTTTTTCATATTTTTCTAGCTTTGTTCCTACTTATTCAACGACAAAGCTGGAATGATTTCGGTGGTTATATTTATAGTGGAATAATTTTACTTAATATCTTTATTCTTTATCATACTGCAACTCGAGGGGCAATTTTGGGTTTTTTAGGGGCTATTCTTTTAATTACTCTGTTAATTGCTGTTTTTGAGAAAGAAAAGAAAAAACTTAGAAAAATTAGTATTGGAATATTAGTTGGGGTTATTTTATTTATTGGAGGATTTATTGCGTTGAAGAACGCTTCGTTCATTAAAAACAGTGAAGTGCTTAATCGGTTTGCAACAATTTCACTGGAAGAAACAACGACCAAGTCGCGATTTATGATTTGGAGTATGGCTTGGGAAGGTGTAAAGGAAAAACCAATTCTTGGCTGGGGTCAGGAAAACTTTAGTTATGTCTTTAATCAAAATTATAATCCTAAGATGTATGGACAGGAGGAGTGGTTTGATAGGACCCATAATGTTTTTATGGATTGGTTGATTGCTGGAGGTTTCTTAGGACTTTTAGCTTATCTGTCTCTCTTCGTTACTTTTTTGTATTACCTGTGGAGTAGAAAATATAATAATAATTTCTCTGTTTTTGAGAGAAGTATTTTCACTGGTTTACTAGTTGGATATTTTGTTCATAATTTATTTGTTTTTGATAATTTAACCAGTTATATTTTATTTTTTACAATTTTAGGTTTTATTCATAGTCAGATTTCTTATTCAGAATTACCAGAGAAGCAGGAGGAATGTTGGTTGGATAAAATTAGTGATGAAACAATTGTAAAAATAATTACACCAATTATAGTAATTCTTACTATTTTTTCTGTCTACTTTTTTAACGCTAAAAGTATTTTGGCAAACAGAACTTTACTTAAGGCGATTGCTCCACAACAAGAAGGGGTAGCTGAAAACTTGAAGTATTATAAAAAAGCCCTATCTTATAACTCATTTGCTAATCAAGAAATTAGAGAACAGTTAATGCAATTTATGATAAAGATAAGGGATCTGAATTTAGATCCAGAAGTAAAAAAAGAATTACTTGAGCTAGCTGTTTTAGAAGCTGAGAAAGAAATTGAAAGAGATCCTAAGAATGCTAGGACTGAGGTCTTTTTAGGTTCGTTGTTAAATAGGTATGGTTACTTAGATGAAGGATTAAAACATTTTAAAAAAGGGTTAGAACTTTCACCAAAAAAACAGTCAATTATGTTTGGGATGGGTTCGGCTTATATAAATAACGGAAGACATAACGAAGGATTTGAAATTTTACAAAAAGCTTATGAATTAGAACCAAAATATGACCAAGCTAAGAGTTTATATATTTTGTCTGCAATTTATTCTGGTAATGAAGAACTTGTGAAAGAATTGTTTGGGTCAATTATTGAATCAGGAATTACTTTAGATATGAATTTTGTAAATGCTTATAGCAAGGTGGGTGATAAGATAAAGGCTTTGCAGGTTTTGGAAGTTTTGGTTAGAGATAATCCAGAAAATGTTCAGTATCATGTTTCTTTGGCTGCGGCTTATTTTGAAAACGGTCAAAATGCACAAGCAATGGCTGAAATAGAAAAAGCAATAGAGTTAGACCCTAGTTTCAAAGAACAAGGGGAAAAATTTCTTGAGGAAATAATGGTTGGAAAAAGATTTTAGTTTTTTGAAATTTACACCACAAAACAGACCTTAAGACCAAATTTGAGCAGTGAAAAATTTTTTGCCAAAGGCACCACCCAGAAAGACATCCGACCTCAGTAGTGGTAGAGCAGTATATAATGATTAAAGATTACAGTTATCTTAACTAAGAGGTCGGACGTCAAACAAACTCCTCCTGTCTGGTCGTCAAACAGTGGAATTTTTTCTTGGCTAAAGCCAAGAACATTAATTTTTTTGTTAAAAATTTTAATCCTCAAATTTGGTCTTAAGGTTTGTTTTGCCAACTAAAATTATATACAAATTCAAAAAATCCCAAAATGTTTCTTTTGGGATTTTTTGAGATATTACTTTTAGTGATATAATGAAATAATGAAAATTCAAAAAGATATTTTTGAAAAAACAAATGTCAAAATCTTTTCTGAAGTTGTTTTTCTAAAATAACGGGTATTAAATCCGATATTAACTCCTCGGCTCGGTAATTGAAAAGTAACTCCACTTCGTTTCGTTATTTTTCAATTACTCTCGCTCTATGTCGCTAATAAAAAAACAAAAAAACTTTTTATAAAATTTTTAATTAAAAAAGTTATCCCCCTTTTTTGTTTTTTAAAATTGTTTTTGTTTTTTATTTATAAGATAATTAAGTATAAGAAAAAGAAAGTTTAAGGTAAAACAATAGTTGGTGGTCGAGAATTATTGTTGTTATAAAAATAATTAAAAAAATTATGCCAGTAAAAAGAAAAAAAACTGCTAAAAGAAAACCAGCAAAGAGAAAAGTTGCTAAAAGAAAAGTAACAAGGAAACCTGCTAAAAGAAAAGCTGCTAAACGAAAACCAGCTAAGAGAAAAGTGGTTCGTCGTAAAGTAGCAAAGAAACCAGCAAAGAGAAAACCTGCTAAAAGAAAAGTAACAAGGAAACCTGCTAAAAGAAAAGCTGCTAAACGAAAGCCAGCTAAAAGAAAAGTTGCTAAACGAACTGTAAGAAAAAAGGTTGTGAAAAGAAGGAAAAGATAACTCGGATAAAGAATCGCTCTGCTTCGGCAGAGCGATTTTTCTTTGTTTAAAATAGTGCTTCCAGCCCTATTTTATGATAAAATGTCGTTTATATGGTAAATTTCAAAAATATTTTTGGTAATCAAAACGATAAGGTAATAAAAAAACTTAGCCCCTTGGTCAATAAAATAAATGGTCTAGAGGATAATTTTTCTAAGATGTCTGATGTGGAACTTCGCCAACAAACTGATAAGTTCAAACAGAAATTAAAAGAAGGGAAAACATTGGACTCTATTTTACCAGAGGCCTTTGCTGTTGTTCGTGAAGCTTCTAAAAGAACTCTTGATCAGAGACATTATGATGTGCAACTTATGGGTGGAATTATTTTACATCAAGGTAATGTTTCTGAAATGAGAACAGGAGAAGGAAAAACATTAGTAGCCACCTTACCAGTTTATTTGAACGCTTTGTCTGGTGATGGTGTACATGTTGTTACTGTTAACGATTATCTTTCCAGAAGAGATGCTGTTTGGATGGGTCAAGTTTATGCTTTTCTTGGTTTAACCATAGGTATTATAAATCATGACTCTTCATATTTGTATGATGCGGGACATAAAGAAGTTGACGAGGAGAGAGACACCCTTGGTTCTTTTAAAGTTGTTTATGAATTTTTAAAACCTTGTACAAGACAGGAAGCTTATAAAGCAGACATTACTTACGGAACTAATAGTGAATTTGGTTTTGATTATTTAAGAGATAATATAGAATACAGTAAAGAAAATTTAAGACAGAGAGGATATAATTTTGTAATTGTTGATGAGATTGATTCAATTTTGATTGATGAAGCTAGAACCCCGCTTATTATTTCGGTGCCTGATACTGAATCAGGAGAACTTTATACAAAATTTACACAAATAGTAAAGGGGTTTAAGAAGGGTGAAGATTTTGAGGTAGATGAACAAAAAAAAGCTATTAGCTTGAAAGACGGTGGAATAGAAAAAGCTGAAAGGGCTTTGGGAGTAGAAAATATTTATACCGATAAAGGAATTAAATATGTTCATCATTTAGAAGTAGCCATCCGTGCCAAAGCCCTCTTCACTTTGAATAAAAATTATGTAGTTAAAGATGGTGAGATTATTATTGTAGATGAATTTACAGGAAGAATGCAACCTGGGAGAAGGTGGTCTGAGGGATTACACCAAGCCATTGAATCAAAAGAAGGATTGAAGGTTCATGGAGAATCTCGGACCTTTGCTTCAATTACTTATCAAAATTATTTTAGAATGTATAAAAAATTGAGCGGTATGACTGGAACAGCTCAAACATCAGCTGAAGAATTTGAAAAAGTATATAATTTGGAAACTTTAGTTTTGCCGACTAATAAACCTCTACGGAGGATTGACCGGAATGATTTAATTTTTCAGACTAAACAAGGGAAATTTAAGGCGATTGCTAGAAAAGTAAAAGAGTTAAATGAAAAAGGACAGCCGGTTTTAATTGGGACAGTTTCTATTGAAAATAATGAGCTTTTATCTAATTATCTTAAACGAGAAGGAGTACAACATGAAATATTGAATGCTAAGAACCACGAACGAGAGGGTGAGATAGTTTCAGAAGCTGGGGAAAAGGGAAGAGTGACTGTGGCAACTAATATGGCAGGAAGGGGGGTTGATATTAAATTAGGAGGACTACCTTTTGACAAAAATAAATATGAGGAGGTCAAAAAAATAGGAGGTTTGTTTGTGTTGGGAACAGAAAGACATGAGGCTCGGCGAATTGATAACCAGTTGAGAGGGAGGTCGGGACGACAAGGAGACGCGGGAGAGACACAATTTTTTGTTTCTATGGAAGATAGTTTAATGAGGGTTTTTGCGTCAGAGACTGTTAAAAAAATGATGGGTCGTTTAGGTATTCCAGAAGATCAGGCGATAGAAAATAAGATTGTTTCAAAATCTCTTGAATCGGCTCAAACTAAGATTGAAGGTTTCCATTTTGATTCACGAAAGCATATCTTGCAATATGATGATGTGTTAAATCATCAAAGGCAAACTGTTTATACTCGACGACGGGTAATTTTAGTGGGTGATGAATCTAAAGTGGAGGAAAAACTTAATGAAGTCTTGGAAACAAATGGGAATGATACAGTCAAAGAAATTATTAAGGAAAAGGAAAAACAACTTGGGCGGGAAGATTTTTTTAAGATTGTCCGTCGGATAATTTTACAGACTATTGATATGTTTTGGGTAGATCACTTGGAAGCAATGGATTATCTTCGTTCTAGTGTAAATCTTCGTGCTTATGGACAAAGAGATCCTCTAGTGGAGTATCGCAAGGAAGGATTACGACTTTTTCATGAGACACAGGATTCAATTAATGCACAAATTTTGCGATTAATTCCTAATATCTCAGAAGGTGCTTTTGTTAGAAGTGCTGGTCAGCAGAAAATGCAAGAAATTCATGATCAAGCTAAATCAATTGTTCAAAACAATCAATCTAATACTCTTAGCGCTCCAAGGGCTAAGAGTGTAAAAGTGGGGAGGAATGAGCCTTGTCCTTGTGGAGCTAAGAAACTAGATGGAAGTTTTATTAAATATAAGAAATGTTGTGGTAACAAGTAAAATATGAAGATTTTGAAATCTATTAAAAAAGAGCGACTGCTTTAGCAGTCGCTCTTTTTGTTGTTTTTATTTTTTGGCCTCAGTAACGATTCTTTCGAAGGTTTCTGGATTTTCTTGGGCGATTTCGGATAATACTTTTCGGTTTAAGAGAATATTTTTTTTGTGAAGTAAATCAATGAATTTACTGTACGATAAACCAAACTCACGAACTTTAGCATTTATTTTAACTGTCCATAATTGTCTGAAAACCCTTTTCTTTTTTCTCCTGTCTCGGAAAGCATGCATAGCCGCATGAGTGATAGCCGTTTTAGCTTGTCGTTTCTTCGTAGAAAGTCCATAACGATACCCTTTCGCTAATTTAAGGATTTTCTTTTTCGTCTTTAATTTTGTTGTTCCTCTTTTTATTCGAGTCATAGTTTAGCTTTTTGGTAAAAATCTTCGTGTTACTCTTTTTGATAATTTTAAGGTAGACATCTTTTTCTTTCCTTGGCTAACAACACCTGATTCTTTAGCATTAAAATGACACTGCCCTGGTTTTCTGGCCATAATTTTTCCGTTCTTTGTTACCCTTAACCTTTTTGTATATGATTTGTTTGTTTTCATCTTTGTTTTTCTAATATAAGGGTCAATCCTTTGGGACTTTTTTTAGGACCATCAGCGATTTTGTATTCTTCTGTAATAAGTCTTAGGATTCGTTCTAATCGTTCTTTCAAAAAATCAAATTTCATATATTTGGACCGTCCGATTAAGAATAAATCAAGTTTTACTCTATTACCCTCTTTAAGCCACTTGGAAATCCTTTTTGCTTTCAGGTTTAAATCGTGTTCACCTGTACCTATTTTAATTTGGATAACTTTTGTCTCCGTTTTATGAGATTTAAGTTTAGAAGCGTTAACTTTCTTTTTCTGTTCGTATTGAAACTTACCGTAATCCGTTATTTTCGCAATAGGTGGTTTAGCCATCGGAGAAATTTCAATTAAATCCAGACCAGCTTCCTCTGCTTTTTTGATGGCATCGTTTGTTAGTATGACTCCTAGGTTTTCACCTGTTTGGTCAACTACTCGTACCTCACGACTTTTTATTTGGTTGTTAATTCTTACAAATCTACTCAAATTAAATTAAAATATGGTTTAATAACTCACTAAATATAACATTCTCACTGCTAAAAAGCAAGAAATTGGGGATGTTTGAGTTTTTCTGTTATAATAATCAGAATGATAGTAGATTATAAAAAATTACAGTTAAAGGTGTTTCCGACGGGAGAATTGGAGACAAATGCTTATTTAGTCTTTGATGAGCAGACTAAGGATGGTTTTTTGGTGGATTGTCCTGCCCCCGTCGATGAATATCGGGATTTTATTGAGGAAAATAACTTGAATTTGAAGTTTTTGGTTATTACTCATGGACATTGTGATCATATTGATGGGATGAAAGATTTTTTACAAAAATTTCAAGTTCTGTTCTATTTGAATGAAAAAGATTTACCGATGTTAGTTAATCCACTTAAAAATGGTTCCTTAGCTTTTAATTCTTCACCTGTTTCAATAAAACAACAACCGATTTTTTGTAATGATGGTGATGAAATCTCTTTTGGTAAATATAAACTTCAAATAATTGAAACTCCTGGACACACTCCTGGTTCTATTTCTATAAAAATTGGTAATTGGTTGTTTGTTGGAGATTTAATTTTCTATCATTCAGTGGGGAGGACGGACTTTCCTTTTTCAGATTCTAAACAATTGCAAAAATCTGTTAAAGAAAAAGTATTTATTCTTGATTCTAAAACAATTATTTATCCTGGACATGGAGAACAAACAAGTATTGAGGAAGAGATCAAAAACAATCCATTTATTTGATTGCTTATTACATCTAATGTATGTATAATAGATATATTATGACCACAGCAACAAAAACAATGATCAATGTAAAAATTGATTCTAAATTAAAAAGAAAAGCACAAAAAATGGCGAAGTCGTTTGGTTTACCGTTGTCAACAGTCGTTTCCAGAAAGTTGGAGGAATTTGTTGATGCGGGTCAGTTGGTTTTTGAAAAACCACTGGTGCCAAATGCTAAAACAGCTAAGTTGATTGATGATACCCTTCGTGATTATAAGGAGGGGAAAATGGAAAATTTTTCGGGACCTTTTAATAATGTTGATGATGCTATAGCTCATCTGGAATCTTTATGATTATCCTTTTTGATAAAAAATTTGATAAGCGATTTATTAAACAGGCTAAAAAGGTACAAGAAAAATTTTTTGTAAGATTAAAAATTTTTGGAGTTAATCAATTTAATTCAGTATTAAATAATCATAAATTGACGGGGAAGTATGAAGGTTGTTGGAGTATAAATGTGACAGGAAATCACAGAGCTATTTATAAGATTTTGATTGAAAAAGATAGAGAAATTTATGTTTTTATAGCGATTGGAACTCATCCTGAATTGTATGAGTGATTTTTTATAATTATGGTATTATTAAATTGATTATTAATTATAAAATTCTTGTTTAAATAAGAGTCAAATCTTGTTTAACAGGGTAAATTAAAAAATATTATGTATTATATTTCATTTATTTTAGCTAATCCAATCTATATTATTCCAATTCTTATCTTTTTGGCTATTTTGTTTTTGCGACAAATTAACCAATATCAAAGAGGGGTGATGTTTACTTTAGGTAAATTTACAGGGATTAAAGAACCTGGTTGGAGGGTTGTTGTTCCTATTTTCCAAACAATGAAAAAAATTGATGTTAGAACTAAGGCGGTGGATGTGCCTGACCAAGAGGCGATTACTAAAGATAATATTCCTGTTCGAATTAATGCAGTGGTTTATTACAAAATTGTAGATGCGGCCAAGACAGTTTTAGAGGTGGAAGATTATTACTATGCAACTTCACAGGTGGCTCAGACAACAATGAGAAATGCAGTAGGAGAAAGAACTTTAGATGAATTATTACAAAAACGAGCGGAAATTGCTGAACAGATTAAAATAAGAGTAGATAATTTGACTGACCCGTGGGGGATTGACGTTGAATCATTGGAATTAAAAGACGTGATTATTCCAGAGGATTTGAAAAGAACTATTTCAAAAGAAGCCGAGGCGGAAAGAGAAAAAAGATCTGTGATTATTAAAGCGGACGGTGACAGAATAGCAGCTGATAATTTGGCCAAGGCGGCTAAGATTTTGACAGGAACTCCTGGAGCATTGCATTTAAGAACTTTACAAGCTGTCAATGATTTAAGTTCAGATCAGTCCAATACAACTATTTGGATGTTGCCGATGGAAGTTTTGGAGGCGGTAAAAGGGATTGCTAATAAATTGAATACGAAATAACAGTATTAATTGAAGTGACAAAAACCTTCAACAAGCTTCCCCTAAACAGAACACAATATTTTTTTCTCCCTGTGGGTCTGAAAAAAATTTGTTCCTTCTCGCCCTCACTCAATACCGAGCACCTTAAGTTTCTTTCAGGAAACTTAAGGTGCTCGGTTCTGACTTCGCTCGGGCTCCGAAAGTCTGTTTAGTGGAACTTGTTTACGGTTTTTTGACGATAATAAATCTCAAAAAATGCAAATTTCAAAAATAGTGGTAAGGAGAATACTTTTAGGGTTTTTTCTGCTTGTTACTGTTTTTATTTGGTATGGAGTTTGGGCAGAAGAACGGGATGGGATTTTGGCAGTGGTCTTTTTAGATGTTGGACAAGGTGATGCGATTTTTATTGAAGCCCCGAATGGAAAACAGGTTTTAATTGATGCCGGTTTTAATAAAAAAGTGCTTCGGGAATTATCACAGCAAATGCCATTTTATGATAGATCTCTTGACTTGATTATCATGACTCATCCAGATAGTGATCATATCGGTGGTTTTCCCTCCGTTTTAGAAACTTACACGGTTGATATGATTTTGGAATCAGGAGTGAAATGTCAAAATAAGATCTGTGATGAGTTGGACAAGTGGATTGAAGAGAAAGATATAAAGAGAGAAATTGCTCGGAGGGGAATGGTGATTGACTTGAGCGAGGAGGTTTATTTAGAAGTTCTGTTTCCTGATAGAGATGCCACTAATTTTGAAACGAATATGGCTTCGGTAGTGGTAAAATTGGTTTATAATGGAAATTCATTTTTGTTGATGGGGGATTCACCGCAAAGTATAGAAGAATATTTAGTCTCTTTGGGTCAGTTTAATTTAGATGTAGATGTGTTAAAATTAGGACATCACGGTTCAAAGACATCTTCCTCAGAATCTTTTGTGGGGTATGTTAGTCCTGATGTTGCTATTGTTTCAGCTGGAAAAGATAATCGTTATGGGCATCCACACCAAGAAGTCTTAGATATTTTAGAAAAATTTGGAGTAGAAGTTTTGAGGACGGATGAAGATGGGACAATTGTGATTAAAAGTGATGGAGAGAGTTTGTTTTATTAGAATTTTGAAAACTTAATTCAAAAACCTCCAACAAGCTTCCCCCAAACAGAACACAATATTTTTTTCTCCCTACGGGTCTGAAAAAAATTTGTTCCTTCTCGCCCTCGCTCAATACCAAGCCCTTTGAGAAGGGCTCAGCTCTGACTTCGCTCGGGCTCCGAAAGTCTGTTTGAGGAAACTTGTTTACGGTTTTTTCTCTTAAGATTTATAGTAGATACTTAAATATTAATTATGAATGAAATTTTAGAAAATAGGTTTGGAATAAAATCAGTAATTGTTCGGCAGTTTATTATTTATGGAATGGTGGCTTTAATCCCAACTGCAGTGGATTTTTCTCTATTATATTTTTTGACCGAATTTGCTGGGGTTTATTATCTACTATCTTTAACGATAGCTTTTTCTATAGCGGCTATTGTTAGTTATTTTGCTCAAAAAAGGCTGACTTTCAAAAATGGTAGTCAGAGATATGCTCCACAATTTTCAGTTTTTTGTTTGATTAGTTTGGTTGGTCTGTTGATAAATGCTGGAATTGTCTTTGGTGCAGTAGAATTTTTTGGTTTATGGTATATGTTTGGGAAAGTGGTAGCGACAGGAGTGTCTTATATTTGGAATTTTTCCGCCCATAAGTATATTACTTTTAGATAATCTTTGTCTTGACTTTTGTTTGATAATGATATATGATTATTGTGTGATTAGTTCTTTAAATAAATAGAGATTTGCAACTGGTGAATGGTCATAGCCAAAAGGTTTTACTGAGTGAAATTTTTTGGCTATGACCATAAGGTGTAGCTAACCTAAAAATAGGAGAAAAACGATGACTAAAAACATCGGAGTAGATGCGGCTAAACTAGCTGGTCTTCAAATTGATCAGAATCACAAGTTGCGAAATGGTCAGATGACTATTGAGCATCTTGAATGGTTTAATAACCTTACAAAATATCAAAGAGATCTTTTTTTGAAACAGTGGGCTAATACCTTTTACCCCAATGAGTTTTTTCAAACCAGAAAAGGTCTCTGGGTTTCAAGTGACTTCAAAAAGTATATTCTGTCGGTAGCAAGACATACCAAAGAAAAAACTAAAACAATTTCTTCATTATTCATTGATCTTGAAAAGCCAATGACCAATACAGAAATTCGAGCGAAACTTCCCGAAAATCATGTTTTCGATACAGATGAGTTTTGTCTGTATCTTGCAGATAAGATACGGAAACAACAACGAGGAGAGAAAGGAGAATTTCTTTCAAATAGGAAAGGAAACCTCCACTTCGTTTATGGAAAAGACCTCGTGGTCTTTGTGGTGTCTGTTGGTTGGTGTGTTGATGCTCGGCAGTGGCTTGTGAATGCTTATGAGTTGGATGACTATCAGTGGGATGCGGGCTATCGTGCCTTTTCTTGCAACTGACACTTGAGAATTAGTTTTTTAGAACTTTAACTTTTTATCTCTTTGACCCTTGGAATTTTAATGAAAATTGAAATTCCAAGGGTTTTTCTTTTAAAAAACGGGCTTTATAATTCTAAAATTAGATAATAAAAAAACGGAGAGGTTAAACCTCTCCGTTTTTTTATTAGTTTCTTTTAGATTAAGTTGGCTTTTTTGAGTGTTTTGTAAGCACCGTTTTTATTGATAGTTTTGATAGCTTTAGTTGAGAGTTTAAGAGTAACGGTTTTGTCTAATTCTGGAACAAAGATTTTTTTCTTTTGGAGGTTTGTTTGTCGGCGAACTTTACCCGTTGGATTGAATTGGGTAGCACGAACGCGGTTGCTGTATCTTCCAGCCATTTTTGAACTTTTATTTGTGATGGGGCAAATTTTTGACATATAATTTATTCTTTATTACGGATATATGTTATCATATAAGACATAATTTGCAAAGGAATTTGCAAATTAAATTTTATAATTTTTAATTTTAAAATAATTTCAAAGGCAAAATTTGAGCAGTGAAAAATTTTTTGCCAAAGGCACACCCAAGAAGAGGTCCGACCTCAGTAGTGGTAAAGCAAAATGCAGTGGCTAAAGGTTATGGCTATTTTAATTAAGAGATCGGACCTCAACCAAACTCCTCCCAGTGGGTCGTTAAACAGTGGAATTTTTTCTTGGACTGCGTCCAAGAACATTAATTTTTTTGTTAAAAATTTTAATCCTCAAATTTTGCCTTTGAAATTATTTTTGATAAAAATTAAAAAACCTGTAACAAACTTCTTGACAAAAATCTTGCGCAACTAATGACCGTAAACAAGTTTCTCCAAACAGACTTTCGGAGCCCGAGCGAAGTTAGAACCGAGCACCTTAAGTTTTTTCAAAAACTTAAGGTGCTCGGTATTGAGTGAGGGCGAGAAGGAACAAATTTTTTTCAGACCCGTAGGGAGAAAAAAATATTGTGTTCTGTTTGGGGGAAGCTTGTTGGAGGTCATACTTTTATTTCATAGCATTTAAACACCTAAAATTTAAACATTATTTAATCAAACTTGATAATTTTTTATGGAAATTAGTTTTTTATTTACAATAATTATATTAATAATGTCGGTGGTTATCCACGAGGTTTCGCATGGTTATGCGGCTTATTTGATGGGTGATTCAACCGCTAAAAATGCTGGGCGATTAACCTTAAATCCGCTGGCGCATTTAGATTTGATGGGTTCGTTGATTGTTCCTTTGATTGCCTATTTGAGTGCTGGCTTTATGTTTGGTTGGGCCAAACCAGTTCCTTATAATCCTTATAATTTAAAAAATCAAAAACATGGTGATGCACTTGTCGCTGTAGCGGGTCCAGCCTCTAATCTTTTGGTAGCTTTGATTTTTGGGTTGTTAATTCGTTTCAATTTTTTAGTTGGGGCTACAGATTTTATAATGGCAATCCAGATGATAGTTATAATTAATCTTATTTTGGCTATATTTAATTTACTCCCAATTCCACCTTTAGATGGTTCTAAAATTCTATTTTCATTTTTACCATATCGTTATATAAAATTTAAACAAAATTTAGAAAGATATTCGTTATTTCTCTTATTATTTGTTATTTTCTTCTTGTGGAAATCACTCTTTCCTTTGATATTTTTTCTTTTCTCGCTTATTACGGGGCTTCCGGGATTAAGTTAATTAAAGGGATTATTATAGCCCTATAATTTCTTGCTTTTTGGGGTCAAATGTAGTAAATTTAGGGGGTTAAGTTGTAAAAAATATGTCAACAACCAATCAATTATTGAAGAAAAAGAGAAAACGACTAGTTAAGAAGCCGAAAGCGGTTGCTTTAGGGCGTGGTTTTAATAGTCAGAAAAATAAACCAACAGCTTATAATTCTCCATTCAAAAGGGGTGTTTGTGTGAAAGTGACAACCAAAAATCCTAAAAAACCTAACTCTGCTGTGAGAAAAATTGCGAGAGTACGATTGACGAATGGTATGGAAGTAACAGCTTACATTCCTGGAATGGGTCATAATTTACAAGAGCATTCGGTTGTATTATTAAGAGGCGGAAAAGTAAAGGATATTGGAGTAAGATATACTGTGGTTAGAGGGCGGTTGGATGCAGAGGGTGTAGAAAATAGAAAACAAAGTAGAAGTCGTTATGGTGCTAAGAAGAAATAATTTTGGATTAAAATTATTTCAAATTAAAAATGATAAATTAAAAATTAAAAATGAATGAAGAAAAATCGCAGAGCGATTTTTCTCCTAATTAACTAAAACCTAAACCTGCCTGCCGGCAGGCAGGTAACTAATTAACTAAATCATGCGAAGAAAATTAAAAGCAAAAAAAGAATTAACTCCTGATAGAGTTTATAACTCTGTTAAGGTAGCTAAGTTTATAAACTACATCATGCTTGGTGGAGAAAAAAATATTGCTAGGAAGATTGTTTATAATGCTTTTGATTTAATTAAAAATAAGGAAAAAGGAAATGATCCCCTTGTTATTTTTGAAGGGGCTCTTAAAAATGCTGGTCCGACTATGGAAGTTAGATCACGGAGAGTAGGTGGTGCTAATTATCAAATTCCACGAGAAGTGAGAGAAAATAGAAGGTTAGCTTTATCTATGAGATGGATTATTGGAGCAGCTAAAGCAAAAAAAGGGCAAGCAATGTATAAAAAACTAGCAGAGGAATTAATGTTAGCTAATAAAAATGAAGGGGAAGCTGTGAGGAAAAAGGAAAATGTTCATAAAATGGCAGACGCCAATAAGGCCTTTGCTCATTTTAGTTGGTAGGAGGATAGTCAAAAGTCTAAAGTCTA
>Ga0208904_1001712_pt1 | contig 14589 bp, 17 predicted proteins | sample AntAceMetag02UKB_FD_184774 | JGI IMG/M metagenome (GOLD analysis project Ga0208904, IMG submission 184774) | Saline lake microbial communities from Ace Lake, Antarctica - Antarctic Ace Lake Metagenome 02UKB (SPAdes) (version 2) | ecosystem: Environmental > Aquatic > Non-marine Saline and...
AAAAGGAAATGGGTAAAGTCTTCTTTCTGTGAAGATTTAACTTTCTTTAATAGCGAACTGAAATATGATATAAAAATACAAGGAGTTGATTTCGCTTTCTCAGATAGAGTTTCTGCAGATAAAAGTGCTTTTGTTGGAATTGGAAGAAATGAAGAATGTATCGATGTAATATCTTGCATAACTAAAAAAGGTATGAGTGTAATAGAACAGTTTGATTTCATTGCTTATTTGACAGGAGTTTATAGTTTCAATGATAATGCACTTGAAGAGAACAGTATTAGAAGTATGAGTAAAGAAATAAACGATTACAAGTTTCCATTTACTTTATTCTGGACTGGTGCTAGTGATCCAGCTGTTGGTGAAAAAGATTATAAGAAGTATGATTATTCAGAAAAAAGGCATACTGTTGGAAAAGTTTCAATGATAAAAAGGTTGGCCACAACTTTTGAAAACAATTTTAATTCAGTTCGAGATGGTGAAGGACATAAACTAAGAATCCCTTACATGACTGATAAAGATAAAATCATTGCTCATTTGATATTAGATGAATGTTGCAGTTACGCATTACAAGATGGTAAGTTAGTTGAGTCCGGAGTTCACCCTGATATTCCAATTGCTCTTCAATTAGCTTTTGAAGATTTATCAAGACATCATAGTGAAGATGTTTGCGTAGAATGGTAACATTTAAATATTATTTAGTTTTAACAAGAATAAGAAGGTGATATTGTGATTAAGAAAAAAGAGAAATCAGTAAAAGGATTATCAGAAGAAGAAATGAAAAATTCTTTAAAATATTTATTATTTTTACCATTAACTATTTTTGGTACACTTCTATTATCAACATTAATTGATTTATTCTGGGCGTGGCCACTTAAGTATGCGTGGAACAAGGTGATGCCTCAGATATTTAATTTACCAACAATAACGTATTGGCAATCATTTTTATTGTTAGTTATTTTATGTTCATTATGGAAAATAGTTCCAGTGGTTAAGAAGTGAAGAAATATTTCGGAAAGAAAGTTAAAAAGAAAAAGAAGTCTATTAATTTTGAATCAGAAGAAGTTATCACTAAAGAAAAGGAGGAAGCTTCGGAAAAGTGAGCATAGGACTAATATCTAAAATATTGGTAGAACATTATCCTAAGTATTTGTCTCAAAAAGAAATTCAAGAATTGACTGGTTTAACTAAAGGTGCAGTTTATTCTAATCTTAAAAGAATGAAAAAAAGAAATGAAATTCAAACAATAATAAAAGTAAGTAAGCATAATTCATCATTAATAACTTATTACCGAATGGAGGGAAAATGAGTAAAGAAGAAAAAAAAGAAGAAACAACAGAAGAAGAAGTTAGCAGTTTGCCTGGTGATTTTAAAGAAGAGGAAGGAGTAGTAAGCAAAGTATCAAGTTTAAAAGAAAAAATTAAAAATACTTTATCACAACTGAAAGATTTATCAACTTTAGAAATAATGATGCCTGTTTCAGCTAGATTAGAAGAAAGATTAAAATCTATAAAAGAAAGGTATTCTGCAAAACATATTAAAATTAGAAGAGATGGAAGTGATAAAGGGCATTGGAAAACAATAAAACCTGAATTGCATATTAGAGGTTTGCGTGGAAGAAAACTAGATAACAAGATTGCTGAAATAACTTTCGAAGTTTATGAGATGGATGAAAAAGGAGATAAGAAATTATATTCAAAGAAAACTAAAGTCCAGTTATCAGATGGAAGAGTTGAAGAAAGAGAAGTTACTGCCGATTATAGAATAGCTCAAGAAGTTATCGAAACAATTAAATATGGTAAACCAATCACTAGAGAAATAGTTGAAATGGACACAGAGGGAATTAAAGATGAATGAAAAAACTAAATTTAAATGGGATGGAGAAACAATTATAATCTCCAAGACAGTAGATGATACAAAAATTACGCCAAAAGTGTTTGTTGATGGGTTTGAAAATACTAAAAACCAATTAAGTCAGTTCACTCAACAGAAAATGGAAATGGAACAACAGATTAAACAAATTGATTCTAACATTGCAAGTATTAATGATTTTCTTGAAGAAAGAAAAGAGTTTGTTGATGAGTGTAACAAGATAATGGAAAAGAAGTTAAACGATTATATCAAAACTTTAACTCCCGAATTAATCAAAAAAGCGGAAGAAGAATCTAAAAAGATAGCGGATAAAGACCCAAATTCTCTGACTCCTGAACAATTGATTAATCAGAAGTATGTAATATATCAGAAGATGTTAGCAACTAATCCAAAAGTTGCTCAAAACATATCTGTAAAAATTATTACTGATAAGTTGTATGATAAGCCAATATTCGAAAATCCATTCAAGGTCCAGTAGGGCTTTTTTTTATTTTTTTGAGTGGTATTTATATAATTGATTACCAATCTATAATAATATGTCTTGGGCCAGAGATTTAAAAAATAATGTTGGAACTATGTTAATAGATAAAAAACCAGCATCTTCAAGTAATTCTAATCAAGAAGTTGCAGTGACTTCTTTACCCTGGGGTTCAAACAATGATGTTCAAGAAAAACAAGCTATTTTCGTTAATTGGTTTTTCTCTGCAAGACTTGGACAACCTCGAGGAGTTGATACTAGAAAGATTAGAAGTTTATGTAAATCTGCTTGGGTGCAGATGGTTCTTAACACTTTCAAAAAACAAATTTATACTACTAACTGGGAAATTGTTAAAATCGACCCAGAAGATGAAACTGATTACACTGAACAAATTAAAACAGTTACAGATTTCTTAAAAAGAATGAATGATAATGGAGATACTATCGATGATTTAAATTCGGAAGTTGTAACTGACATCGGAGAAATAGATGCAGGAGTTTGGAACTTTGTATATTCTGCTGATTCTTATGATATCGGAGATATTCCGGTTTATGATGCCTGGGGAAGAGTGCAATCAACTGAAACCGGTCTTGTATTAAAAGAATTCGGTCAAAGACAATTAGTTAGCGTAAAAGGCATTGATGGTTCGACAATGTTAAAACAAATTGGCATCTACAAAAATATGTTAAATTATTGGCAATATTCTTTCAAACATCCAAAACAAAATCCTACTAGATTTGAAAAAGATGAAATTGTTTACATGATGATGAACAAAAAACCTTATAGTGTTTATGGTTTTTCTCCTGCTGAATCAGTTCAACAGATTCTTGAACTTTTAATTCAAGGGACTAGATATAATAAAGATTTATACACAAATAATGCTATTCCTGATATTTTAGTTGGATTACCACAAATTGACCCAGCAACTTTAAAGAAACTGAAAAGAGATTGGAATCATAGTTATAAAGGTAAACCTCATCAAGTTGGTTTCATAAATTGGGCAATTGATAAAATTCATAAATTGACTGACAGTAATCGTGACCTTGAATGGTTAGATGGACAAAAATGGTACTTTAAAATAATCTTTGGTGTTTATGGAGTAAGTCCGACAGAAGCAGGTTTTTTTGAAAATTCTAACAAGTCTAACGATGATGGCCAAGAAAGAGTTACTGTTAGAAATGCTTTAGAACCTTATTATAAACTTTTAGAAAATGCAACAAATTCTCGATTAATCCCTGAACTTTTACAAGATGCAAAACCAGGAATAATGTTCAAGTATTTACCTGTTGACAAAGAATCAAACAAAACTGAATTCGAACAGAACATGCAAGAATTAGATAAAGGTGTAATCACTATTAATGAATATCGAAGAACTAAAGGAAAAGATGATGTTGAATGGGGCGATGAACCTTATGAAAAAAAAATATCAAATCCTTTTGGTGATAGTGGTTCTTTCGGTAACAATCCTAGCAATCCTGTTGAAGAAGAAGAGCAAGATAAAGTTTATTCTGAAAAAGATTTCGTAATCGATGCAGGAGATGATATCGTAAAAGAATCAAAAAGTTATTCAGAGTTCATTACAAAAGTGTTTAAGAAGTTTGAAAAAAGAACTCTTTCTGCAGTTGACTCAATGAACTTAGAGAAATCACTTAACAAGAACTTTGGTTCTTTTATTGCTAATATGTTCAACGCTGTAAACACTACTGCTTTCTTGAAACATGTTAAGAAGTTTGTAAAAATTGATATGGTAAAAGGCATGGTTTCCGCAGAGAATGAATTAGATATTGATGTTGGTTGGAATGATAATTATGAACAGAAACTTGAAGTATTATATAATAATCAAATCGATGGTTACACTATTAATGGTAAAAAATGGTTCGGAATAAAAGGCGTATCAAAAGAGATACAAGCTAAAACTATTAAAGTTGTCCAGGATGGAATTCAAGAAAATAAATCTTCAAAAGAAATCAAAGAGGAACTAAGTAAAACTTTTGATGTTTACACTGATTCCCGGTCACAAATGATTGCAAGAACTGAAACAAACAGAATAACTAATGAATCAAAATTATTAACTTATAAAGAGTCAGGACTAGAAGGAAAGAAAGTTTGGGATGCAGCATTAGATAACAGAACTTCTGATATTTGTATGAGACTAGATAAACAAGAACAAGATTTGGATAAACCTTTCATTGACCCAGAAACAAATAAGGCCTATATGACTCCTCCATCGCATTGTAATTGCCGTAGCATCATCTTTTTTAGACCATATTAACTAATTGCAGAAACGTAAGGTTTAAATAGTTTGAAAGAATAATATTTTTATGAAAAAAAATAAGTTTTTTATAATCTGTTCGTTTTGTGACACTCGTAATCCTAGGAGACAACGTTCTTATAAAGAATTAAACTTCTGTAATAATTCCTGTCAATTAAAGTATGAATATTCTAATGGAATTAGAGATAAAACTAAGATTGTTGAAAAGGCACATCAAGCAGTAATTAAAAGAAGTCAAGAAAGATTTAAAACCAATCCTACTACTCTGATTGGAAAGAGAGGATATTTATTGATTTATATTCCTCAGAAAGGTTGGAAAAAATATCATCATTATGTTTGGGAAAATGTCAATGGTAAAATTCCAAAAGGGCTACACATACATCATAAAGATGAGAATAAACTAAATAATAAAATTAATAATCTACAATTATTAACGAATTCTGAACATCAAAAACTTCATCCTAGGAAAAGAAATTCTAGTGGTCAATTTTGTTAATTCTAAGTGGTATTTATATAATTGATTGTCTTCTGACACTTTATGAAGAGTAATAAATCTACAACTGAAGATTTTAAAAGAGAATTATTTGCGCCAATTATTAAAGATTCTAAAGGAACTTATCTTGCTGTTTTATCTGATGATTCACTTGATAGAGATGGTGAAAGAGTTGGTAAATCTGCATTAGAAAAGTTAGATCAAGATGAAGGATATTTGGCAGCATTAATAGATCACAAAAACGAAGCATTAGGTCAAGTTGCTCAATGGGTTAATAGAAGAGTTGAAAAAGTTGGCGATAACACACTTTTAGTTGCCGAAGCTAAATTCTTTAAAAGTAATCCTAAAGCAATGCAAATCAAAGGTATGTTAGATGAAGGTGCAGAGTTCGGAGTTTCTATTGGAGCCATTGTAAAGGAATGGGAAGATTTGAAATTTCAAGGTGAAACAGTTAGAACATTTACAAAATTAGAATTGTTAGAAGCAAGTTTCTGTGCTATTCCAAGTAATAGACATGGGAAAGCTATGGCGGTTGCTAAATCATACAAAAATAAAACAAAAAAGGAGGACATTAAAATGTCAGACATGGAATTTACACAAAAAGACATGGACTCAGCAATTGAAAAAGGTGCAGAAGAATATAAATCAAAAATCTCTGAACTTGAAAAAAGCGCAGAATCTCATGAAAAAAAAGTTTCTGAATTAACTAAATCATTAGAAGATGCTAATAAAATAGTTGAAACAAATGGTGAGTTATCAAAGAAATTAGAAGAAGCTAATAAAATAGTTGAAACAAAAAAAGAAGTAGAAGGTAATTTAGAGAAATCTAATAACAAAATCGAACAATTGGAAAAAGATTTAGTAAAAGCTAAATCAACAGCAATAGAAAAACAATCTTTCTTTGAAAATGGTAGTACTGATAAAGTATTAAATGAAGAAGGCGTTGCAAAAGAAATCGAAGCTGGAAAACTTCCTTTCGTAAAATACTAAGAGGTGAAAAATAATGAAAGCTATGTTTAAAACAATCGGCGATAATTTCAACCAAGCTCAGTGTGATACTGTGTTCCGTGTTGATAATATCGGAAAGGATGCTTTCGGCGGAATGTCAAAAGAATATTACAATCCTTTAAATAAAGTAGATACCAGAATGGATATTGCAAAAGCATCCATTGATTCACAAACAGGTGGAGGGGGAACTGCTGGAACTGCATTAGTGCCAGTTTATCCAGACCCAACTATTGTGAACAGAACAATTAGGAAAACACCATTAAGAAATATGGTTCCAAGAAGAGCTGTAAAAGGTTTAACTTACGACTATATTCCATTAACTGCAAAAGGCGGCGCATTTTGGGCAGCTGAAAATGGTGCTTTAGCTGTTGTAGATGATACTTATGATAGAACTTCTTTAGCAATTAAATTTTTATACGCTAAAGGTTTAATATCTGGACCAGCTATTGCAGGTATGAGAGGATTTATTGATCCAACTCAATTAGATTTAGGTGTTAAAACTGATTCGATTTACGAAGCAGAAGAAGATGCTTTAATTAATGGAGATGCGGCTACATATCCTTTAGAACCAAACGGTTTAATTAAATCTATTACTACTAACACTACTAATAGAAGTGGTGGATATCCAACACTTGCTTTAATTAGAGCAGAATTAGCAACAACTTTTAACGCTAATGGTGAAGTATCAGTTGCAGTAACTGATGCAACAACTCACAATTATGTTAAAGGTTTACTTATAGATATTCAAAGAAATATACAAAATCCTTCAACAGAAATGTTAGGATTCGGTATCCCAGATGCATACGATTTTGATGGTGTAATGTTTATCAAAGATAGATTTATGCCAACAGGCGCAAGTTCTAAGAGAATATTATTCTTAGATATGAGATACATCTTCTTTGCAGTATTACAAGAGTTGACTTACGAAGAAAAATACACTGACCAAGATGGATATGTATATATTTTAAAAGAATATATGACTCCAGTAGTTACATTTGAAGGCGCATGTTCTCAGATGTATGGAATTGCTTAAGGAGGTAATGACAAATGACTGAAGTAACCGAAACATTTAGAAAAATAGGAACAGTAGGAGATTTAAAAATAATTACCATTCAAGGAGCAGCTACAACTGCAACAGGTTATACAATTGATTTAGATACTGATGAAACTGATGGTAAAGGAGTAGTAATGACTGAGATTTTGAACACTTTAGTTCAAGATGATGCTGGAGCTGATAAAGATAGTACTTGGGACCCAGATACAGGAATTATTACACTTGGAACAATAACGACTGGAATACATAACATAACAATAATTGGCTATTAAGCTAATTATATTTTTTTTTTTTTAATAATATCGTGGTTGTAGGTCCACATAAAAAAACTTGAACTGCTTTACAGCAGTAGATAAATAATGGAGATAAAAAAAATGACATATGATAATTTAACAAACGGATTTAGAACTGACCCTAGTGGTGGAGTAGCAGCCCCACCTTTCACACAACCAAGATATTCCTTTGCTTCTAAAATGACATTTAATGATAATGTCAGAATGCAACCTGGAAGATATTGTCTTGAGGAATATTTTGAAAAAATACCTGATGCAAATGCGGCTATTGGCACTGGATATTCTAATGCTGATGCAACAGCGGCTGCAAATTTGGTGATAACAACAGCAAGACAAGTAGCAAATAAAAGTTTTGAGATAACAGGAACTAATGCAGATGTTGCTGATTATTCATGGAGCACTACTTATGGTGGAGTTTTAATGGAAACAGGCAGTGCAGATAATGACCAATTAATAATCCATCCACACCTTGATAGTGCACAGACTGCATGGGCAGGAGTCTTATGGGGAACTGAAAATCAAGTTATATGGGAAGTTCAATTAGTAACAACTGCGATAATAACACCCGTATTGATTTGGGCAGGTCTTAAATTAACTAGCGACCCAACAGTAGCAACTGATAATGACCAAGTTTATTTTAGATATAGTACAGATGATACTGATACTACATGGGAACTTGTTTACTCAATCGCAGGAACTGCTGTAACAATTGATTCAGGTATTACATTAGCAGTAAATACTGCATATAACTTAAGAATTGAAATTGATAGTTCAAGAATCCCACACTTCTTTATTAATAATGTAGAAGTTGGACAAGGAACTGCATTGACTAATGATATAGACTTGATACCTTATGTTGGACTTCAACAATTAGGCGCAGGAGATTCAAGCTTAACATTATGTTATGAAAAGATTTCAAGAATACTATTCGAATAAGGATAGCTTTTTTATTTTTTTATTTTAATCTGAAAACTTGACGGAACAGATACAAAAAGCAAGGAGAAAAAACAAATGACAGTAGACCCCTTTAATGCCTTAGAACATATGGGCGTTGTAAAAAATACATTAAATCAATTAATGAATAAAGATTTTCCACAATATAAAAGTGTTGAACTTACTGTAACTTTTGATGGAGCAACAACTAACGCAATTGGTGATGAAAGTGGAACTCAAAATCCTTATACAATGTTTACAGTAACTGGTTTGATTGAAGTTTCAATCATAGCCATTTGTACTACTAATCTTGCAAGTGCTGGAGGCGGTACTGTTGAAGTTGGAACTGATACTACAACTGCTGGACTTATTGCACAAACAACTGCTACTGATATTGATGCTATTGATATTTGGCATGATGCTTCACCTGATGCAAGTATTGAACTAACAAGTGTTGTAAAACGTAACTTAGTTAGTGAAGATATTGAGTTATTAGTTGGAACAGCTGATGTAACTGCTGGAGTAATAACATTCATAGTAAGATGGGCGCCGATTTCAAGTGATGGAAATTTAGAATAGGTATAAAATGAAATTAAGTTTTAACAAATGGACTGCAACAATTAGTTTGATTATCTTAGTTTTAACTTTATTTTCATCTGTCATTGTTGCCAGTGTTTCAATGAAAAACAATATCGAAACTAATAACCTTCAAATTCAAGAATTCAAAGAATCAACTACTCACATTTCGGATATGATAGTGGATTATGATAAAAGACTTATTACAGTTGAAACTCATTATGTCCATATAGCTGACTCTTTAGAAAGAATTGAAGATAATATTGATAAATATTTAATAAAAACGGGAGACTAAAATGAAATTTACAAATGTTTCAAACAATACACGATTTTTTAAGATTAAAAAAGAATGGGAATCTGTTGAACCTGGTAAAGAAATAGAATTGCCAGAATCGGTTGGAGAAACTGATCAAGATTTAGAAGTTTTAAATGAATTAGAAGAATTCCAAATCGAAGAACAAGAACAAGAAACTGAAATCGTTGAAGAGCAGGAAGAAGAAACTAAAAAACTTTCTGAAGAAGAATTAAAGAAACTTAAAAAAGATGAATTAAACGATTACGCAGCAGGTTTAGGTTTTGATAAAGAAATAAAATCTTCAATGAGAAAAGCTGAAATGATTGAAGCTATATTGAGGTTACAATGGGAAAATTAAACAACTTTTTAACATTATTTTTATTTTTAATTCTTTTAAGTAGCTTTGCTTATTCATGGTCTCCTCAGAGTGACATGGATTTGAGAGATACTTATGACCTTTACAATGCTACTAATATTACTTCGGAAGGAGATGTTTGTATAAGTACCGGTAATTGTTTAAGCAATATAAGCGATGTTGAAATTCTAACTTCAAACTATTCAAGTTATTCTAACAGTTCAAGTTATTTAGATAATTATAGCTCCTCAGATTTTATTTTGAGTGGTGATGAAAGTAATTTAAACGTAAATTCTAGTACATGGTGGGCAAGTGCATCAAGTTTTATAAGTAAATGGTTTTATTCAAATTCAGGAGTATTAACTTTAAACGAAACTCAGCTTAACATTTCTGTTGAAGATGTAGGAAATTCAACTTATTTAATTAATAATAAAAACAATTCTTTAGATGGAAGTTTAAATATTACAGAAGATAATAAAATATGTTTTGGTGATTCTTGTTCAACTTATATGGATAATTCTTCTGTTGTTGTAAACAATGAGGAATTATGGAAATCTGCTGATTGTGTTGTTGATATAAATGGAAATGGTGATTCTACAACAATTGAAGGATGTACTGATTTAGGTGGAGATGTTTTTATTAAAGAAGGAACTTATTCTTTAGATTCTCAAATAATCCCGGCAGAAAACACAAGCATTATCTGTTCACAAGATTCTTTAATTGTTGGTAATTTTACAGGAGATTATGGTATCTTTAAATTAACTAATGATAATATAAATATTATTGGATGTAACTTTGATTTAATTGATAAAACAAATAGGGCCATTTGGGCTTTACAAAATGAAAATTTTAAGATTTTATATAATACAATTAAAGGAGATTATTCAACTAGTTCTCCAAACAGAGTATTTTTACATTTACAAGGTAAACATGGAATAGTTATAGGAAACAAAATTGAAGGTTATTCTATTGTTGGTGAAGGAAATTTCACTGGATTAGGAATTGCAATAACTAATTATGCTGAAGACATAATTGTTTCAAAAAATGAGATTTATTATACTGATGATAGTTGTTTTAGTATTGGTGGAGGAATTGCTGATGCAGCAGTTGACATTTCCGTTATTGATAATATTTGTGTTGGTAATATTAGCCAAGGTGGTTATGGTGTTGATATTTTTGGTGAGGCTTACAATATCCAAGTTAAGAATAATATCATTAGAGGGAAAAACAATACTTGTTTAATGGCTCAATATAGTACTCTTTGGGCTCCTGATAGAATCTTTTTTGAAAGTAATTTGTGTGAAGATATCCAAAGAGAAGGCGCTCACATGAAAATTAATGATAGCAATGGTATTGGTTCTATTGTAAATAATAGATTTATTAATGTTGGTCTAAGAGGTGATGCAACTGATGATTGTGTTGATTTAGAATTTGGAAGAAATGTAAGTCTAAGAAATAATGATTGTATAGGTTTTGAAGGTGGCGGAGTTGAATATAATTTAAGAAGAACTCCTATTAATATTTATACAACTGATGATGGGATTTATACAACTGAATTTTTTGGAAACATTAATTGGACTTATTTGCAAAATTATCCTAGTGCATGTCCAGCTAACACTTTCGCAACTGAAATGGGAGATTCAATAATCTGTTCATCAGTAGGTGGTTTGATTAGTAATGTTACAGTTATTCCAGGGAACTGGATTGGTGAAAATGTTTTTAGTTCTTTTATTCCAAGAGAAAGTAGTGGATTAAATACTATAATAAACTCAAAAGATAATTTCATTATTAATTTAGATTCAAACAATAATCAAGTTAGTACTTTTACAATTTCTGGTAATATTTTAAATTCTTCCGGAACACCTTTTTTTACAGTAGATGAAAATGGTGATGGTATGATAAGTAATTCATTTAATGCTACTATTTTAAGACAAAATGGAAATGTTGTTTTAGATTCTTCAGATGAATCTAACTTAAACGTAAATAGTTCAAGTTATTGGGACAATTTAAATTCTCCAAGTGACATAAACGCTGGAGACATAACTGCTGATGGAACTTATATACTTTCTTCAAATGAATCTGTTCTTAATGTTAATTCAAGTACTTGGTGGGCAGATGTTTCAAGTTTTGCTACAAGATGGTTGATTAAAACAGGTAATGATTTAGATTTTAATGAATCAAGACTTAATGCTACTATTGATTTAAGAAGTAGTTCTGATTCAAGATGGACTGTTGATAATGTTTGGGTCTATAATAGTTCTGGAGATTTAAGTTGGAATACTACATCTGGAGATGCTAGATATTATCCAAAATCTAGTGATTTAGATTTAAATAGTAATAGTATTTTTGGTGCAAATGTTATAAATGTAACCGAAGTTAATTTAGAAAATTTAAACGTTATTAATCCAAATGCTGGTGATGCAATATTTATAAATCAATCAGGTGCAGGATCAGCAATGTATCTTTTACAAAAAGCTAATGATAGGGCTCTTGAAATCAAGGCAGATGTAGGTGGAGATTATACGACTGAATTGTTTAAATTTTATATCAATGATCCAATTACAACTACAGGTGGTTTATTTGATATTTATGTTGACAATGATGCTTCAACAGGTAATGTTTTTAGAGCAAGAAATGATGGAAGTGGACTTGGTATTCTGGTTGATGTAAATGGTGACGGAGCTGGATTGAGAATCGATTCTGAATCTACAACAAACTCTTCAATAATTATTGATGATGTTCCTTCTGACAAAGCTTTAGAGATGGCCACTAATGATAAAATTTGTATGGATGGGTCAGAATGTGCAGTATGGATGAGATATAATGGAACTTGTATTGAAACTTCAAACGGAGGATGTATCTAATGACAGAAACAAAAACAATAACAATAAGTACTTTAATTGCAATAGGAATAGTTTTAGCTGGAATGGTAACTCCTTCATTTTTTGATGGTCCGAAATATTATTGTGAAGCTAGACCTCAACTTGGTGTAGTTAGTTGTGATGATTTCAGTAAATATGTTGCAGATAATGGTAAATGTATAAGAAACGATAATACTAATTTAATTTGTCGTGAAGGTTGGTTAGAAGTAACAAACGATTTAGATTTGCCAGAAGAAGAAGAAAATAATATAAATAATATTGAATCTGGTGCATTGAAATATGAATGTAATGTAAAAGGATGTACTGAGATTTAGGAGATAAAAATGAGTGAATCATATAAACTAGATAAAAAAGAATTGTTTAAAATCTTAAAAGGTATTAGTTTAGCAGGAGGAGGAGCAATTGCAACTTATTTATTAAACATATTGCCTAGTATAGACTTCGGCTCAAATTCAGTAATTGTTGCAGCGATAATATCTTCAATATTAAACGGCTTACTTAAATTCATAAAAAACAATAAGGAAAAATAAATGACTTATACTCCAAGATTCGAAAGCTTTACTGGTGATGATTGTACTGGAACCAATGGCGCAAAGAATAGAATTCTAACTCTTTCTAATGATGACCCTGTTAATGAAATGATGTTATTGATAGTTGATGGTTCTGTTTTAATGTATAACATTGATTTCACTCTTGATGAAGGTTCGAGTTCTATAACTTTTTTAAACAATGTTTGGGATGATCAAGCTATTACTGTTGACTATTTAACTGATGATTCAACTAGCACAACTTCATACTTAGCAAAAAGTTTAACTCTTTCAGGAACAGATTTAACAGGAAGTAATGGAGCAACAAGTCGGACTTATTCAATTAGAACAAGTTTCACTTTAGGAAGTTCAATTACTATCGTTTTAGATGGAGCAACACTTCAAAGAGGAACAGATTTTACTTGGAATTCTACAACTAAAACTGTAACTTTTGTAACTGCTGTAAATAATGATCAAGAGATTATAATAAGTTATTGGTACGTTGGTTCTGATTCTTATTATTGTACTACACTTCAAATTGCAAGATATTCAGGAATTGGTGTTGAGATATTTAATGAAGAGTTAGGAACAGGTGACAGTTCAACTAAATCTTTTGATGCTGATAATGGTAACATAATTGCCGGTTCTTTTGTTTTACAATACGGAAGCTCAAACACTCTTTCTATTCTTGAAGAAGATGTTGATTACATTATTTCTCTTGATGAAGGTTTAATCCAATTAACAAACTCAGGAGTAACAAAGTTAAGTACTGATAATTTATATTTATCTTATACATATTCACCAAAACAATCTGACACTTTACTTCAAACTTATTTAGCAAAAGCTACATCAGAAACAGATAAACTTACAAGAAACTATTGGGGTGTTGCTAAAACAAGTATAGAATATTTTGATGGTTACGCTTCAGGATATCCACAAACTGATGAACCTTTCGGAACACAACAAGCAGAATTGCCAGAATTCGAATTGAAATATAAAGGAATAAATTCTATTACTTCTGTTGAATTCTTAGACAGTACTGGAGATGTTTCAAGTGATATAGATGAAGATTATATCAGATTGAATGGTGATGATGGAGAAAATGGTAGAGTGATTATTACTGCTGGTTCGATTCCAAACGGAAAACAAAATGTTAAGCTTACTTACATCCATGGATATGATGATGTTCCAGAATTAACTCAAGAATTATGCGCTTTAATTTCAGGGATGATGGTTTTTGTAAACATATCAGGTGGCTCATATAAAGATATTTCAACTTATTCTTTAGGAAGAAAATCATTTTCTATTGGACAAGTTTATGTTAATGTTAGAGAAGCTATTGACCAAATGAAAACTAGAGTTAAAGAATTAACTGAAAGTTTAGGTCCTAGATTGCTTTGTGTATAAGGTAACGATATGGTAACTAAAAGAGATGGAGGAAGTAGAGCAGAATCATTTAGAATTCATACTGACACTTATTTAGATGATTTCGGAACTTCCGTTACTTTAATTAAAAAAACTGAAACTAAAGATTCAATGGGAAGAACCACTGCA
>Ga0208904_1001714_pt1 | contig 14582 bp, 15 predicted proteins | sample AntAceMetag02UKB_FD_184774 | JGI IMG/M metagenome (GOLD analysis project Ga0208904, IMG submission 184774) | Saline lake microbial communities from Ace Lake, Antarctica - Antarctic Ace Lake Metagenome 02UKB (SPAdes) (version 2) | ecosystem: Environmental > Aquatic > Non-marine Saline and...
CAATACAAACCGATCAGATTGGCTGCCGATCGCCGACGTAGCCAGTCTTTCGGAAGGGATCAATCCTGTATCGTTTGAAAACGTTGAACTGGTGATTGTCAAAAAAGGGGAGACCCTGTCTGTTTTTGCGGGACGCTGTCTACACCAGGAAGCACCCATGGCTCAGGGGATCCTGGAAGAAAACCATCTGGTGTGCGCCAAGCATCTCTGGCGCTACTGTCTCGATACTGGAGAGTTGGAAGGAGAACCCGGTATTTTCCTGCAGAAGTTCGAGTATCACTTGCAGGAACAGGAAGTTCAAATCAGGGTGGATGAATTCAACCAACTAAAAGAACTGTATCTTTCATATGACGAAGATGATGATGAGGACTATCGGCCCTGAGACAAAGAGCCGCTTAACAGAAACCAATTAACCCTTCAATCGTTTCCAGTCACCGCCATCTGCATAATCCTCTATCAACCCAACCCACGTTAACGGCACATTTCCCGCACGCCGGAGACTTTATCCCTTAATCCGCAATCCTCCTATGGAAAAATTCGTAGACTTTTATATGTCCATTAGCAACAAGAAGGTGTGAGGTCCAATTTGTTGACCCAAGGCACCTTTACACAGAATACGGTAAGCGAGGTCTGTTGAGAATCTAAGTTGCCATTTCAGTGTAATAGTGATTAGATTCCATGTAAACAGTATTAAATATTACAAAAGATTCCCTGGATTGATTTTTCATTTTGATATTTATAACAGGTCAAAATCAACAATCTGATTTTTTCACATATTCCAAACCAGAAGTATAATTAATCATAATTTCTGTGAGAGCGCCGACTATGGATCCTATTCGTGCAAGACGAATGTCTGATGAGCTGATAGGTCAAAGTATTGGAGGATAGCTTAATCAACCAATTTTACAGCAAAATATCAGATCAGCGGATATAGGACTCATCTTAGCTGAGGGTATAGCTTATTCAATAGGTCGGACCGATCTGAATCGATTACCACTTTCTGCTTTTCTCCGAACGTTTTCTTTTGTATGCGCCGAAAGCATAAAAAAATACGACAAAATTTGTTTAGAAAATGGAAAATTAATTAACCAAATTAAAAATGGATAGCTATCCATCCGTGAACTTACCAACCAAGCCTCAATGAGTTTATCGGCCAAAGATATAGGCGATGTGTGGAAAACTGTTCTAAGCGGGGTTGGAGAAAATACCAATTATAATGCTAACTCCTCAACCGAATCGTTCTTTTTTGAAGCAATTCAAGGAGTGAAGAATAATGGAATTGTTCCTAGTGATTTATGGAAAAAACTACCTGATCGCTTCCCACAAGTTGAGGCTGCAATTGAAGCACTTGAAGGCCCAAGAGAGAGTGGAGTCAAGGCCGTCGAAATAGCGATACAAGAGCTATCACACGGCCCACTGAAAACGAAAAAATACGCGCGTTTGTTGCAGGATATCTAACAAGCAGAATTCAACCAGGTAGTCTTGATCACTTTCCTCTCCTATTTTCTGCAATAACCGAAATTGGTGAGAGTTTCCTTTGGTATGGAGCATTTGCTGGTTTGGATCCCACTGCATCAGTTACTGACTACGGGAATGGGCTTGGATTGCTAATAAATAGAGAGTTAGGACGGCCTTCGAATTGGTTGGATCGCCCCAACTGTGATATCGCTTTTTCAGAGATGACGAATCTACTTAGGAACCACGAAGGAGGAAGGCTTGGCATTAGGACCCTTACAACTGGGTATTTAAAAGTGGAAATACTTCCTCTCATCACTACTAGTGTTAAATAGGCAGAGCTCAGTGAGAGTAGATTAGTAAGTAAAGAGGTACCACCCAATTATCAGTTAGATATTTTTGAGGAAAAACGTTTGAAAGATAATGTGTTGGAGATGCTTCAAGAAATCCAAGAGTGTTCTAAGTCACTTACCTCAGTCCGTAAAAAGGTAGAAGAAAAGTTTGGAATGAAAAGTTCAGTAAAAAGAAAACAAAGAAAAAAGTGATGATAAATCGGGGAGATATATTTTCAAAATTATCGTTTCTGATTTCCTAACTCGAAATGATGCTGAACATAAATAGTCCTCATGTCCAACATAACCAAGCAAAACCCTGATGAGTAAAACAGTTAATGTCCTTAGTAGCAAGTACAACAAATGGTAAAACAAGATCGTCTGCATTCGGATAAAGCATTACCCTCCTATAAACCAGATTTTTTTTTTGCCGACTTTATCGGATTAGATTTGGAGATGGTGTTTCTGATTACTTGATAGAGGTTTGCAAAAAAGCCGGTCTACTAGATCAACTCCCTCTATCGAAAGCATTTGGTGATTTTATTGAGATAGTGCACATTTGCATATTACGAACTTCCGCAACGAATAATTTTACAAAAATGCGATTGCAGCTAATGGGCAAGCATTCCCTAAACATCGTACAGACGCTAACTGAATTCCGAGCAAGAAGATGCAAAGCAAATGTTGATAAGCTGAATGGTTCATCCACCGTGCATGAGATTAAACCGAAGTACAATTCTTTCCTGAGATTGTCGCACCAATTAAGACATTCAAATTGAGAGAACCTCATGAATCTCCACCATTAATACCGCTGCACTGCTCTGGACAATCTTCATCGCAACATCAGTCCTGCATTTTACCATCTCAAATGCGGCATTGGAAAAACAACAAAACTCTTGTTGTAAAAGTGTGGCTAACTCGACAGTTTCTGGCTATTTGCAATACTTTGTTTAAATTGTTAAAATGAGAAAAAAATTTATAGATAGATCTTTAGATTGTTGCTCCATTTGATTTAACTATGAACTGCCACGAGTTCAAGAGAGGATGTCTTATGAGTATCGATCAAATTGCAAATGAAGCCTTACAACTTAATTCGCATGATCGGGCAATTCTTGCAGAAACGATTTGGGAAAGTCTTGAAGATCCATTCAAATTCTCAACGGATATGTCCGAAGAAGAGGCTATAAAACTGGCAAAACACCGAGATAAGGAACTCGAAAAGGGCCTTGTTACGCCATTATCTCATAAGGATTTAATGGATAAACTACAGAAATGAGAATTGAATATCATCCGGCTATTGAACAGGAGCTTAGAGAAATTATTGAATATTATGAAGAATGTTCAAAGGGTCTGGGACTGGATTTTTTGAACGACTTTGAACAACACATTTTGAAAGTTTCATCAGCACCTTCTCAGTGGATGATTGTTTCGGACAATATCAGACGATCACTAATGAACCGCTTTCCTTTTGTCATTTATTTTAGAGTTATACAAGATATTTTAAGAATAACTGTAGTAAAACACTAGCGTAGGCATCCCAAATATGGGCAAAACAGAAGATAAAGTTATTTTTACCTACCCTTTAATCGTTTCCAATCACCGCCATCTACATAATCCTCTATCAGTGACCTCGGTTTGGATTGCGACAAACCGATCGCCTGCTCTGCTATCTTCAAACGTACAACTGCAATTGCGTTATCTATCAAATCCCGTCTAAATCCATGATCCGCCAGATCAAGCACGTAACCAATCGAAAGCAACCAGGCCACAATTTTCCCCAGGCGCACCCGGACCCGTTGCACAGCATCAAGATCGAAACTGACATCCAGCAGATCCCGGAAATGCATGGTTGCTCGCGAAACCGGCTCAAATCCGGTGCAGAAACGATAGAGATTTGACTCCTTGGCTCGTTTCATCTCTTTGATAAACAGGTCTGCTGTCTGGCTGTACATCACATCATTTGACCCTTCGAAAATCTGGAACGGTCGGCAATCTACAATAGCCCGGCCAGCGATATGGTCCCGGCGATACCCTTTTGCCCCCACAAGTTGCAGAAGCGACTGGGCGGCATCCTGCATGATATCCGTGAGTATGGCCTTGTTGGCGTTTGCTTGTAATCCCAGACCCGAAAGATCGGATTCAATGGACGACACCTTGCTAGTGTAGAAACACATGCCAGAGTTGATCGTGTACCAAGCTTGAAGCTCAGCGAGCCTGTACTGAACCTGATCATAGGAATTGAGCATTCCACCACTAACTGAACGAGATCGGCAATGATCAAGCGCTTCGTCCAACAACCGCTTAATAAATCCCAACCCGATTCCCGACAACCTCAGACGGCTCCGGTGCAGCAAGTCCATCATCAATTTGAGACCGCTTGTTTGGGGCGTCAGCCTCGATGTCAAAGGCACTGTAATATCAACTCGATTCAGGCCATAAGGAATTAAAAACAGTCCCAGTTTATGATAATAGGATTCAACCACGATGCGCTGACCTGGTTGATCCATTTCACAAATAAAAAGATCGACATCCCTGGACAGATTTCCATTCGGCTTTTTCTTTCTGGCAGTCATTAACCAGAAATCAGCCAAGCCGGTTAATCCACCCCAATGTTTCTCCCCCTGAATGTGTCCTCCTTTCTCGGTTTCCTGGTAGAAAGTCTGCATGGCCAAAGCGTCCGTCCCATAATCCGGCTCCGTGATCATCAATCCGCCCAGTGTTTTATCCTGCAAAAACCGTTTAAAGACATGCGCTTTGGCTACTTCGCTCCCATACTTCCCAACCGGGTCCAGAAAAAGCGACCCGTTAATGCCCAGCAGCAGACCAATGGCAATGGATTCATATGACGCTGTTTCCAACAGCGTCAAACAACGATCCGGTTTTCCACCATCACCACCGTACGCTGTTGGAATAAACACGGAGAGGGGCGATGAGGCCAGTATTTGATCCAAAAGCTCCCGGGGCAGTCCTTCCAGATGGTTGACTGTCTCCAGCGCTTCTTCATTTGAAATGAGATTTTTGACAGTATTCCGGAATGTCTGGATAAACTGCTGAAATTCAGAATCATTCATACTTCTCTCTCCCTTCAATTTTCTCTAGCGGACGTCAGGTGTTTAAGTATCTGCTCAAAGCTCGTCCGACTTGTAAAATCCAAACTCAACGGCGTAACTGACACTACCTTGTCCACAGCAATGGCGAAAACATCCGATTGGGCATCCAGTCTGGCTTCTTCGATTTTAATGGATACTTCAGCATCTTCTATTTTACTGTGAGGACCCGGATCTTTCAGAAATGTACTCCAGTAACGAGCCTTCGATAAGCATGTTAACCGCCAGGGAGTATCAGGAGATGCCTCTTTGGGAACATCAATCTTCAGTAGATCTACATCGACCGGCAAGGTAGCGGTCAGCATGATCTTGGCAAACTGTCTCAGAAAATGGGCAGTGGCTCGCCAGTCTTGTTCCGTATACTCATGATAATCTCCCATATCAGTCTGTTTGGAAATCGCCATTGAAGGAATTCCCAAATCCGCTCCTTCCATAGCCGCCCCCACTGTCCCGGAGACTGTGACGCCCGTTCCAATATTCTCCCCATAATTGATCCCGCTGATCAACAAATCTGGCTTACGATCGGAGCAAAGTGCTAAGACGCCATGGTGCACAGCCATGGCCGGCGTGCCGTCACAATGGTAAGCCCGGATATCGTGCCCGTTAATCCCAAAATCGAAAGGAATCAAACTGCCTTGCGCATCCCCTTTCAAACTCCTCCCCATACCAGTCTGCTGTGTAGAGGGAGCCACCACAATAATTTCTCCCAGATCCATCACTGCTTTGACAGCTGCCACCAGACCCGGTGATTCAATACCGTCGTCATTACTCAAAAAAATTCTCGGTCGATTCATTCACACCCTTTCTACTCAGATAATTGGATATTTGCATACTGACAGAGTTCCTCTATCAACAGATCAAAGCGGAAAAAAATCACTCACTTAAGATTCCATCATATCAGACACACCCTAAAAACGGTATCTAAATTACCTCCGAAGAAAACAGGGTTACAGGCAGTTGGAATTCAACTGACTCACTGAACGAAGCAATGAAATTTTGTAATTGGTCAGCATCTGCTCCGCCGAGAGGATATGATTCAAAATATGAAGTGCGAGACTCGCAGCACCGAACCAAATCCATCCCTGGAGCCAAGGGATTTATCAGAAACATGACGGGAAAACGTCCTGTTTCCCATTATCTTGATTCACATTCCCCTCCACTCTGGAAATGTGGGAATGGGTATGAAATATTATTGAATTCGGAAAAAAAACCACGGTTCAACCTTGAAATTTCACCACCAGTCCCAATGCGAATTCTTCTTATCCCTCGCTGGAAGGCATCTTATAATTGTTTTTCTAAATTATTGACATTCAGATCAATTTTTGAAAAAGTAGTACCGGTTTTTCCATTGAATTATTGGAAAAATTTAATCAGGAATACTCATTATTTCTTAACTAATTCAAGGGAGGAAAAATGCTAAACAGAACATTAAAATGGGTCACCCATCTTCTGGTTTTGCTGGTATTTTTGATGGGAATACCTGTGTCTGCCGATCAGGGAAAAATAAACATCAATACAGCTGATGAAAAACAGTTATGTACATTAGCCCGAGTCGGACCAAAATACGCGGCTCGAATTATTAAATACCGCAAAGAAGTGGGTGAGTTCAAACATCCGGAAGAGATCATGCAGGTGCGTGGCATCGGCGAAAAAACATTCGTTGCCAATAAAGAGCTGATCATTGTTGCGGAAGAGGCCGAACCCGAAAAGAAAATCGAATAGGTTTGGCTGATAGTGGAACACCATCTATCTCACCGCCTTCGTTGATTAATTGTCAGGGGGGCGGTGTTGGCCAGGGAGTCCGTTAGTCCCGTCGTCAGGAAAGTCGGGGGGATCAACGCTTTCGATATTATATTTGCCCCCCGCCCAGTTACCCAGATCGATCATCTTACACCGTTCACTGCAAAAGGGACGAAATTCATTTTCATGCCAGGCGGTTGGTTGCTGGCATGTGGGACATTTTACGGTCAGTGATTTATCTATTTTTTCCATAAAACTAGCATCGCTGCTATGATATAACAGAACGTTATCGACGGATTCTAGAAGTTCTTTATACAAAAACCATGAATTTTTCAATCCCTGAATAGCCAAAATAAACAGCAAAAACCACCAGGAAACAGGCGCAAACACCAATGACAGTGCGATATACCTGGACGCTGAGAAAGGACTTCCCTTTGACTATGGAAAAAGAGACAACTGAGTACCAGACCAGATCCGCCAGAATATGTCCGATGAAGAACAGCGTCACACCGGTCAACCCAAAAGCCTGGCTGTGAACGATGTATGCAAGGCCAATGGTTGCCCACCAGATTGTCCAATAGGGATTGGCGATAGTCATCAGAATCCCGGTCCTGATCAATCCTCCTCTGCGTATATCCGACGATGCTGTCAGCAACTGCAAAGTTGGCAGTGAACGAAACATCCCGAAAGCCATCCAGAAGAGGATAAAGGCACCGGAGAGGGCAATGGCACCAAATACCGTATCATTCGTTAGGACAGGGGCCAATCCCAGCATCAAAGACACTACCAGAAGTAATTCCAAAATGCCATGACCGACAATCATCATGGGACCCGCATAAAATCCCCTTTTAGTGGTTTCGCTGATGGTCGCCGTTAAAAAAGGCCCTGGCATGAGAGCCCCAGAAAAAGCGATAATGAATGAGGTGACGAAAATTCCGAAGAGCGCTGCCATAATACCGTAACAAATTCTTGAAGTCTCTGATGAGAACCCCACAACATGATAGCACCCCCTTTGCAAGGGAGCGCAAGATTTGGATTCCCGATGAATCAGTTGATCTCGACTTTCTTCACCCATCCATAAGGGTCTGCCTTTTCCCCTCTTTGAATCTGGGTCAGTGAATCGTAGAGTTTCTGCATTACCGGTCCTACTGCTTCACCGTCACCATAAAACGTATGCCATTGATTATCGACACATATTTTACCTACGGGGGATATCACAGCCGCCGTTCCGCAAGCTGCCATCTCTTCTATCTCAGACATCTCTTCTCTAATTGCGACCGGCCGTTCTTCAATATTCATTTCCAACTCCTCTTTGGCCAGAATCATGATAGAGCGGCGGGTCACGCTGGGGAGAATCGCTTTGGATTTTGGTGTTACAAAGCGGTTATTCGTCATTGCAAGGAGAATATTGGCGGATCCAGCTTCATCCAGGTACTTGCGCTCAGCAGAGTCCAGATAAAGCGCTTCATTGGCTCCCATATCTTTAGCAGTCTGGGTTGAGAGTAATCCGCCAGCGTAATTGGCTCCCGCCTTAAATTTCCCGGTCCCCAAGGGGGCTGCCCGGTCAAACTCAGTTACAGCCAGTGATATCAATGAAACACCACCACCTTTATAATAAGGGCCTACCGGTGAAACAATGACCCGAAAATCATACTGTAGTGCAGGCCTTAAGCCCATGTTCTCCCCCACCCCAATCAACAAAGGGCGAATATAGAGTGAAGCACCTGAGCCATAGGGTGGGATCCAGGCATAATTGGCCCGGACAGTCTCTTCTACACCCTTCATGAACAGTTCTTCGGGTACCGGTGGCATCATCAACCGTTCTGCAGTCTGATAAAATCGTTCCGCATTCATTTCAGGCCTGAACAATAAGACGCTGCCATCTTTGGCCGTTTGCGCTTTGAGTCCTTCAAAACACTGTTGTGAATAGTGAAGTGCCGGGGAACCCTCGTGAATCCTCATGAACTCATCCGTTATCAGTTCCCCTTCAGACCATTGGCCATTTACATTGGTAGCCGTGAACCGATAATCGGTTTTGATATAATCAAATCCCAGACTGTCCCAGGCCAGATCCTTTTTTTCCAAATTGCTCTCATTCATGATGGACTATATGTTTTATCGTTGTTTTAGAAGGTCAGTTCTACTGACGGCGCTTTAATACTGAAGCATCAGGTTGTAAGAGGTTTTAAACGGTATCGTCTGGAAAAATTCAGGAAAATACCAGATCAAAAACGTTGCCAATACCAGCCAGGGACCGAAGGCTATTTCGTCTGCCCAGGATTGTCGCCGCATTAATAACAAGGTTCCCCCACAGAGAATACCAAAAACGGCTCCCCAGAAAATGGTAGAGAAGAGTATATTCCAGCCAAAAGCAAACCCAATCAATCCCAATAAAGTGGCATCCCCTTCTCCCAGTCCAACGCGCTTGCGAATGTTCTGGTAGAGGTAACTAATCCAGTGAAATATTCCGGCGCCCATAAAGAGGCCAATCAATGAACTGAGTAGATCTGCACTTCGCCCCAGAGATAGCCACACGCATTGAAACAGAAATGCGATCACTACTGGTTGCGGGAATATCAGATGGGTTCTGAAATCAAGGTATGCGACTAGTAATAGCGATTCGAATATCAGAAAACCATGGACAAATTCCAGATGCCAGCCAGTTTTGGCATAAATGGTGTAAACCAGCACAGCATTGAGAATCTCTACTAAAGGATAAACCCATGGTATTTCACTGCCACAGTTTCTGCATTTCCCTTTACTGACGACAAATCCCAGTATGGGTATCAGACCGACAACCCCTATTTTTGCCGAGCAATAGTCACAGGATGAACGATTCCAGACAGAGTCCCCATGGTGAAGACGTAAAGCCATGGTATAGAGAAACGAGCCGAAAACCAGCCCCAGAAGCACAATAAAAACGTCCTGAACAATCATGAAGTGCCGTTAAAACATGATTTCAGCAGAAACATTCCCTAACCGCTTCTTCAACTGTCCAGCCTCTGAAACGTGGGAGAAACCCTCTCCGAACCAGGGGACCGGTCACCAAATTTTAGGAATAGCTGAATCATAACATTCAGGCAATCCCCATATTTGTAAAATGAAGTTGACTAGCAGGGTTTCGCCAATTATGGGTCGGATCAAAAATTAGTCAAGTGTTTTCCATTAATAAAAAGGAAACACGTTGCGTTCACATTCTGCTTGCAAAACGTCCAGTGATTTTGGGATTTTTGCAAATAGATTATATGAAGTTATTTGCTCACGATCCCTGTCTACCGCAAAGTCTGGAAAATTTGTTCCATTTGATCACGGCCTTCCAATTTTACTTTCTTGAGCTTCCTGAGCTTTTTCTCATCCTCAGAGCTTTTAATGCGGATGGACTGGATATCTTCAATCTCTTTTTCCAACCGCAGATGCTCTTTGTACAAGCGATCAAGTGGATTATTACCCTTTGCATGCTTTTTAATCAGGTTTAGATCTGTTTGTTCCAAATCCCCTCCTTTTTTTATTGTGAATATTGATATTGTCGACTCTTCGCAGAGTTGACATCAAAAAAAACTTCTGTCTAAATCCTGTCGATCATCTGGCAGAAATCCGCTTCATATGCTGACTTTGCGTTTTTAAGCGCCTCTTCGCCTGTCCCTTTCAGATTGAAATAGAACTTGATTTTCGGTTCCGTACCAGACGGCCTTGCGGTAATTCTGCTGCCATCTGCCATATAGAAGGCCAGCACATTGGATTGCGGTTGTTGGGTCTCACTGATTACCTCACCGGTGCGTCGATCCTGAATCTCCTTTTTCAGATAATCCCGTACGGTTACCACTTCAATCCCGGCAATCCTGTCAGGCGGGCTGTTTCTTAATGCTTCCATGATCCCGGCGATCTTTTCTGCGCCTTCATGCCCCTTAATCACCTTATTGATCAAGGAATCGGTGTGGTAGCTAAACTGTCTGTGAATTCTATCCAGCTGGTCGATTACCGTGTGTCCTTTTTGATGAAGTTCCGCACACATTTCGCAGAAAATCATGGCAGCGATCACAGCGTCTTTATCCCTGACAAATGAATCAAACAGATAACCATGACTCTCTTCGGTACCGAAGATGAACTGACCGGTCTGGGTTTCATCCATTTCCCGAATGACAGAACCAATATATTTAAATCCGGTCAAGGTCTCCCGAGCTTGAACACCATAACTGGCCGCGATTTCCTGACCCAGATCGGATGTGACGATGGTGGTGATGTACACGCCGTCAGTTGGCAGTTTTCCCTGCTCACTGAGTTTCTCAAGATAGTATGCCAACAGCAGCTGGCCGATCTGGTTTCCGTTAATCTTGATCCACTCACCTTTGTGCCGAACCATGACGCCGATGCGGTCTGCATCCGGATCGGTCCCCACAATCAGATGATCGTCTTCTCCGACCTCTTCCAAGGCTAGTTTCAAAGCAGTGGGCTCCTCCGGGTTTGGAGATGTCACCGTGGGAAACGCACCGTCCGGTTTCTCCTGTGCGGCAACGATGTGGACTTTTTCAAATCCTCTTCTTTTCAGAATTTCCCGAACCGGGTAGTTGCCGGTTCCATGCAGTGGGGTATAAACCACCCCAAAATTTCGATTGACATCCTTTTCCCCCAGGGCCAGCGCTTCAACTTTTTGAAAATAGGCGTCTTCAACACTTTTTGGAACGAACTGCACCTGCCCCTGCTCGAAGGCAGCTTCAAAATCCATCCATTTCACTGCCGCAAAGTCTGCAATGCTGTTCACTTCCGCGATAATTCCATCATCATGGGGAGGGGTAACCTGGCAACCATCGGACCAATAGACCTTATAGCCATTGTATTCGGAAGGGTTATGACTGGCGGTCACCACAATCCCGGCAGTGGTTTCCAATTCGCGAACCGCAAAGGAAAGCATGGGCACGGGGCGCATTTCTCTGTAGAGATGGACTTGGATACCATTTGCAGCCAATACGCAGGCAGTTTCTCTGCTGAACAGATCGGAAAAGTGCCGGCTGTCATAAGCAATGGCCACACTTAGTGCAGGATCGCCTGCACCTTTGCTTTTGAGGAGATAGTTCGCAAGACCCTGACTGGCTTTACGAACCGTATAGATATTCATACGATTAGATCCGGCACCCAATATACCTCGCAAACCACCGGTACCAAATTCCAGGTCCTTATAAAAACGGTCAGTCAACTCCTGCTCATCGTCAGTTTCAAGCAGGTGTTTGATTTCATTTCGAAACTCATTATCGAAATACTCGTTAGTTGCCCACTCCCAGGCTTTGTTGATTATCCCCTCGTCCATCCGGTAATTCCACAATTGAGGTTCCAGTTTCTCTCAAAAATACGATTATTTTACTTTAAGTAATTCTACCTTGCTCTTTGCTAAACGTCAATTTCAGAAGTACTTTCTTTTACCGGAATTGTGGATCATTTGGCTATTTTTTTTAAAAAAATTTCGCTATGGGCTAAAACCATCCCTTCGAGGCCGGAATTTGTTTAAAAATGGGTACAGGCCATTCAAGTACCAGCAGCGAATCTGCCGAGATCCAGGCTCCCTGGAAAACAAAAATCCCTTGAAATCAAGAGATTGTACTTTTTCCAAACCCTGATCCATGGTATGTTGATGCCATCAAACATCCATGCAGGTCCTGGGCATGGATCTGGGAATCGAACGCTTCTTTTCAGGAGTTTGGCATGATCAACACAAAAATCATCTGCACCATCGGCCCCGCCAGCAACCAATATCCGGTTTTGAAAGAGATGTATCAGGCGGGGATGAATATTGTCCGTATGAATATGTCCCATGGAGAACATGCCTCTCATCTCGCCGTGATTGAGATGGTCCGACAACTGAATCAGGAAATGACATATCCAGTCGCTCTCCTACTTGATACTCAAGGTCCGGAAATCAGAACCGGACGATCCGGAATGAATCTGGAAGAGGGGGAAACCATTTCGGTCATTGTCCCTCCCCAAAGGGATGACAGGGACGATGTGCTGTTCATCAACTACCCACACCTCCTGTCAACGGTCAACATCGGCGACAGGATCACTGTTGACAGCGGTTTGATCAATTTGGAGGTAACTGAAAAGACAAATACTCAATTGCAGTGCGTGGTTCTGGACGGTGGCCAGATCAAATCGAGACGCCACGTAAACCTACCCGGCATTCATGTTAAAATTGCAGCGCTGACGGAGAAGGATAAAGCGGATATTCTTTTTGGTATCGACAATGATATTGATTTTATTGCCCTCTCCTTTGTGAGAGATAAAAATGCCATTTTCGAATTGCAGGACCTTCTAGGGGAAAAAAGCAAAAAGACCAAAATTATCGCCAAAATCGAGAACTACGAAGGGGTCATCAATCTGGAAGAGATCATCCAGGAAGTAGACGGTATTATGGTGGCCCGCGGAGATCTTGGAATTGAGGTGAATATGGAGGATCTACCGGCAATTCAACGTCGGATCGCTTATCTCTGCGCAATTCATGGAAAAAGTCTGATCATTGCCACACACCTCCTGGAGTCCATGATCGAGAATCCGATCCCCACTCGGGCAGAGATTACAGATATTGCGAATGCGGTTTTCGAAGAGGCAGATGCCATTATGCTTTCAGGTGAAACCGCCAGTGGCAAGCATCCAGTGAAAGCGATCGAGTACATGGTCCGCACAGCCCATAAAGCAGAGCAGTTACCTGGCGTGGGTTTTGCGCAGCAGATGATCCGGCAAAACGATCTCCAGCACATCGCCTCGGCAGCCGTACACCTGGTAGAAAACATGAAACTCAAGGCAATCGTCACATTCAGTCAAAGTGGGCGTTCCGCAGCAATTGTTTCCAATTGCCGTCCTGCCAACATCAAGATATACGCTTTTACCAACTCGGCCAAAACCCAGAAAACCCTCATTCTCTATCGAGCGGTTTATCCATATTTGCTGCACTTTGAAGTAAATTTCGAAAAAACGGTTCAGAATGCGATGCTGGCATTAAAAGAAAACGGGGATTTTGTTCAGGGTGATCGGGTGGTTGTGATCCACGAAATTGAAGCTTATGGCAGTTTGGTACCAACGATTCAGGTCAGGGAAATCTGAAGAGGAGGAGAACAACCCACAGTCCTGAGGGTCTATCTCGACTGCATGGAATTGGTTGGCTTCAGCAATGTCCGGTTAGTTTTTTGCAGAACAAAAGCTAACCGGACATTGCAGGGTTAGCTTACGGTTTCAGCACCAACAGGGCATCAACCGCAACCGGCTTACCGTCACGTATTTTCAGGGGATTGATATCAATTTCCTGGATCTCATCATGATCCATTCCAATCTGTCCTACAGCCATCAGAATATCCGCCAGCACTTCCCGGTCTACAGCCTCCATCCCACGAACGGCGTCCAGAATTTTCCGGCTTTTAATATCGTCCATGATATCCATGGCATCTTTTCGAGTCAGGGGAGCCACACGGAATGCGACATCTTTCAGAATTTCGGTGAAGATCCCGCCCAATCCGAACATGACACAAGGACCGAACTGTGGATCGCGGGTCAGACCGATCACCAGTTCCCGCTGTCCTTTGATCATCTCCTGGACCAGGACGCCACCCTTATCATCACCCATTTTGGCCACAATCTCTTCAAAAGCAGCAGTGGCTTCTTCTTTTGTGCGAATATCGATCTTTATCAAGCCTTTCTCTGTTTTATGGGCAATTTCGGACGAACTTCCTTTCAACACGAGGGGAAACCCAATCTTTTCCACCGCCTGATTCAGCTCGTTGACGTCCTTGGCAACGATTTCGTTGGTAACCGGGATTTTATATTCAGTCAGCACTTTTTTGGAATCATATTCCGAAAGTGTTGTTTGTCCATCCTTAAGTGCTTGTTTAATAATCTCCATTTATTCCTCCTGGTTGAAATGGCGGTATTTCGATTAACGTTCGTCTCATATTCTATTGTCTTTTTT
>Ga0208904_1001715_pt1 | contig 14581 bp, 17 predicted proteins | sample AntAceMetag02UKB_FD_184774 | JGI IMG/M metagenome (GOLD analysis project Ga0208904, IMG submission 184774) | Saline lake microbial communities from Ace Lake, Antarctica - Antarctic Ace Lake Metagenome 02UKB (SPAdes) (version 2) | ecosystem: Environmental > Aquatic > Non-marine Saline and...
GGCAGGTTTAGACTTAAAAAAGATAGATAAAGCTTTAGCCGCGATTTCAATTGAATTAAAAGACATAAAAACAAATCAAGTATCAAAAGAAGAGCTAAATAAAGCAAAGCAATATATTAAAGGCAAAATGGCGTTAAGTCAGGAAGATTCGCTTGATATTGCGTCATTTTATGCTGAACAATCAATGCTCAAAGAAAAAATATCAACACCAGATGAGATTTTTAAGAAAATAGAAAAAGTTAGCATTAAAGACATTAATGATCTTGCAAACGATATTTTAAAACGGAAAAAGGCAGTTTTATCAATACTTGGACCATTTAAAGATATAAAGCGATTTGGCAAATTTTTGAAATTCTAGTATAATAAAAAAGAAATATGCCTAACCCTCTAACAGATCCAAAGGATAGTATAACTATCCACATTTCTTCATTAAGTATTATTAAAGTACTTGCTGTTTTAGTTGTGGTTGGTTTTCTATATCTTGTATGGGACATTGTTGTTTTGCTTTTTGTATCTCTTATTTTTGCAGCAACCTTAGGGCCTTCGTTTGATTGGCTTGAGAAAAAGAAAATTCCTAGAAGCGTTGCCATTATACTTGTTTATGCGCTTGTTCTATTTGTTTTGAGTTTGGTAATTGTAATGATAATTCCGCCAATCACAGAGCAGATAGATCAATTAGCAACATCATTCCCAGTTTATTATGAAAAGTTTTTGCAAATGTTTGGGGATTTACAGGTAAAATCCGATATAAGCGAAACCTTTCAACAGAATTTACAATCAGTTGGGCAGACAATAGGTAGTTATACAGGTAGCGTTGTTAATACTATTTCTGGAATATTTGGCGGTTTAGCAACATTTTTTATTGCCCTTGTTCTTACTTTTTATTTTTCAGTAAAAAAAGAAGGACTAAGATATTTTATACAGTCAGTTACTCCTGTAAAATATCACAAATACGCAATGAATATGTTTATCAGGATTCAAGATAAGCTCGGGCTTTGGCTTCGCGGGCAATTGATGCTTTCGGGAATTATATTTTTTATTACTTGGATAGGATTAATGATTTTAGGTGTTAAATATGCTTTAGTACTTGCTTTGATTGCTGGAATTACAGAAGTTATTCCATTTATTGGTCCAATCATTGGCGCTGTCCCAGCTGTTATTCTTACATTTTTTTATTCGCCGGTTAAAGCACTTTTGGTTGTTGTTTTGTATTTAGTAATCCAACAGCTTGAGGGAAATATTCTTGTTCCAAAAGTAATGCAAAAAACAGTTGGATTAAATCCTATTGTTGTTATTATTGTAATTCTTCTTGGCGCAAAAATCGCAGGCGTTTTAGGAGCACTTCTTTCGATTCCAGTTGCAGTCGCAATTATGACTGTTTCGGGTGATTGGTTTGGAGTTGTTGTTGATGAGGTTCGTGGGAAAAAATAAGTTTCAAGTTTCAAGTTACAAGTTTCAAGATGTTTACTTCTAGTGCAAATTTTGAAACTTGTAACTTGAAACTTTTTTGTTTTTATGGATAAGAAATCCACATTATATATCGTAGCCACTCCAATCGGAAACCTTTCCGATATTTCTTCGCGTGCGCTTGAGGTACTAAAATCCGTTGATATGATTCTTTGTGAGGATACACGCGTTACTCGCAAGCTTTTGAATCATTTTGAAATTAAAAAACCAACGCAATCCTATCATCATCATTCATCTTTATCTAAGATAGAAAGCATAGTTGATATTTTGCGGAATGGCTCATCTTTGGCTCTTGTTTCAGATGCAGGAACTCCGGGCATTGCAGATCCAGGCGGAAAGCTAGTTCAAGCAGTTGTAAAGCAGTTGCCAGATGTTAAAATTGAGCCAATTCCAGGTGCATCAGCAATTATGTCTGCTTTATCAATAAGTGGTTTTGCAGCAGATTCTTTTGTTTTTATGGGTTGGCCACCACACAAAAAAGGGCGCGAAACCTTTTTTCGCAAGTTGACAGAGGAGGCAAGGGTGGTAGTATTTTATGAGTCAGTACATCGTATTAAAAAGGCGCTTACATCTATGATTGAGGTTTGTAGTGAGAGACAAATTGTGGTGGGACGCGAACTTACAAAAAAATTCGAAACAATCTATCGCGGCACTGTGCAAGACGTGATAGATGCAATGCCAGATGATGAAATTAGAGGAGAATTTGTTGTAGTGTTAGACAGGATAAAATAATATGTCAAAATTTTATATAACCACTCCAATTTATTATGTAAATGCAAAACCGCATATAGGCCATGCTTATACAACATTGGTTGCGGATGTTATTTCTCGTTATCAAAAATCACAAGGCAGTGATGTGTTTTTTTTAACAGGAACAGATGAGCACGGAGCAAAGGTTCAAGAATCAGCAGAAGCTGTTGATAAAGATCCTCAGGAATTTGTAGATGAGATTGCAAATGAATTTCAAGATTCTTGGAAAAATTTAAATATAGAATATTCAGATTTTATTCGCACAACTGAAAAAAGACACAAAGAAAAAGTGCAGAATTTTTTAGAAGATTTAAAAGCAAAAGATGTTTTATACGAAGGAGAGTATAAGGGATTATATTGCACAGGATGCGAGAATTTTATAACCGAAAAAGAGTTAGAAGATGGTAAGTGTCCTCATCACAAAAAAGAACCAGAAGAACTTATAGAAAAAAACTGGTTTTTTAAATTGTCTGATTATACAAAACAAATAAAGGAGTTGATAGAACAAGATAAGCTTAAAATTCATCCAGAGTTTGCCAAAAAAGAAACACTTGGTCTTTTAGAGCAAGGGTTAGATGATTTTTCAATTTCTCGTGAAAAAGTTGATTGGGGTGTAAAATTGCCTTGGGATGAATCGCAAACAGTATATGTTTGGGTTGATGCTTTGTTGAATTATATTACTGCACGCGATTATCCTAATCTTAAAGATAATTGGCCAGCTGATTTACAGTTGATTGGCAAAGATATTCTTAAATTTCATGCAATATTTTGGCCTGCAATGCTTTTAGCTGCTGGGCTGGACGTTCCTAAAGAATTATTTATTCATGGATATTTTACTATTGATGGACAAAAAATGTCTAAATCTTTAGGTAATGTAATTGATCCAAATGACTTAGTAAAAGAATATGGTGTTGATGGAGCTAGGTATTTAATTTTATCTCAATTTCCATTTGGCCAAGATGGTGATGTAAAAGCAGAAAAGTTTGATGAGCAATATAATACAGCATTAGCAAATGGAATAGGGAACGTAGTTTCTCGTGTTTCGAATTTACTTGAGAAAGATTCTATAAGCATAAAGATTAAACAAGGTAGTGACAAAAAATTAAAAGATAAGATTAAAAATGCAATGCTAAATTATAAGCTTAATGAAGTTTTTTCTATTCTGTGGGCAGAACTTTCGTTTGTTGATGAGGCATTGGAAAAGCAAAAGCCATGGGAATTAGATGATGTAAAAAAGAAAAAAGAAATTCTTGAACCATTATCTCAAAAGATTTTAAATGTTGCAGATTTACTCCAGCCGTTCTTGCCAGAAACATCAGACAAAATCATTAAACAATTTACCGATAAAGAGATTAAAAAAGGCGAGCCATTGTTTCCTCGTAAATAGTTATACATAAAATCTAATAGGTAAATTATTTATGAGTGTGCCCCTGTGTCTGTAATGGGGTTTTTTTTGTAAGCAAAATTTGGTATAATATATACATGGCAATTATAGATATAATTTTACTTGCTATCCTTGGCTACTTTACGCTCTGGGGCTTTAAAAAAGGCCTTATTCGCGCTGTTGGAGCAATAGTTGGGCTTATTGCTGCAATTGTTCTTGCAAGCCGTTATTTTGAGGAAGTAGCCGAAATTATAGCTCCATTTACTGGTTTGTCAGACAACATGAACTTAGCCAAAATGGTAGGATTCATCCTGCTTTTGTTTGTGGTGAATTATGGAGTTTCTGTGATAGTTGCGATTGTAGAGAAAATGTATAAAACAATTGCTGTTCTGCCATTTATGAAATTAGGAAATCGCTTACTTGGAGCTGTTTTGGGGCTTTTAGAGGCATCAATTTTAATTGGTTTAGTTTTATATTTTGCAGCTCGTTTTCCATTTGGTTCTATTGTAGAAGGATTTTTTGAGACATCAAAAGTTGCTCCAATTGTTTTGCAGATTTCGGGTATAGTTCAGCCATTTATCCCAGAAGCAATTAGGCAGATAGAGTCGTTAATATAATTTTTATTAAATAATTTAAATATGGATAATAATATAGAAGAGTCTGATAATTTAGAAGAAGAAAATTTACCTAATCAGATAATTCATGAGCCACGATACTGGGCAATAACGTTTTTGGCTGTTATTTTAACAGTTATAGTTGTTGGTGGGGGAGTTTGGTGGTTTATGAATAAAAAAGTTCAGACTGTTGATAATGCGCTTATAGAGCGAATTGAACAGCTTGAACTTCAGATTGCTAATCAAAATCAGAATGATTCTATACTTGGAAATACTGAGATTTCTGTTTCTGGTTTGAATACGTATAAAAATGAAGTTTATGGATTACAAATAGAAATTCCAAAATTATGGGAAGTTTTAGTTAATAGTAAAAATGATACTAGTAGGTATAATATTTCATTTAGAGATAAAAAATTTGATGGAAGTTCTGAGTGGCCAGGATTGAGTATTGCATACGAAAGCGAACCAGAAGGTTTGTCGGGTGCAAGAAGATTTTCATTTAATCAAGAGTTGAATGAGGTGAGTACTATTTATTTTTCTGAAGGCAAAAATCACATAAAGGCGAGTTGTAAATTTTATTTATTATCAGAAGAAGAAAAAAATGAAATGCTAGAAACATGTAATGAGACTATACAGACGCTTACGTTTGTTGCTGGGGATGAAGTTTCGGCCGAAGGAGAAAAGATGTATAATGGTTCGTTTTTTAGTTTTGAGTATCCAAGCGAATGGCTGAAGCCAGAGTTAAAAAATGTTGATGATATTGAGGTTTTAGATTACACATCAAATGAAACTCAGATTTTAGATTGGGAGATGAAGATTGGCCCAATAATTAAAGGAGCTTGCGGAGGTGATGATTGTTATAATTATGATATGCGTGGATTTATTGTTGATGATGTTGATTCTTATATTACTAGCGTACTTGAAAATATTAAAAATTATGAAAAAAATTTCATGGTTTTATTATCAGATAATACATCTTCGGACGGAACAAGAAAGATATCCTATACTTCACCTGGAATATGCGGATATAAGGATGCATTTATTGTAAAGGCAGATAATATGGTAAAAATGAATGGACGTTGCGCAGCAGATTCAGAAAGCAGGGGAGTTATATTTGATCGTATATTGTCTACTTTTAAATTTAAATAGTATAAATGCTAATAGATACACATTGTCATTTATCATTCAAGGCTTTTGATGATGATTGGAAGCAGGTTGCACAAAGAGCAATAGATAAGAATGTTCAAATGATTTGTGTTGGAGCAGCAAAAGAAACTTCAGAAAAATCAATCACCATCGCACAAGAGTGCGATGGTGTTTTTGCCTCAATTGGGTCTCATCCTACACATGTAGAGGATGAAGAATTTTCGGCCGAAGGCCGACCAGCCTCTGGCTGGGATTATGAATGGTTTTCGTCTCAAGCAGATAATCCAAATGTGGTTGCAATAGGGGAAACTGGAGTGGATCACTACCATGTTCAAGAAGATAAAAAAGAGGCGATTTTGAAAAAACAAGAAGACCTTCTTCGAAAGCACTTAACAATTGCCAAAGACAAGGGTCTTCCGGTTATACTTCATACTCGTGATCACAAGACAGAATCGTCTGGCGAGGCATATCAGCATTTGCACAATATAATAAAAGATTTTGGATACTTTAATTGTGTTGTCCATTGTTTTGGTGGAACATGGGAATATGCTAAAAAGTTTTTAGATTTAGGTTTAATGATTTCATTCACAGGAGTTGTTACATTTAAAAACGTGTCTCAAGATTTGCTCGAAGTCGTAAAAAAGGTTCCAAGCGATAGGTTTATGATAGAAACAGATTCACCTTATCTCGCGCCAGAGCCAATGAGAGGAAAGCAGAATGAGCCGCTTTACGTCGAACACATAGCACGCGGTATTGCGAATTTGCGTGGGATGTCGTATGATGATGTAGCACGGATTACAACAGAGAATGCAAAACGTTTTTTTAATATATGAATACAGCATTATTTATTTTTATCATTTTTATTCTTTTAACTGCATTTACTGCAGTTATTTATATTTTAGTTAAAAAACTTATTGAATCAAAAAAGCCCGAAGATAATAATCAAGCAATGCAATTGTTGCAAAACCAATTAAATGACCTTAATCGAACTTTGGATAATAAGTTAGGGGAATCAACAAAACTAATGCAAGAACAGTTTGGTCAGTCATCCAAAGTTATTCAAGGTATAACAGGGCAAAGCCATCAAATATTAAAAGATGTAACAGAGCGTTTAACTAAATTAGACGAGACAAACAAGCAAGTCGTAGGAGTAGGGGATCAAATTCGCTCTTTAGAAAGTATACTCAAAAATCCAAAACAGCGTGGCGTTTTAGGCGAATATTATCTAGAATCAGTTTTAAAAAATGTTTTACCTCCTGGATCATTTCAAATGCAGTATAAATTTAAAGATGGAGAAATTGTTGATGCTGCAGTTTTTATTGGTGAAAAAATAGTGCCAGTTGATTCAAAATTTTCATTAGAAAACTACAACCGTGTTATTGCCGCTGAGAACGATGATGATAGAAATAAGTTTGAAAAAGTGTTTAAAAACGATTTAAAACTACGAATTGATGAAACTTCAAAATACATACGCCCAAGTGAAGGAACTATGGATTTTGCATTTATGTTTATACCAAGCGAGGGGATTTATTATGATTTGCTTATAAATAAAGTAGGAGCTGTTAAGATTTCTACAGAAGATTTAATTGAATACGCATTCAAGCAAAAGCATGTTATTATTGTTTCTCCGACATCGTTTCTTGCATATTTACAGACAGTGCTTCAAGGTCTTAAGGCTCTACAAATAGAAAAAGACGCACAAGAGATTCGAAAAAATGTACAGCAGTTGGGTAAGCATATTATTAATTATGAAGAATATGTGCGTAAACTTGGTGGGCATTTATCTACTACAGTTAATGCATACAATACTTCTTATAAGGAGCTTGGAAAAATAGATAAGGATGTGATGCGAATTACTCAAAGGGATGAAACAGGTGTTAATGCTGTTATATTGGATAAACCAAGTGTGGAATAGTTATATTTTTAGATTTGTGTTATAATATATGTGTTGTGGATAAGTCGTGTCCACATTCTAGAATTTAAATAAACATAAAAATAAATAATATGGCAAAAGAAAGACCTATATTTGCGCATTCAATGCGTATTACACTTGGATTATTTTTAATAGTAGTTGGTATATTCCTATATGCAAAGCAAATGGGCTTGATTGATGCAGATTTTCCAATTTGGGCAGTTGTATTTATAGCATTTGGTGTATTCATTGTTGCAGGGGAATTAAGTAAACCATAAATTATTATTTTAAAATCCTCCGCTTTATAGGCGGAGGATTTTGTTGTTGTTTGAAATTTTATACAATAGAGATAATTCCTAAGCTTGCAAGTGTAACAACAACTCCAGCAATCAATATTCCTAATGCAATTAATCCAAATGCCCGCCAAAATGGAATGCCTAACAAGTATGCAGCAGCTGATCCTGACCATGCTCCAGTTATTGGCAAAGGAATGGCAACTAAAATCACTAAAGCAATATAACCATAGTGCTTATATTTACCCTCAATTCGTCTACGTGTGCGTTGAAAAAGCCATTCAAAAAATTTTGTAAAAAATTCAGAGCGTTTTATAAGAAATTTTGAAACTTCTTCTAAGAATAGAAGCAAAAAAACAACTGGAATAAGGTTTCCGATTATTGAGATTATATACGCTTCTGTAATTGAAAGATTAAACGCAGTAAGCGCAAGTGGAATCGAGAGGCGCAATTCGCCGATTGGCGTCGCAGCTAGCAGTAATGTTTGTATATATGGATGCATTTTTGTCGAGTCATCCTGAGCGAAACGAACCTATAATTACAGGTAGTTGCTTCGCTTAGGATGGCGAGTTTTATTTTACTTTTTCCATTTTTTGGATACGCCAATTCTAGCTCTGTCGCGCGCAAGCATGTATTCAAGATTGTTATATGTATTAATATCCAATTTTTCTTTATCTTTAAGTTTTTCAACAAGATCGCGAGCCCGTTTTTCGGCGCGTTCAAGATCAATTTCTTCAACATGCTCAGCAGTATCAGCTAAAATAATTAAAGTATTATTAAACATTTCAATAACGCCTCCAGCAACAACCAAAGGTCTGTCTTTTTTGTCTGTACGGATTATAAGCTCGCCTGGTTTTAATATAGAAACTAGGGGAGTATGGTTTGCTAAAATAGTAATTTGTCCATCTTTAGTATCGGCCACAACTTCATCAACCTCTTCTTCTAGAACAGTTTTGGCTGGAGTAATAAGTTTGATGTTTAGTTTATTCATATTTCTTGTCATTGCGAGTGAACGTACTCGTGAGCGCGGCAATCTTAACGACGAGAGATGGCCTTGTATTAGCAATAAGCCTTATAGCGACGTTAAGATTGCAGCGGTCGGCAGTAGCCTTCCTCGCAATGACAGTTGTTACTTAACCTCTTCTATCCCACCCTTCATATAGAATTCTTGTTCATTTTTATCATCATACTTGCCTTCAATAATTTCTTTAAAGCTTTGGATAGTATCAGATAATTTTACATATTTACCTGGTTTTCCTGTAAATGTTTCAGCAACAGTAAATGGTTGGGATAAGAATTTTTGTACTTTTCTTGCTCGCGAAACTGCAAGTTTGTCTTCTTCTGATAATTCTTCCATACCTAGAATTGCAATAATATCTTGAAGATCTTTATATTTTTGTAAGATTTGTTGAACTTCGCGGGCAACTTTGTAGTGTTCTTCTCCAACAACTTCTGGAGACAAAATGGTTGAGTTAGAATCCAATGGATCAACAGCAGGATAAATTCCAAGTTCTGTTAAAGATCTATTCAAAACAACTGTAGAATCTAAATGAGAAAATGTTGTAGCAGGCGCAGGGTCGGTTAAGTCATCAGCTGGAACATATACAGCTTGAACAGAGGTAATTGATCCTTCTTTTGTTGATGTAATGCGTTCCTGCATTTGTCCCATTTCGTTTGCCAAAGTTGGCTGATATCCAACAGCTGATGGGGTTCGTCCTAATAGAGCAGATACTTCTGAGCCAGCTTGAGTAAATCTAAAAACATTATCCATAAAAAATAATACATCTTGTTTGTCTCGGTCGCGGAAGCTTTCGGCAATTGTAAGGCCAGTTAATCCAACTCGCATACGAGCCCCAGGTGGTTCATTCATTTGTCCAAATACCATTGATACTTTATCTATAACTCCTGCGTCAGTCATTTCATGATAAAGGTCGTTTCCTTCGCGAGTTCTTTCTCCAACACCAGCAAAAACTGAATATCCACCATGAGCTTTTGCAATGTTGTTAATTAATTCTTGAATAATAACTGTTTTTCCAACTCCGGCTCCACCAAATAATCCAACTTTTCCACCTTTTACAAATGGACAGATTAGGTCGATAACTTTAATTCCTGTTTCTAGAACTTCGGTTTCTGTTGATTGTTCTGTAAATAAAGGTGCTGTTCTGTGGATTGGGTCATGTTGGGCATCTTTAATATCTTCTTTTCCATCAACCATGTCTCCTGTGACATTTATAAGCCTGCCAAGTGTTTCTTTTCCTACCGGAACAGAAATTGGAGCGCCTGTTGGTTTAACTTCTGTCCCGCGTTTAAGGCCATCTGTTGAGTCCATGGCAATTGTTCTTACAGAGTTTGACCCAATATGAGCTTGAGTTTCCAAAACTAAGCGTTTGTCATTATGCTTAAGTTCTAAAGCATCATAAATTGATGGCAATTTTTCGCCTTCTTCAAAAGCCACGTCAACGACTGGGCCAATGATTTGTGATATTTTTCCATTTGTCATAAGTATATTTTTATAAATAGTATAATGTTATTATTGTCATTGCGAGGGAGGCTACTGCCGACCGCGGCAATCTTAACGTCGCTATAAGGCTTTTTGTTTGCAGTAAGCTCCCCATCGTCGTTAAGATTGCCGCGCTCACGAGTACGTTCACTCGCAATGACAACTAGCTAACTGCAGCTGTTCCTGCTGAAATTTCCGCAATTTCTTGCGTAATAGCAGCTTGGCGAGCTTTATTAAATATAAGAACCAAGTCATCTGCCATTTCGTTTGCTGCATCTGTTGCATTTTTCATTGCTACCATTCTTGCAGAGTGCTCTGATGCATTGCTTTCAAGTAATGCTTGATATAATTCTGCTTGCCCAATTCGTAATGACATATAATCTAATAAATCATATTTATTTGGTTCATATAAATATTCTAAATTTTTTGGAGCTTGTTCTATTTTTTCTTTATCTCGTCCTGTATTATTTTCTCCTAAGCCAACTTGTTCTGTTTTACTGAATGGATAAAGTTGTTTAATAACTGGATTTTGGTTTACTGCGCTTTGGTAATCAGTATAAGCAATTTTTACAATATCTGTTTCTTTATTCCGAAATTTATTATAAACATGATCTGCTACTTCTCTTATAGATGAATCATCTAAAGCTGTGTCGTCTTTTGTATATGCAAGTTTAATCTCTTTTTTCATTGCAGTTAAAGTGCTTGCGCCTCTGTTTCCAATTGTAATTATTTCTGTGTTAGGATTTTCTTTTAAATAGGGGATAGCTAGCTTTATAACTCCTGAATTAAATGCTCCACAAAGCCCTCTATTAGATGTGAATACAATCAAAGTGCTGTGCTTGATATCTTTAGCTTCTTTAAAGAATTTCTTTACAGGGCTGATTGATGCAAACCAAAGTTGTGAATTAATTAATCTATCAACAATACCCCATGCTAAAGAGTGGTAGTTCCTGGTTTGTAATGCGCTATCAACAGATTTTTTCATCTTAGCGGCCGCAACCAATTCCATCGCTTTAGTGATTTTTTTAGTATTATTAATTGATTGTAAGCGCTCTTGCACTTCTTTGGTGTTTGCGGGCATAAATAGGTTTATTCTGTGAGTTTGAAAGTTGAGATTATTTTTGGGCTTATATTTTCAAATGTTGAATATTGAGCTGCATATGTTTTGCTATTTTGGTGTGTGAGCTGAGCAATTTGATTTTCCATTACAACAAGTTTGAGCCATTCAATACTGTTTATAGTAATATTAGTTCTAGAATCTATATTGCGACCAGGAACGCTGAATATTGGTAATAAATTCTGTGCCTCTTCAATGGACTTGTTATAAACAAAAAAGGATAATGCTACATCTTGTCCGTCTATTGGCATAAAGTTAATTCTGTTGTCATTTTCCAATGCCTTCCAATTGTTTGGATATTTTACTTCAAATCCAAGTTGTGTATTTTTATATACTTTCCAGTCTGAAGTTTCGTCATCATTGTTAGTATTATGCTCTTGGCTTGTTTGTTGTTCTTGGTTTCCTTCTGTTTGAGAAGAATCAGACACTTGATTGTCTACAGCCGTGCATCCAGATAAAACTAATACCGAAATAGCTAGAAGAGAAAATATTATATTTTTCATATAATTAAGTTAGTTATTAAAAGTTTATTTATTTTTTTTATCTTCAATAAACCAAGATTTATCAGCAATTGATTTATAATCATCAACTGATTTTTTTAGTCCTTCTTCCCACTTCTCATCAAATTCACCTTTTTCATCAATCAGTTTTAATAATTCAGGATTATTTTGTTCTACATATTCAGATAATCCATCTGCAAAATCTGAAATGTTTTCTACATTAACATCGTTCATTAATCCATTTGTTGCGCAATAAATCTGTATTACTTGCTGGGCAACCCCGAGAGGTGAGTATTGTGATTGAATTAGTAGTTTTTCTAATCGCTTTCCGAGCTCAAGTCTATTTTGTGTTTCTTCGTCTAAATCAGAACCAAATTGAGTGAAAGCTTCTAGTTCGCGGAATTGAGCTAAATCTAATCTTAAAGATCCTGCAACTTTTTTCATTGCTTTAATTTGAGCTGCTCCACCAACACGGGAAACTGATAATCCAACATTAATAGCTGGTCTAAAACCTTTGTTAAATAGATTAGATTCAAGATAAATCTGTCCATCTGTAATGGAAATAACATTTGTAGGAATATATGCTGATACATCGTTTCCTTGCGTTTCAATAACAGGCAATGCTGTTAAAGACCCATTTCCATTATCTTCATTTAATTTAGCCGAGCGTTCTAATAGGCGAGAGTGAAGATAAAATACGTCTCCTGGGTAGGCTTCACGTCCTGGAGGTCTTTTTAGAAGTAGGGAAATTTGTCTATATGCAACTGCGTGTTTGGATAAATCATCATAAATAATTAAAGCGTCTTGTCCTTTATCTAAGAAATATTCTCCCATTGAGCATCCTGCGTATGGAGCTAAGAAGTTTAAAGCAGCTGATTCCGAAGCAGATGCCGAAACAATAATTGTATAATCCATTGCCCCTGCTTTTTCTAGGCGAGCAACAATTTGCGCAATCTTACTTTCTTTTTGTCCTATTGCAACATATATACATGTCATGTCCTGTCCTTTTTGGTTTAGGATTGTATCAATTGCAACTGCTGTTTTTCCGGTTTGTCTGTCCCCAATAATAAGTTCTCTTTGCCCTCTACCAATAGGCACCATTGCATCAATTGATTTTAAACCAGTTTGGACTGGTTCATGGACTGATTTACGAGTAATAACTCCAGGAGCAACTCGTTCCATTGGATATTTTTGTTTAGTTTTTAAATCTTTGCCGTCTTTTGGTTGGCCCAATGGATTAACAACTCTTCCGATTAATTCATCTCCAACTGGAACATCTAAAACTCTTCCCAAAGCTTTTACTTTCATTCCTTCTGCAATTCCTCTGTATTCTCCAAGTACCATAATTCCAACTTTTCCCTCTTCTAGGTTTAAAGCAACGCCAATAGCACCATCATCAAATTCCACCATCTCCATTGATGCTACGTCAGCGAGTCCTGTTGCTAATACGATTCCATCAGCAAGACTAATTACTGTTCCAATTTTTTCTTCTTGGATTTCTGACTTGAATCCAGAGATTTCCGCTTTGAGTTGTTTTATAATTGAGTCCATATTATTTAAGTTGTTTAGAAAGTGATAATAATTGATTTTTTATACTTAAGTCCCATCTTTTATTTTTTGTTTCAATTTGCACTCCACCAATCAAATCTGTATTTATTTCTTTTGATACTGTAACTTTTGTTTTTAAAATTTCTTTTGCAAGTTTTTGGGCTTGTGAATCTGTCATCTCGTACGCACTTGTTACTGTTGCGTGCTCAATTCCTTGTTCTGACTCTTCAATTCTTTCTAATCGGCGAAGAATTTCAGCAAGTTTTGATAAACGTCCAGTTTTGTATAGATGAGTGAGCATCTTTTTGTTTATTTCTTTACTTGCTTTTTTATCTTGCAAAAGACTGTACCAAGTTAAAGCGTATTGTTTGGGAGTGATTGTCATAGTAACGTTTCGTGGTGGAATTATTTTACCTTTTTTAAACTTTCCTCAATAAACTCTTTATCTTCTTTTTTATCAACTTTTTTCTTTAATAATTTTTCAGTTATAGCAATAACAACGCTAGCAGATTCTTTGCGTATATTAGTAAGAGATTGTTCTTTTTCTAGGGAAATTTCCTTTTTTGCTTTTTCTACAATACTACGTGTTTCTGTTTGAGTCTTTTTTATAATTGAGTCTGCTTGAACTTTTGCTTGATCTTTTGCTTTTCCAATAATATCTTGAGCTTCTTTGTGTGCTTTAGACAAAATTTTATCTTGCTCTGTGGCAGCATCATCTAATCTTTTAGAAGCTTCTTCTGCATGTTTTATGCCTTTTTCAATTTTTTCTTGACGTTCTTTAACAAATTTTAAAATTGGCTTGTATCCAAGCTTGTAAAGAATTCCAACCAATAGCAAAAAGTTAACCAAGTTTGCTATTAGCAATTTAATATCAAGACCAAAGGCCTGAAGTATTTCCATATATATTTATTTGAATTAGAATTAGCCAAACAAAACCAACAACGCAATAACTAAAGCGTAAATACCTGTTGATTCAGTAACTGCCATAGCAACGAACATTCTTGTAAAAATTGTGTTGCCAGCTTCTGGGTTTCTGCCCATTGCTTCTAATGCTTTACCACCAACATAGCCTTCACCAATTCCAGGGCCAATAGCGCCGAATCCCATTGCGATTCCAGCTGCCAAAACTCGTGCTGTTTCGATATCCATATTTTTTACTAGTTAATTATTATTAATAAATTAATTGTCATTCCGACCGGAGCGTACTCGCGTTTCAACAATCGACATCTGTATATATATCACAATCAGTAAAGCAAATACTGCGGGTTGTACAATTGAAGATAATAACAGAATCATCATAAACGGTAAAGGTAGAACATATGGGAATATAAACATCAATACCGCAATTAA
>Ga0208904_1001718_pt1 | contig 14570 bp, 8 predicted proteins | sample AntAceMetag02UKB_FD_184774 | JGI IMG/M metagenome (GOLD analysis project Ga0208904, IMG submission 184774) | Saline lake microbial communities from Ace Lake, Antarctica - Antarctic Ace Lake Metagenome 02UKB (SPAdes) (version 2) | ecosystem: Environmental > Aquatic > Non-marine Saline and Alkaline...
CGTCAAACTTTTGCCACTCGCTACAATTCATCACCCAGATGCGGTTGTGCTTTAGCACACATCCTTGTCCGTCTTGGTGAATCGGGCAACTAGAGGCAAACTCGCAGAGACATTCATTGTCCATAGTAATCACCTCCAGACTTAATTCCTTTAAAACATAGTTTCTAGTTTTTTCACCCAGAATTTCGCTGGTCGTGGCTTAAACTACTTTTCGCCCACGATTCCGTCAAAGAAATTAAGTTGGGAAATGACTATTGTAAACCCCTAAAATGAACATTGTAATCACCTCCCAGCTCAGCTCCTTATTTGTATGGGGGTACCTACAAGGAGCCTAACTGCACTCTTATTTTGATAAGTCCAGACAAGGCTGAACTGGCAAGTGACTATTGTAAACCTATAGAATGAACATTGTAAACACCTATTGTAAACGATTGTAAATTACTAAACCAATCGTTATCACTATTAGAATTGAAACCAAGACAATGACTGGTGGGTCTGGGTCTGATTTTAAATAGTTTTTCATATTATTCGCTTAATACATTCCACCTGTCCCATACTCTACCGCAATCTTCACAGGCAATTTGGTTATTATCTAAATATTCTAAGTGACAATGAGGACATTTTATTCCAGCTTTCTTTTCTAACCATTTAATTCGTTTCCGTAGATAATAAAGTTCTACCTTTAGTAGTTTAAATTCTTCGCTAATTGTTTTTCTGAATTTGCACACGCTGATGTTGTTATAATTTCATTAGATAAAATTTCTTTTAAAATATAAATTCCTATTGGAACAACAATCATATTAAGAATTATTAAACCACCAATAATCATTGACCGCCACATCTCAAGGCTTCTAACTCTACCATTTGTTTTATCCTGCTTATTCATTATGGTAGTATGCTGTTCTTTATTGTCATCAAATTTTGAACCAACGAACTTTTCAAAATCATCAATGCGTTGAATGACGGCTAACCTTTCTTCTGACATAGTTGTTCCCTTTTTAATTCTTTAATAGATTGACCAGCTTGATGAATTAGGTCTTCAATAAATTCAATCTTCTTTTTTATTTCTTCTTCTGTCATATCTATTTACTTAATTCATTAGTTAGTTCTAATTTATCTAAACGAGTCTTTAGAGCTTCATTCTCTTTTTCTAACAATTCAATCCTGTCTTCATTATCTTGATTCCAACCAAGAGCCAACTGGACTTTAGTAAATAGTTCTTGTACAGCTTTAATCAAATATTTAATCTGACTTGAAAGAGAAACACCCTCATTTACTTTGCTTCCAGACTCCTTAATTAAAGTTTCAGTAGTAGTTGCTCCTTTTTCATCATACTTATATTCGTAAGTATCTTCCCAAGAAACTTCATTTGAAACATAACTAGGAAAACTCTTATGGTCTAGTGTGCCATCTTCTTTATTCTTCATATTCATAATTACACTTAAAGCATCACCTTCTGGTATTGGTCTTGAATGTTCTACAAAGTCATCAGCGTAAACTACACCATCTGTTGAACCAGCACAATTAGTTCCACCAGAATTTTCTACACAAATAGAACCATCTGTTATCCAAACATCATCACTTGCTCCTAATTGTAAAGTCTTTGTAGGATTAATTACTCCAAGCCCTACATTTCCAGTATCAGATGATAAAAATAAAATATTATCAACAGTTCTTGAAAATATATCTGTATTATCACCACCTCCGAAAATAAGGTCATTACCATCCATACGCATATCCATCCAATTAGCTCCAGTTGATTGGTCATCAAAAGCAAGTCTAGGTAGAAAACCTCGTAGCATCATTCCTCCACTTAATCCATCATTAGTTTGAGAATCTAACATCATATCGAATTTATCATCTCCATTAGCTGCTGTTCCCACAACATCTAAAGTAACATTAGGACTAGCTGTTCCTATTCCTACATTGCCGTTGGTATGAACCCTCATTCTTTCTGTTATAGTTCCTGCTGTATTCATAGTGCTTAGTTTAATTAATTCAATTCCTGATTCAATTTTTGAACCTGCATAACCCGCTCTTATTTGGGCATCTGTTGATGGTTTTATATTTGCAGAAAATCCAAAATCATTTCCTCCGAAGTGTCCTATTATTCCCTCCACATTTGAGAGGTGTGCTGAAATTAAATCGTCTTCGACTGTATTAAATAACATTATTGCATTATTATTAGAAGTCCTTGTTGGTGAGCCTATTAAAATTTTATCTTGTGATGCATCTATGGTTATCATATTTGGATTAGTTAATCCTTCCACCCTAAAATCATAATTATCTCCAGCTTCATTAAAAATCGCATCACCTCTTACATCTAATAAAGCACCTGGAGCATCTGTTCCTATTCCTACATTGCCAGTACCTATTGCCCCGTTAATACTTGTTCCAAAAATTACATTACCAATATTCATTTGGTTATCTGCTGTGGCACTAGCTACATCAGATACAGTACCAATAGTTATATTATAATCACCAGTAGTAATATTGTCTCCAGAATTATTACCCAAAGTTGTATTTCCAAGTCCTGAAGTAATTTTATCTCCTGAATTATATCCTAATGTTGTGTTATTATTTCCACCTACAATACCTGACCCTGAACCAGTGCCAATAAGTGTATTATAATCTCCTGTTGAGAGAGAATTTCCTGACTGATAACCTAAAGTAGCATTACCATACCCTTCTGTGATAGAAGAACCAGCACTATGACCTATTGCTGTATTTTGATAACCTGATGTGTTTCTCCACAAAGCATATGTTCCCATACCTACGTTTCTATTATCAGTTCTGTCATCAACCACACCTGCAAATTCACCAACATAAGTAGAATTACCACCATCATTTAATGATAATATTCCACTTATTGTTGTAGTTGCAAATTGAACTGTTGAAGTAGTATCAAGCCATTGGTCAAATGGATTTCCACTACTGATTCCAGAAACATTTAAAACACCAGCAGTAACTGAGAGATTTGTTCCTGTAAAGTCAGTTATGTAATCGTCATTAACTTCGATAGTTGTAGCAGACATTGTGCCAGTAGTTGTAGCATTAGTCATTGAAGTTGAAGTAGAATATAAGTTTGGGATTCTAACATCACCACCGGCTTCTAAATATAATTGCCCACCATTGCCACTACCTGCATAAATATCTAAATCTCTAGCTGTTCCTGTACCAGCAGCAAAAGTATTAATATCATACTTGCCACCAGTATTCCATTGCATTATAAGTACTTCACGATTAGCTATATCAGTAAAGGCGTTTCTTCCAGACACTACAAGTCCAGCGTAGTCTGTTCCGTCGTCATCTTTATTGCCAACAGCAAAATATGTAGGTTGTCCAGAAGTTTGGCCTTGAACTGCTAAGGCAGAGAGAGTAGCATCTGATTCAATCTTATGATTGCCAACATATAGCTTATTAGTTATGGTAGCATCATCGCCAACCTCTAAATCCCCACCAACATAAAATGAATCAGTTGTAGTTGAGTTACCAGTAACATTAAGATTTCCATTAACTGTCAATTGTTGGTCTGCTGAATCAACTGCAAATGTACCATATAATAAAGATTTTGTTTTATCTCCAGCAGTATCAGTTCTATCTTGATTATTTACATAAAAAGAATTAGAGCCTGTTTCATAAGCACCAGCGTAATAACCAAGCCCTACATTGCCTGAACCAGTTAAGTTATTTAAAAAAGTAATTGACCCAACCGCAGTGTTATAATCTCCAGAAGTATTTTGAGTAATAGACTGACTACCATAGGAAGTATTAAAATTACCTATACTTTTTGTTAGAGCCTGATAACCACCTGCTGTGTTCTCATCACCAGTAATATTTGCATAGAGTGAACGATAGCCATCTGCTGTATTCCTAGTACCATCATCGTTTGTTCTCATAGAGTAACGACCAACTGCTGTATTGTAATTACCGCTATTGCTTGAAAATAAAGCCTCATCACCTACTGCTACACAACTCCATCCAGTGTTATCTTGTCCAGCTCGAATTCCAACAAAGATACTATCTGTCCCTGCATCTTGCAAAACAGTATTATCCCCTATCTTAAAATGAGAAGAACTCATATAACCAGTAGTTGTTGCGTTACCACCAACTAGTAAATCACCACCTAAGTAAGAAGTACCATCAGCAATATATAATGGGTAAGATGTTGTAGCTTGGCTAGTACCCCAACCAGTTGGAGAATAAAATCCGTAATGTCTATCAACCCTTCCACCTGTATATGATAAAGCATTAGAATAAAAATTATAGATATCAGTCGAAGTTCCGTTTTGGTGGTCTATAACAGTATTAAACAATTTAATAGAGGTATTTGTACCTGCTAAATCATTTGAAGTATAATCTGCTACAACAATTTGACCATCATTAATATCTCCACCACCATCAGTATCACCTGGACCATTGTCTATACTAAATGCACCACCAACAACAGTATCCACATTACCAGTGTTGGCAAGTTCAACTCCTATATTACTTCCATACATTGCATTAACATTACCAGTACTTTCTTGAGTTAAATCACTATCTAAACCAACTACTGCTCCTGTATAGTTAGAAGTTCCTTCGATTGTGAATGAATTTTTAAGTATAAACATATTAGCATCAGAATCAGTTGGGGCGTCTACTGAACCACTAAAGATATTATAATAGGCAGTTCCAGTAGTTATGTCGTCTGCGTAAAGAAAAAGGTTTCTAGTATGTACTCCAAAACTAGATATAGCATCATAATTCAAAGCAGAAGCATCTCCTGCCCCAGGTGCAGCACCAACATATAAAGAACCAGTTGTAGTAGAACTGCCAAAAGTATGAACATTACCAGTTATTTGCATATCATCAGTAAAGTCATATAAAGTAGCATTTTCAAAATGTAAAGCACCAGTTGTAGAGCTTAGTCTTAGTTGTGAACTAACTTCGGAAGTAGCATCTGTTCCATCAACATTCATACCAAATATTGCATCAGAGGTTGAAGCAATTTGAGTTATAACCTCAGAAGCAAATATTATATATTCAAGTGGCTCTGTTTCTGTTACCCCTGGACTTTTAACAACAACATTAGCAAAAGAGAAAGAAGATGTAGTTGTGTTATAGCCCATAATACCTGCTTCAACTGAATCTTCAGACCCAAAAGCCATAAATGGTCCTTGGTCATCAGTAGTATTCCAAATATAGCCATAATCTAAAAGTCCAAACACACTCATTACAATTCCTTTTTTAATATCTGCATTGTAAGGAACGGAATTAGAATCAAAAACTTTTTGTTCTAATGAGCCTACGTTATTACCATCATCAAAAGTCCAAGTTGTAGTAGCAAAATTAACAGAGCCATCAATAGATAAACTACCTTCAATCTTTAAATCTCCTGTGGTAGTAGCGTTACCAAGATTATCTACTGTAAATAAATCTGTACCATCACTCTTTTCTACAACAAATATATCATCAGCTTGATTTAAGTAACCTCTAACAGTTAATTGTTCGGTGTCGGCTGAACCTTTAAAATATCCATCACCATTGACGTGTAGTTTCTTTTCAGGACTTCCTTCGTTAATTCCTACCTTACCACCAGTTTTAAGCATAATATTTGGGTCGCCACCATTCCAATCTCCAATAGCCAAATCATAATAACTAGAACCATCATAAGGAAGAATACGAGCAGTTGTTCCACTTAAAACATATAATTCAAGGTATGCTCCTATTCCTGATGGGTGACTTCCAGAGCCATTAGCAAGTACCATTTCACCTTGGATTATTCCTGCAGCTGTTATATCTTCTACTGTAGCTATATTGCCAGTAGTATTAAAATCACCAGTTCCAATATTCATAGAACCACCATCAGATAAAACTACATCATCAAGCCAACTAGTAACTTCCGTATAATCGGCTGATTCCCAATGAAAATACTCACCAGTTTTTCCACCTTGTTTTCCAGTAGTATCATTATGAGCTGAAACAGCTCCAGAGCTTAAAGCCCAAACACTACCATTAAAAGTATATTGTAATTCTTCATCAGTAACTATTGTTGCCCAACCAGATTCAGGAGTAGCGAAAGTCCAACTTACTCCATCCCATTCTGTAATGTCATCAACGTGTCCAGCCCAATCACCACTAGCCGAAATACTTTCTTCAGCTCCGAAAGTAACAAAATTAGCTGGGTCGTCTTGTATGTTAAAAGTAGTTGAAATGTAATCATCACTTCTAATTGAAGCTGATATTTTAACTTCATCCATAATACCACCCCAGAATGAAGATACAGCATCTCCACGAGTTCCTATTTTAATTGAGTTTAATCCACCATAACCAGTAACAACTGGTGAAGTTCCAGCACTAACACCATTTACAAAGCCCTCATAAGTACCAGCAGTTTCATCCCAAGCCATTACAATATAATTCCAATTAGTACCAGTGAATCCTCCTGGTTGAGCTAGTTGTTTACTTCTCATCCACCAAAGATTAGAAGCTCCATTATAGTAGAATATGAAGTCAGAAGAATAACCAGGAGCAGTATGTGCCTGTGCGATTGCGTAAACTTCAGTAGTTGAATCTGCTTTAAACCAACCCTCAATAGTAAAATCACTAGCTGATAAACTTGTTGTATAGTTTGTATCGGTATAAGAATTAGAACCGTTATAATCATAAGCATCACCAATCTTACCAGTAGCACTATAAGATACGTTTGTATTTGAAGCATCATAGACTCCAGTTGAGTCATCTGCACTACCACTTGTTTCTCCAAAATGATAAACCATCTCGTAGTCACTATCCCAAGTATCAGCAACTTCCTGTTGGTTTCCAGCAACAGCATTACCATAATACATATAAATATTAGTAGTAGAGGTTGAATTTAGATAGGGAACTTTAACGTGAGCTATCAATTCATCAGTAGCGTTAAATGCTTCTAGTTCGTGTTTTAGTTTATTGCCATCTTCGTCAGTAAATAAAATATCATTACCATTAGCCTGGGCAGTTGCAAATACTGAATTGCCACTATCAGTCAATTTAATAAGCACTGGATAATCTGTCATAGCACTGGTAACGTCTGCATTAGCTAAATCAAGTTCCTGTCTATTGCTCCAAGAGGTGTTGTACCAATTAGAAGCACTACCAGCAACAATATATCTATCCCCTAGTGTTGGACTACCAGGAGGAGTTGAAAGGTCTTTATCTATTACTGGCTCTTGCCAAGCTAACCCTGAAAGATATAAATTCATTGTTTCAAGATTAACAGCGTGTAAATCACTTGTTGGGTCTGCTACTGTTAAAGGTTGTCCAAAGTCCCAATCACCTGTAACAGAATAATCTTGACCTTGAACTCTAGTATCAACTCTAGCGTTAGTATAAAAAAGATTAGTAGAGCCTTCTGTTAAATCATCAGTATCATCAACGCCCTTAATAAATATATTTTCTGATTCATTAAAAGTAAGGTGGTAATATTCATTACTAGCTCCACCTTGCAAACCAAGCAGAGAATTATGACTAAAAGCACTACCTAAACTATTCCAGTTCCAATCATCAGAATTAAAAGTATAAAACATTCCATCAGCAATATTCTTCAAAGCCATCTGATTTGTTGGTGTAGTAGTAGCCCAACTTATGGTGTCCCATTCGTAAATAAACTGATTATACATAAATTGACTCGTAATAAGAGCAGTTGAAGTAGCGTCAGAAATGTATCTATCACCTAAAGTAGGGACAGCAGGTTCACTAGCAGAAAAATCAATTATATCCAAAACCGCTTCCTGCCAAGAAAGACCACCAGTAGCATTAGCGTCAAAGTATGCTTTGTTAATAGCATCTCCACTATCAACTGGGTCTGAAACATTCTTAATCCTATTAGAACTAACATCAAGTAATTCAAGAGTAGTAGTACCACTACTAACCTCTAGTTTAGTTTGTGGGCTATTAGTTCCAATCCCAATTCTATTATTGGTAGTATCATAGAATAAATCACTATTATTCTCAGCCAAACTATTAGTTCCATCAATATAAGCAATTGAACCAGGAGTTAAATAGTCAAGAGTAAGAAGCGTATCAACTGTTATATTAGTAGAGTTTAGATCAGTAAAAGTGCCATTGCCACCTACATATAGATTATCTGTTATTGTAGCGTTAGCTGGTAGTAAAACATCAACAGTAGAAGATGGAGTTAACTGACCAAAAGCATTGAATATCCAGTCACCTATGCCGGCTATACTACTTGGAAGAATCCAAGTGCTATCTGTTCCATCTGTTTGTAATATGTAATCAGCTGAAGGACTAGAACCTACTTGGATAGAAAGAAACGGATCAAGCCAATCAGCAAAAGCTACTGTCCCAAAACCGAACAATAGTATAAAAGTTAAAATTGTGAGATATACTTTTTTCATTTTAGCCAATATACTTAATTTCAAAATCTCTAGTAGAATACGCAGCTGGAATTGCACTAGCAAAAGTTATTGTTTTACCAACATAAGTAAAGTTAGGTAGTTCTGCTATCTGCTGGTTGCTTATAGTGAACCCTGCCACCCACCAAATGTTCTTAGCAACTGTAAACACTTTATTAGTTCCATTAATAAGTCCAACAGGTTTTTCAGTATGAGCAATATATTTGAAAGTCTGTGCAACACCTGCGGCTGACGTACCACCACCTTTTAGTCGTTTGTTTCTGGCAAGGTCTTCTCTGAGTTTTAAAATATCCTCTGAATTACTTTCAACATTTATTGAGTGGTCTGGTATCTTATCTAATACTTTTTGAATTATTTTTTCTTCGTCTGCATCTTTACCTGGCTTACCCTCTATACTTTTCCCGTCTTCACCATCTTTAATCTTCCTTACCTTATCTCTTATAAAATTTAAGCTGTTCTCCTGGTCTTTTAGTGCTTTATTAAGTGATACTTCAAACCTATCGGCTACTGCCCTTAGAGTGGCTTGTGTGGCTTCTAGGGAGGTACTATTAGCACCTTTTAGCTCGGCTATAGCCTTATTAACCTTTTCTACCAACTTAATCTCAGTTCTTAAAGTATGTTCAGTAATCTTCTTAAATGACTTTATGAACTCATCTTTTGAAAGTCCGTCATTAAGTAAAGCTAAAACCTCTTTAAGTTTATCAGGGGTCAACTTATTTGATTTTACTATCTCAAGAAGTTTCTTTAGTTTTTCTTTTTTAGTCAAGTTCACCATATTTATCAACTACAAGCATAAATAATAAACCACCTAAGATTGAAAACATTAAATACATATTATTCTTTTATTTTACTAATACCTGCTGGTAAAATATCTATTATCGCTTGGATAGCGTTAACTCCTTCTTTTTGTCCAGCTTTTTCTAATCCTTTCAACACTCTTATCAATTCTTGTTTTAATAATTTTGATGTTACTACTGTTTTTCCTACTTTTACTGTTCCACCTACGATTATACTTCCAATAACTACTGGGTTACTTAATAGTCCAGTAAGTGCTCCAAAAGTTAAAATACCGCCAGTTACTCCAGCTACTAAAGGATTTTGTCTTAATGCTGCCATTGCTTTTTTAATTGCAGAGGTATCTACTAAAGAAGCAGTTTTATTAGATATATTTTTAATACCCTTATACATTAATGTCTGCTCTTTCAATAGTTTTTTATAAATATTTTTTTCTGGTAATTTAGTAGCAATAAAATCATTGACAGCACGTCTTACATCTAATACTGCATTAGACCTTACTGAATCTCCAGCAAACTTATCAAATAATTTAGGAAACTTTTGTTCAATGATTTTATCAAAGTTTTTTCTTGCTTGTAATAAACCACCTAAATCATTTTTAGTTTTCCCTAGTTGTTTCATCATTTCATCAATAACAGAGTTATAAGAATTTTGTAATGTTTTATCAGAACCAAATACTATTTTGCTTTCTTCTTTAACAGAATTTAAAGCAGATTTAATTTGATTATTGTTAAATATAGTATTATTGTTTTTTAATCCTTCCTCCGTTTTTTTGGCTAATTCAGTTATTTTATTTTTAATTGCATTAATATTATCAATAGCATTTTTTGATTTAGAAACTATACCTTCAACAACTTGAGCTATTCTTTGTTCAACTTTAGATGGAGCAAGAGTAATTGTTTCGTAGACTCTCGGTAAAATTTTATTTTTAACGACCCCTCTACCACTTGATAATGCCGCTTCTTTTTCAACTTTATTCAAAGTAGGTTTTATTACATCTAATGCTTCTTGATAACTTTGTTTAACTACTTTTTGTTCTAAATTTGTTACTATTTTACCTGAAGTTTTACCTACAGCTTCTTGTATAGGTTTCTCTACTGTTTTTCCAGTTCCTAAGATTGCAATATCTAAAACATTCTGTAAGTCTTTAGCAAGCTTAGGATTAGCTTCTGCAAACTCACTAATCTTAGTACCTATCCATTGAACTCCAGGTAATTCTGATATTTTTTCTCCTGCATATTCTAACCCCTGTTTAATTCCAGGTGCTTCAACAATAGGAGTAAATGCTTGCTTAGCAACTTCACCTGCTGTTCTTAGTCCACCCCTTAATGCTCCAACAGTAGATTGTATATTTCCAGCAACATAATTTTGATTTTGTCTACCAGCCTCAACTTCTTGAGCTGATTCTTGAATACCAGAAATAATATTTTTAGCACCTTGCATATATTCACTACCAACCCTTTTGAAATAATTAGGTTGTTTTTCAGTTGACTGATTAACTTCTTCTGAATCATCAATTTGAGAACGATAAGATGGATATTTAGTCAGCATTTTTTCTACTAATACATCATCAGGTAAAGTATTATAGATTGAATACTTTTGTTTTATTTTTTGAGCAAATTCTTGTTTTGTCATATTTTTATAAGATACCTAACGGGTCATTATTAGTTATTGATTGTTGGTCAAATCCACCAATATATCTACCAGCACTTGCTTGCGCTTCTACATATCTTTCATAATCAGTTTGTATATCAGTAATTAATTGTTCAATCTTGTATCTTGCAGTCTCAGGTGTATCAGTGAGAGTAGCTAGAATCTTCTTATATTTTTCTTCATCTTCTTTTCTAAGAACACCACCCTCTAATGCTTTACCAACTTTTTGTCTAATTCTGTCAACATCAGCTTGGATTTGTCTAGCTTTAGAAAAAGGATTTAATTTTTGCAATCCTTTAATTGGACCAATATATTCTAAATTACCAGCAATTTTATCTTGTAAATCAAGTAACCCATCTAAAGCATTTTGAGTTTCAGCAATTTGTTTTATAGCTGTTTCAGATAATTTAGTATTAATTCCACCAATTTGTGCATTTCTTAAAACAACTTCATTTCTTATATCATTTGGAATACTAGATAAACTAGCTTGCCCTTGATTCATTGCAAGTGCATAAGCACCAATTATATCAGTTCCTTGTGTTTCTTGTGATTCTATACTTTGTTTAATTAAAGTATCATATTCAGACCTATATAATTCAGGGTCAGCAAATGTCATACCAGCTTCATCTTGTTTTCTTTGTATAAATTCTTCAAAACTAATTGGTTGAAATTCTGGAATATTATATCCACTTTCATATCCACCACCACCGACTCCACCAGTTGCTACTCTATTCTGACCTATAATTCCCATCGCTTCTGCAAAACCTCCAGCAATTTCTATTTGTTTTAGTACACCGGCATCAAAGATACCAGCATTAACTGCAGTTGCCATCCAACTCTTTCGTTCATCTAGTGCATCATTTTCTCTATCATATATATTCTTCATAGCTGTAGCGTACTCTTTATCCTTTTTATCTATTTGTGGCATTAAAATATTAAGCATATTAATCTTGTTGTTTATCGCATCTTGTTGCGAGTTATAACGAAGACTAATAGCTTCATTTGCAGAAGCGATAGCACCATTCAAATCACCTTGTAACGACTTACCTTGAGCAACTAATAAAGCAGTATCAGCTGCAATTTGATTATGCTGGGCTAAGTACATTTTATAATTCTGTGCTTGTGATCCTCGTAATTGTGATAGAGTTTGTGGTCTACCTTCTTCAGTTTGATTAGCAGTATTATATGAAGCAGTTAAAGCCGCGTCTTTAGCTAACATAATATCAATCTCATCAGCCTTTCGCCTAACTGCATTTTCTTTTGCCTGTATATCAGCTTTAGCTCTTTCTTCTAATTTAATAGTTTCCTGACTTTTAGCATTTGCAGTTAAATCTGTAATATCTGCAAGCAACTTGTCAGCTATTAAATCTTGCTCATCTTTCTCCCTTCGCTGTGCCTCAACTTCAGCTTGTGCTTGTTCTTTTCTAGTTTGTTCAACATACGTTTTAGAACCTGCAATAGATGTATCTGCTTCACTACTACCTGTTCTCTGTGTTCCGTCTCCTATATTAATATCTGGTACATTACCTAGTAAGTTAGAGTCTACAGTTCCACCACCAACTTTATCTCCTAGTGTCCAACCAGTAGATAAGAGTTGACTAGCTTCTTGTGAACCAACCGTAACTACTTTCTTTTCACCATTAGGAGAAGTTAGGGTAGCTTTTTGATTCGCAACTGGTTGTGCATTAGTTTGCCCACCAGTCCAATATGCCTGTGCTTCTGCTTCTGTTCTTAGTTGACCACTAACTGAAGATGGAATACCAGCCCAAGGATTATTTGGGTCTGGTTGTTGATTAGCACCACCTGGTTCTATAAATTTTGATGCAGCAGGTGTGCCAACACCATAAAATTGGTTCATTTGATCTTGAGTATATGGTGTATTAGCTATGGCATCAGCTTGGGAAATACCTTGTGCAGCCAAAGACGCTAAAGCAGCCTTACCAGTAACAGAAGTGGGAGACCAAGCTGCAGCATTATTAGCATTAACAGATGCTTGTGTTGCTGCACCTGACGCTAAACTAGCCTGTTGGGCTGCTGATACATTAATACCTGCTGCTTGAGCAGCGGCAGCAGTTGGGTAATAAGTAGTACCGCCGCCACTAGCTGCTTTAGCTGCCTGTGCTGCTACCGCATCTGCTCTTGTTCCAGTTGGTCCAACGGATACTCCGAAGAAAGGATTGTAAGCCATATTATTTATTTATTATTTTTAGAATCAATTAGCTTTTCAAACTCGTCTTCCATATCAGAAAATTTCTTAGTAACTCTATAATTCACCTTTATAATATCATTAACGATAGTATTCAAATGTCGTTGGAAATAATCACTTAAATCCTCTTTAGGCATTAAATACTTTAATATCTTTTTTTGTTTGTTTGTAATTTCAATGTTTAATTTCATATTAAGCAAATATATTATTCTCAGTAATTAGTGATTGTCCAGATGCTCCACCAGTTCCGCCAGCTCCACCACTTTGTCCTATATCGAAATTTGAACCGCCTCCACCACCGCCTCCAGCTCCAGCACCAGCACCACCACCATTACTACCAACACCACCTGGACCTGCCGTTGTTGCACTACCACCTGTTCCGCCTGCACCACCATAAGCTCCTCCTCCTCCACCTCCACTGCCACTACCATCTGTTCCACCAACTCCGCCAGGTGTATTAACACCAACCGAACCTGCACCACCATTACCACCATTAGTTGAAACAGTACCACTATTTGCAGTTAAAGTATTATATAAAACTAAAGCCATTCCACCGCCGCCACCACCACCACCACCAGAACTATTAGGGTTAGCAGTTGCACCAACTTCACCTTTAACATTTATTGTACTTGTAAAATTCCAAGCTCCAGCACATTCTATTATCAAAACACCTCCACCTCTACCACCATCTCCGCCAGTATAAGTTGTTGATGGTGGTGCTATAGTTCCAGCTCCACCACCACCACCAGAACCACAGGCTAAATTTAAAACTCTTCTTTGTTCTCTACCAGAAACTATAGTATATTCCCAAGCACTTGCTAAAATTACACCTCCTGCACCTCCACCCACTGGAGAACCTTTAGTACCACCAACCCCATAATGATTATTTGAATCTAAAATTTGAAATCCATTAGTTCCAACAGAACCAGCTGCGTTAGTTCCACCAGCACCACCATCACCACCCATAGCACTAACATCTATAGCCGAACCATCAGATGAAGTAATAGTTACATCTCCCTGACTTTTTAAAACTATAACTGTTCCGTCTGAAGCTGGATTTGAAAAAGCTAACTTACCGTCACCAGTTATACTTATTGAAGTATAATTTTTAACAACTATATTGGCACTACTACAATCAATAGTTGTTGTTCCAGTCGTTATTGTCAAAGCTCCGTCTGAACCATCTCCACCAAAAGAGCCTTTGCCTGTTTTGTTATAACCATTAAGAACTAAGGTAGAACTAACTGAATCATAACTTAAATATTCACCTGAAGCATAATCTCCTAAAAATATCCCATAAGTATCTGATACAAAAGCTCCAATACCGTTTAGATTACCTAGCCTACAAGATTCTTTATAATCATTGTAAAGTACACCATCTCTTTCAAATACTGAGTAATAAGGGCTATTAGTTCCCTCTCCATATAAACGTAGCCAACCACCTGAAAAAGTTGAAGCACCATCACTAGAACCTTGTTTTACAACAGGAGTTCCTGCTTTCCATATAGGGTTAGAATTGG
>Ga0208904_1001720_pt1 | contig 14563 bp, 9 predicted proteins | sample AntAceMetag02UKB_FD_184774 | JGI IMG/M metagenome (GOLD analysis project Ga0208904, IMG submission 184774) | Saline lake microbial communities from Ace Lake, Antarctica - Antarctic Ace Lake Metagenome 02UKB (SPAdes) (version 2) | ecosystem: Environmental > Aquatic > Non-marine Saline and Alkaline...
GCAGGATTTTAATTTTGATTTTTATTTAAAAATCTTAAAAAAGCAAAATAAACAAAACTTCATTAATGATTTGAGAAAAATATTTGAAATAACCACCGAAATTCCTGAATTAAACCTTAATCAACATCAGTTTTCTAAGTTAAAGAAATCTATCCTAGAAAAAATATGATATTATTTAAAATTATTCAACAATTTTTAGAACCAAGTATTTTTATTTTTGTAATCATCCTTGTTGGTTTTCTTTTAATAAGAAAGAAAAAAAGAATTAGAACAATCCTAAATTCAAGAAATAAATATCATACAAAAGCGAATCAAGGTTCTCGACGAGCGAAGCGAGGAGAGGTTCTTATTATTGCCGGATTTATACTGTATTATTTCTTGTCCATATCCCCTATTTCTGATTTGATCATCTCTCCCATAGAGAATCAATATAAGCGCATAGAAGGCTCTACATTGAATGATATCAACAAAGCAGTCTTATTGCTGGGTGGACCAGAAAGCGATATTCTGAGAGCACAAGAAGCAATAAGAATATCTGTATTAAAGCCTGAGATGCAAATTATAATTACTGGTCAAAATTTTCTAAACGAAGAAAAAACGCAAGCTCTAAAATTAAAAAATCATTTAATTGAGCAAGGCGTGAAAACGAAAAATATAATATTAGAAAAAGAGTCCAGAACTACGGGAGAAAGCGCTAAAAATATTAAAAAAATGCTCAACCAAGAAACATTTTTCTTAATAACGTCTGGATATCATATGCCTCGCTCTATGATGCTTTTTCAAAAAGAAGACACTAATCCCTTTGCTGCTCCTTCCGATTTTAAAGTTTATAAAAGCTTTGATAAAAATAAATGGGGATTAGGTTATAGTAACTACAATCTATTAGATTTCTTTCCATGCGCTCAAAACCTAAGAAATGTTAGCTTGGCTTTTCATGAATATTTTGGACTTTTATATAGTCAGCTTATAGATTGACAAAAGCATTAATTGTGATATAATACAGGATAATTCCTATTTATTTTAAACAAAATAATTCAAATTATTATGGACAACAACGAGAATAAAAATTATAACAATATCCATTTAAATCAGAATAGACCTCAGCATTCAGAACTTCCTCAAGAACAGAAACCAAAAAGTGAAAAAGAAGAACGTCATATAGATGAAGATGAAATTGACTTAAGAGATTATATTAATGTGCTTTTAAAAAGAAAATGGCAAGTAGCTATAATCTTCGGAGTTGCTGTAGTTATTGCTGGTATAATCAGCTTTTCAATGCCTCTAACATTTGAAGCTAGTAATTTGGTGGAGATTGGAAGCATTAAAAAAGTACAATTACAAAATATAAATGACATTAAATCAGTTTTTAGAAGAGAAACAGTTTTGCAACAAATAAGAACAAAACTACAAGAACCATTAGAGCTTGCGGAAAAAATAACAACTGGCGCTATTGCTGAGATGTTTGACATTGAAGAAGAAGAAAACAATGATGATGGTTCTGCTTTTATTGAAATTAAGGGCAGGTCCAAAACTCCAGAAAAAGCAGTAGAGGTTGTTGGTGCCGTGACTGACATATTATTAACCTATCATGGAAATATTTTTGTAGAAGCAGAAAAAACCTTTAACGCTGAAATGGAAACAGTTACTAAAAGTAAAGAAAAGACCCAAAAAGACATTGGAAAAACTGATAATGATATTGCGCGCTTAAACGCGGATATATTGAAATATGAAGAAGAAATAACTAAAAGGGCTAATGCCTATACAGAAGGACAAGGAAGGATAGCAGAAAGTTATATCAATCTCTTGGCTGAAATTAAGGACCAAAAAGAAGTCAAAGAGACTCAATTATTAAACTTAGAACAAAAATTAATCACATTAGACCAATCAGTCCAGGCAAAAGAATATGAAAGGGTTTATGAAACCAAGCCAACAGAAGTTGAGGTTCCGGCAATTCCGCCCGAAACTCGCATTGCTCCCAACAGAAAGCAAAATGTAATAATTGCGGGTATTTTAGGAATATTTATCGGCGTCCTTTACGCCTTTGCAGCTGAATACTTTAGTAAAACAAAAGCATAAAGACATAAAAACATTTCTATTCGTTTATTGACCTTTTATTTAATATGTTATAGGATAGAAACAAAGGGCAATAATTAAAAATATATGAAACAAATAAAATTTAAAGCTAAATTACCAGTATCTATTTTCCGTGAAGGGAATAGTTTTCTTGCCTATACTCCAGCGCTTGATATATCAACTTCTGGAAAAAGTTATAGTGAAGTAAAAAAAAGATTCAGCGAACTTGTCTGGATATTCCTGAACGAAATCATTGAAAGTGGAGATTTGAACACAGTTTTGTCAGACTTAGGGTGGCAAAAAATTAAGAAACAATGGATGCCGCCAGTAATTATTTCTCAAAAGGTAGAAGATTTTGAAATGGCTCTAAAAGTTTAATATGCCTCACATAAAACCAATACATTGGAAAAAGTTTGATAAATTTCTTCTATTTGTTGGATGTTTCCTTAAGAGAGAAAAAGGAGATCATAGAATCTACAGGAGAGAAGGACTTAAAAGGCCTGTCATAATTCCAAGAGAAACTGCTTTGCCAATTTTTATAATTCGCAATAATTTAAGAACTCTAAACATATCACCTGAAGAATACTTGGATATTTTAAAGAGATTATAAGAACCATTCTTCACTTCGTTCAGAAGAACCTTGTTATTCACTTCGTTCATAATAAAAAACAAAAACTTAGACATAAAAAGTTTGGAAGCCGAGCTTCCAAACTTTTATTATTAAATTTTTATTTTAATTAATTTTTTGCCAAAATCGTGCGGAATTAAAAAAATTGCTCTAAAAACCTCTGCTGAAACGCCTTTGGGAGCACTGATTAAAGGGGACAGTCCCCTAAATAGATTTTTCTTTTTCTTTAATTGCCCCCAGTATCTCTTTTTTAAGCTCTTGGGCCATTTTTTTATTATCTCTTAACGCTTCTTTTGATTTTTCCCAACCCACTCCTAATTTAATCTTTCCATAGCTTAAAGTATTTCCTGATTTTTTAACTAAGCCATATTTAGCCCCTAAATTGAGCAAATCTCCTTCCCAAGAAATACCTTGGTTATACATAATTTCAAACTCGCAGGTTTTAAATGGAGGAGCAACCTTATTCTTGGCAATTTTTGCCTTAACTTTATTGCCAATTACTTCATCTCCTTTCTTAATTTGAGCTAAACGTTTAAGCTCAATTCTGACCGAAGAATAAAATTTAAGAGCTAAGCCACCAGTTGTTGTTTCTGGGTTGCCGAAAAAGACACCTATTTTCATTCTGATTTGGTTTAGAAAAATAACTGATGTATTTGTTTTACTAACAATGCTTGTTAATTTTCTTAATGCCTGACTCATTAAACGCGCCTGCAATCCCATATGCGAATCGCCCATATCCCCTTCAATTTCTTTTTTGGGGGTTAGAGCTGCTACTGAATCAATAACAATAACATCAACTCCATTAGAACGCACCAAAGTTTCTACTATCTCTAAGGCCTGTTCTCCAGTATCTGGCTGAGAAATCAACAAATCGTTAACATTAACACCTATTTTTTTGGCATATTCTGGGTCTAAAGCGTGCTCAGCATCAACAAAAGCGGCTACACCGCCTTTTTTTTGCGACTCAGCAATAACATGAAGAGCTAAAGTGCTTTTTCCTGACATTTCCTTTCCGAATATTTCAATAACCCTGCCCTTGGGCACGCCACCTATTCCCAAAATCATATCCAAAGAAAAACATCCTGTAGGAATGGACTCAACTTCCATTCTCTTAGCTTCTTTTAATCTCATGATAGAACCTTCTCCAAATCTCTCTTTAATTTGGTTAATGGCCACTTCTGTCGCCTTCTGGCGATCAGTTAGCGACTTTTCTTCTTTTGCTTTTGAAACCATATTTTTAATGTATTATTCTTGTAAAATTATTTGACGAAAAATTATTTTTTCTTGGGAATGTTTCTTTTTGGCAGAAATTTTAATAGTATTTAGGCCAGGCGATAATTTTATTCCTTGTTCAAAATTTCCCTCATTAATCTGTTCAATGAGTTGGTCATTTATAAAAACATCTGCTCCTAAATCAACATGGCCAGCAATTATTAAATACGACTCAGTGGTAACTAAATCTTGAGGGGGATTCAAAATCTCCAGATTAGAGGTGAAAAGAACTCTTTTAATACTAAGCCCAATATAAAAAAACATCAACAAGACAACAGCTCCAATGATATAGACCTTGATATCAAAAATACTTTTAGGACGATTTTTAATTCCCAATATATTGGGAATTTTCTTGTCTGAACTTTGGCTAAATTCCTTTCGCCATTTCTCAATTATCTTAGAAGGGTTTAACTTTAAAAATTCAGCATATCGTTCTAAAAATCCCTTAGTATAAGTAGAACCGGGTAATTTATAAAAATCATCTGCTTCTAAATACTCTAAATATCTCTTAGCAATGCCGGTCTTTTTTTCAGCATCTCTCAGAGTCCATTTGTGACTTTGACGCGCTTCGCGTAAAATGCTGCCGATAGTATTTTGGGGTATTGATTTGGATAGAAACATAGAATAGGTACTTGGTTAATTAGGTAATTGGGATTTATAAATCGTTATCATAGCTTCGTTCTTCTGGTTCTCCTTCTTCTTCATATGACTTTTTGTAGACCTCGCGAGGCTTGGCTCCATCTGCTGGGCCAATAGTACCTTCTTCTTCCAATAAGTCCAAAAGACGAGCTGCTCGCGCGTAACCAACCCTTAATCTTCTCTGCAAAAAGGAAGCTGAAGCTTTCCCAACCCTAATAATCATTTCTCGTGCCTGAGGCAATAATTCATCTTCTCGTAAATCCCCAAATCTACTATTGCCAGTTAAAGAAGAACGGGATTCAACAATGTTATCTTGATAATTAGGCTCGGCAATATTTTTTAAATAATCAACTATTCCTTTAATTTCTTCGTCAGAAACATAAGCTCCTTGCATTCTTTTGGGTTTAGATAATTCAGCGTAAGTAAAAAGCATATCTCCTCTGCCCAATAATTTTTCCGCTCCAGAAAAATCTAAAATTGTACGAGAATCAGCACCAGAAACAACTGAAAAAGCTACTCGAGCCGTAATATTAGCTTTTATTAAACCAGTAATAACATCAACTGACGGTCTTTGTGTAGCCATAATTAAATGAATGCCAACAGCTCGAGCCATTTGAGCTAATCTAATAATACAGGCCTCCATATCTTGGGCGGCTACAGCCATTAAATCAGCTAATTCATCAATAATAATTACAATATATGGCAATTTGTCATTGGGATGAGCATTATTGTAACTAGCAATATCTCTTTTTTTGGCCCCAGCCATAACATCAAACCTTCGGTCCATTTCGCTAATAGCCCACTTAAGGGCATTGATGGTCTTTGTGACATCTGTAATCACCGGAGTCAATAAATGGGGCAATCCATTATAAAGAGTTAATTCCACTCGTTTGGGGTCAATAAAAATAAACTTTAAATCATCAATAGAATTCTGATAAAGTAAGCTAATAATAACCGTATTTAAGAATATGGTTTTGCCCGAACCAGTTGCTCCCGCAACCAACAAATGAGGCATACGAGATAAATCAGCCAAACAAATATCTCCAGCTACATTTCTTCCTAAACCTAAATTTAAATTACTCTTTCTTTGTTTAAAACCACTGCTGCTCAAAATTTCCCTTAAACGAATAATAGCTGTTTTTCGATTAGGAACCTCAATGCCTACTAAGGACTTGCCGGGAATTGGCGCTTCGATACGAATAGGATGCGCAGCTAAAGCTAAAGCTAAATCATTGCTCAGGCTGGTAATTTGAGAAAGCTTTACGCCTTCTGCAGGCTTAAGAGTATATTGAGTAACTGTGGGTCCCACCTTTATCTCTCTCATTTCCACTGGAATTGAAAAATTTTCCAAAGTTCTTTTAATAATGGAAGCGTTTAATTTTGTGTCGCCTCCATGCGCCTTAGTGGAATCGCTTTCTAATAAATTAAGTGGCAAATCAACCTTAGGAAAACTTTTAGAAGAAGGAACTGTTATACTTAAATCTTCTTTTTCAATGGGATATGGCTTTGCAGATAATTTAGAGTCAGCAGTTGCTATTTCTTCAGATATTCTCTTTAGGGGAGCAAAAATCTTTTTACAAAATTTCTTTTTAGGTTTTTCCTCAACCTCTACTATTTCTTCCTCAGCTTTCTCAACTTCTTCTTTAATTCGCGCAGGAAGAAAACCTTCAAAAATAATAATCAAAGCTACAAGAAAAACACAAACAAAAATCAATGTTGTAGCTAAAACCCCAAAAGTATTCACCAAAAAATACCCAAGAGCATAACCAATATAACCTCCTCCCCTATGCTCGCTCAAAGCAGTTGAATCAGAAATAAAATTAAGATGCACAAGACCCGCGCAGATTAAAAGCAGTAAGAATAAACTAAAAACTCGGATGCTAAATTTTCGCTGTTTTTCTTGGATTTTAAAATAATTTAAAAATAAATAAGCAAGTATTAAGAAAAACACAGGAACTATCCAGCCCATCCAACCAAAGAGAAAAAGAAGTCCTTGAGCTAAAAAATTTCCCACTAAACCCGCTGTATTTAATAATCCCAGAAATAAAATAACCGCTAAAGTAATCAAAACAATAGCGATAATCAAATTTTGAGATTTAGATTTATCTTTTTTAATTTTAATTGGCCTTTTCCTTGCTTTAGGGCGAGACATAATAGACAAATGTTACATTAATATATTAATAATATGATAACATTTTTTAGTCCCTTAATCCAGTGCCTGAAGGGATAAGACGGCCAACAATAACATTTTCTTTTAGGCCTCGCAAATAATCAGAACGACCATTAATTGCCGCATTAACTAAAACCCTAGATGTCTCTTGGAAAGATGCGGCTGAAAGCCAACTGTCTGTGGAAAGAGAAATTTTAGTAATACCCAATAATAATTCCCTTGCTACGGCTTTTTTCCGAGAAGAATCTTTTAACTTTCTATTAGCCTCCAATAAATAACCTTTTGGAACTATTTCTCCCTGCAAAAGATCTGTGTCTCCGCCATCTTCAACAAAACAACGAGAAAACATTTGGCGAATAATCATTTCCACATGCTTGTCATTCAAATGCTGTCCCTGAGAAGAATAAATATGTTGAACCTCGCGCAAAATATATTTTTCCACTTCTCTTTTTCCGCTAAGCCGATAAAGCTCATGTAAATCCAAACTACCATCTGTAAGCTGTTCTCCAGCTTTAACTTTGGCCTTGTCGTCAACCCAAATACTACGATTAATGGCGTCAAATTCCGCTTCTTCTTCGGCTTTATAAATAACAATAATATTTCCTTGGTCGTCTATTTTGACTTGTCCAGTATTTTTGGCTAATATTTTCTTTTTGCCTTGGAAAGCCAAAACTTCTTTCTTTTTTATTTCTTGACCATCTTTAACCTTCATGTCCCACTTGTCTTCCTCGTTAAAATGATGAATTTCTTTCTTGTCAACTTGATATTTAATAATAATTTTCTTCTCTTCGTCATTATTGATAACCGAAACTTTGCCGTCTGCTGGCGCTAAAAAGGATTGACCTTTGCCAGAGCGGACCTCAAAAAGCTCTTCCACCCTAGGCAAACCCTGAGTAATGTCAGTTTCAGCCACACCTCCAGTATGAAAAGTGCGGAGAGTCAACTGCGTACCTGGTTCACCAATACTTTGAGCGGCAATAATACCTACTGGGGTCCCAATCTTAACTGGTTTATTATAAGCTAAATCGTATCCATAACACTTAACGCAGGTTCCTCTGTGACTTTTACAAGTTAAAACTGAATGAATTGAAAATTCAGCAGGATCAATTTCTTTAATAAGCCGAGCTTTCTCCCGAGTTATAATTTCATCGGGCTTAATAATAATTTTTTTGGTTTTGGGGTCTTTCAAGATTTGAGCTGATGTTCGTCCAAATAAACGGTTCTCCCATGTTTCCACCATTTCCTCATTATCCTTTTTGGTTAAACATAATCCTTGGCTTTCTCCACAATCTTTTTCCACTACCAACAAATCTTGGCAAACATCAACCATACGACGAGTTAAATATCCTGCTTTAGCGGTTCGCAAAGCTGTATCTGAAGAACCTTTGCGAGAACCGTGAGAAGAAATAAAATACTCTAAAATATTATACCCTTCTTTTAAAGAAGATTTAATGGGCAATTCAATTAACTTTCCGCTTGGAGAACGTACGATACCTCTCATTCCAACCATTTGCACAAATTGAGACCATGAGCCACGCGCTCCTGATTCAACCATGGAAAAAACCGAACTAAAGATAGGTTTATTGTCTTTCACAGAATCCGTGACCTTGTCTTTAGCATCAATCCAGGCCTCTACCGTCTTTAAATAGCGTTCATCTTCAGCTAAAAGTCCCATTTCATATTGAGAACTTATTTCTTTTACACGTTTTTCTGTGTTCTGAATAATTTCTTTTTTTTCTTCAATATTAGGTAAATCATTCATTCCAAAAGAAAGACCAGAAATTGTTAAGAAATTAAAGCCATATTCTTTAATTTTATCTAACATTTTTACCACATCTTCATGAACACCTTCATTTATAGCCTTAGTTACAATTTTTCCTAACCGATTCTTGTCTATTGCCTTGTCCATATTATAAAGCCCAGAAGGTAAAATTGAATTAAAAATTATCCTTCCTACACTAACCTCTCTAATTTTTCCATCAACTCTAACTTTTATCTCTTCTTGCAAATCAATCTTACCTAACTCATAAGCTAATATAGATTCTTCTTCTGAAGAAAAAATAGGCATTTTTTTTCTTTTACTCTTTCTTAAGAAAGTCATATAATATACTCCCCAAACCATATCTAAGCTAGGAGTAACTACTGAATTACCAGTAGCAGGTTTTAATAAATTATTAGTAGATAAAATAATGTCTTTTACTTCTTTTTTGGCCATATCAGTAATAGGGACATGAACTGACATTGTGTCCCCGTCAAAATCAGCATTAAAAGCACCACAAACTAAAGGATGAAGATGAATAGCTTTTCCTTCCACCAAAACTGGCCTAAATCCTTGAATTCCTAAACGATGTAAGGTGGGCGCGCGATTTAATAAAACATAAGATTCTTTGATAATCTCTTCCAAAATCGCCCAAACATCTTCTGTTTTTTGTTCAATAACCCTATTAGCGCTGCGCACATTATGCACTAATCCTCTCTTGATTAGTTTGGAGGCAATAAAGGGCTTAAATAGTTCAATGGCCATTACCTTAGGAAGCCCGCATTGGTCAAGTTTTAATTTCGGTCCAACCACAATCACTGACCGGCCAGAATAATCTACTCTCTTCCCTAATAAATTCTGACGAAAACGGCCTTGCTTGCCTTTAAGAATATCAGCTAATGATTTTAAAGAGCGACGCTGTCCAGTAGAAGAAAGGACTGTTTTGCCAGACCGCATATTATTGTCAAATAAAGAGTCCACTGCTTCTTGAAGCATTCTTTTTTCATTGCGTAAAATAACTTCTGGAGCCTTTAAATCATAAAGCCGTTTTAAACGATTATTACGATTGATAACCCTGCGGTATAAATCATTTAAATCCGAAGAAGCAAACCGTCCACCATCAAGGGGGACTAAAGGCCGTAATTCAGGAGGAACAACTGGAATTACCTTTAATACCATATCTTCGGGCTTGATTTTGTTAGAGATAAAACTGCGAATATATTTTATTCTCTGGACAACCTTTTTTCTTTTAGCTAAATCAGTAATAGTATTTTTCTTTTTTGCCAAATCTTTAACCATTTTTCCCAGGTCAGCTTGAGCTAATAATTTAAAAATAGCTTCTGCGCCAATATCAGCACTAAATATATGACCATATTTTAAAGAGAGCTCTCTATATTCAAATTCTGTTAACAAATTCTTTTCCTTTAAATCTATTATTTCTTTTTTTGTTTCTTTATACTTATTTCCTAAAGCCAAGATATCATCATCTTCTGTTTTGTCGCTCATTAATTTTTTCCTTTTTGCTTTATATTCTTTTTCCAAATTCTGGAGGAGTTCTTTTTTTAAATTTTCTTGGACTTCGGTGATAATAAAATTAGCAAAATAAATTACTTTTTCTAAAGACTGAATTGATATTTCTAAAATCAGGCCTATTTTAGAAGGCAAACTGCGCAAAAACCAGATATGTGTTACGGGCGCGGCTAAATCAATATGACCAAATCTTTCTCGCCTGACCAAACTACGAGTTACTTCCACTCCGCAACGGTCACAAACAATACCTTTATAACGCAATTTCTTATATTTTCCGCAAGCGCATTGCCAATCTTTGACTGGACCAAAAATTTTCTGACAAAACAAACCATCTCGCTCTGGCTTGCGACTGCGATAATTAATAGTTTCTGGTTTAGTAACCTCGCCGTGCGACCAAGATTTAATCTGGTCAGTTGACGCTAAACTCATACGAATTTCATCAAAATCATGAGGTTTTCTTTGTTTAGTGTTAGGTAATACTAAAGTTGAAATTGTAGATGGATTAGCCATAAATTAAATTAATTTTCTTTTATTTTTCTTCCGTTTTTAAACATTTCAATATTTAAACAAAGACCCTTTAGCTCTCGGACCAAAACATTAAATGACTCAGGGACATTAATTTCTTTTACCATCTCGCCCTTAATAATGGATTCGTACGCCTTGGTGCGTCCAACTACATCGTCAGATTTAATGGTTAACATCTCCTGTAATGTATAAGCCGCGCCATATCCTTCTAGTGCCCAAACCTCCATTTCTCCAAATCTTTGTCCGCCAAACTGAGCTTTTCCTCCCAGGGGCTGTTGTGTAATAAGAGAATAAGGACCAATAGAACGCTGATGAATTTTATCTTCCACTAAATGATTCAATTTTAAAGCGTAAATATAGCCGACTGTAGTTTTATTTTTAAACTTCTCGCCGGTTTTTCCATTATAGAGATACATTTTGCCATCAGCCGGATAACCAGCTTTAACCAACTCTTTGCTAATCTCTTCTTCTGTAACACCATTTAAAACCGGAGTAGCTGCCCTATAATTCAATTTTTTAGCAGCTAAACCTAAATGAGTTTCTAAAATTTGCCCAATGTTCATACGAGAAACAACGCCCAAGGGGTTAAGAACAATATCAACTACCTGCCCATCTTCTAAATAAGGCATATCTTCTTGGGGAACAATTTTAGACACCACACCTTTGTTGCCATGACGACCAGACATTTTGTCTCCAACCTGAATTTTTCTTAAATCAGCAACCAAAATTTGAATAGATTTAATTACGCCAGGTTGCAATTTGTCTCCGCTTTCTCTGGAAAATATTTTAATTCCAATCACTTTTCCGTGTTCGCCATGTTCAAGATAAAGAGAAGAATCGCGAATATCCTGAGCTTTCTCTCCAAAAATCGCCTTTAAAAGTTTTTCTTCTGCGGTTAATTCTGCTTCGCCCCTAGGAGTAATTTTGCCAACCAAAATATCTCCTGATTTCACTTCCGCCCCAATTCTAATAATTCCTTCTTCATCTAAATCTTTTAATTTTGCCTCACTAACGTTAGGAATGTCGCGGGTAGTCATTTCTGGACCGAATTTTGTTTCGCGAATATCAATCGTATGCTCGTCAATGTGCAAAGAAGTAAATTTATCATTCTGCGCTAAACGAGAAGACAATAGAATAGCGTCTTCAAAATTTCCGCCCTCCCAAGACATAAAGGCGCAAAGAACATTATGGCCCAAAGCTAACTCCCCGTTTTCCATTGAAGCCCCTTCAACCAAAATGTCTCCTGCTTTAAATTTTTCCCCCATAGCAATTACCGGTTGTTGATTAAAACAAGTATTAAAATTAGAACGATCGTATTTTTTAAAAGTATAATTATGAGAACGACCTGATTTATAGCGTAAAACAATATGAGCAGAATCAACTTCTATTACTTTTCCGTCTTCAGGAGCTTCGAGTAAATGACCAGAATCCCGAGCTGCTCGACCCTCAATACCAGTACCCACCAAAGGAGCATCTGGCTTAATTAAGGGAACAGCTTGACGTTGCATATTACTGCCCATTAAAGCTCTAACTCCATCATCATGCTCCAAAAAAGGAATAAGAGCAGTGGCCACACTGACAATTTGATTAGCGGCAATATCAGTGAATTCAACTTCATCGGTTTTACAAAAACTAGGTTTACCATAAATTCTAGCCTCCACAATATCGCCCAGAATATTATTATCCTTATCAATAGCTGATGTAAAAGGCATTAAAATGTGTTCTTCTTCTTCAAAAGCATTTAAAAAAGTAATTTCTTTGGTTATTTTTCCTTTAGTTACTTTATAATATGGAGTTTCAATAAATCCATATCCATTTAAACGCGAATAGCAAGCTAAATAATTAACTAAACCAACGTTCGGTCCTTCGGGAGTGGCAATGGGACAAATCTTGCCATAATATGTTCTATGCACATCACGCACTTCAAATCCAGCCCTTTCTCGAGACAAACCGCCCGGACCAACAACAGTTAATCTTCTTTTGTGTTCTAATTCTGAAAGTATATTGGTTTGGTCCATAAATTGAGAAAGTTGAGAAGACATAAAAAATTCTCTAATTACTCCCACAATCGGCTTAATATTTATTAATTGCGCTGGTCCATATTTTTTAGATTCTATAAGGCCCATTCTGTCGCGAACAATCCTTTGCACCCTTAGCATCCCCACCCTCATCCTATTTTGCACTAATTCTCCAATGGCTCTTACTCGACGATTAGATAAATGGTCAATGTCATCCGCAAGAATTTGTCGAACATTGAGTCTAATTAATTCGCCCATAATAGCCTTAAGGTCTTCTGGCCTGATAGTACGCTTGGTTATTTTGGGGTCTAAATGAAGGCGTTGATTCAATTTATATCTTCCTACTTTACTAAGGTCATAACGGCTATAATTAAAAAACATAGCAGATATCAAAGACCTAGCATTATCAGCAGTTGCCAAATCTCCCGGCCTAATTTTACGATAAACCTCAATTAAGCCCTCCTCTTCTGAAGCTGAAGGGTCTTTATCTAAGGTGTTCTGGATATATTTGCTGGCCATAATCTCTTTGTCTCTTTTAAATAAGTCTAAAATTTCAGTATCTGAACCAAAACCAAAAACTCGCAAAAGAGCAGTAGCGGGAATTTTCCTTTGGCGATCAATTCTTACCCAAATTATCCCCTTAGTATCAGTTTCAAACTCTAGCCAAGCGCCTCTGTCTGGAATAACCTTAGCGCTATAGTAAAACCGACCCTTAAGGCGAGTGCGAGAAAAAATAATACCTGGAGACCTAATTAATTGCTGAATAATAACTCTTTCAATTCCATTAATAATCAAAGTCCCCTTGTCGGTCATTAAGGGGATATCGCCAAAATAAACATCTTGTTCTGTTTTCTTGCCTGTTTTTTTATTAAACAAACGCACCTTTACGGTTAAAGGTGCTTCATAGGTTAAATTTCTATTTTTACTAATAATTTGATCAAACTTGGGACTACCCAAAGAACAACTTAAAAAATGTAATTCAAAATTTTTACCAATCAAATCTTCAATTGGCGAGAATTCTTTTATTAGCTCCTCCATTCCTTTATTTAAAAACCAATCATATGATAATTTCTGGTTTTTAGTCAAATCCGGCAAAGCAGCATTAGAATTAATGGTAGCTTTTGAAAAAAATTTACGTTTTTGAGAAAACATATAGCAAAAGGCACTAAAAATTCCCTCAGAAAAAAATCTGAGAGCTTATTATCGTTTTAAAATTGAGTCAAGTTTATAAACAAGATGAAAATATTAAATAGCTCTAATAAAAAAAACAACTATAAATGAAATTGTTTTTATTGTTGTGAATTTTAACTGAAAAATATGAATTTGTCAAATAAATTCATTCAAATTGTCCACATGTTATCCCCAAGTCTTTCACTAAAGCTTTAAATCTGCAAGGCATTCTTTTACTATTTTCCTGTCATCCCAAGCTGTTTTTTGCCCATTTGGCCCCATAATCCATGGCTCACATCCTTTTCCCGTAATAATCACAACATCCCCTTTTTTGGCCATACTTAAAGCTTTTTGAATCGCTTCTTTTCTGTTAATAACTTTTTGAGATTTTTTACCCTTAATGCCAAAAGCTATTTGATTAATAATCTCCATTGGGTCTTCATCATATGGGTCTTCATTGGTGATAATAATCTCATCAGCATATTTTTCCGCCAAGGCTCCTAAAAGAGGTCTCTTTTTCTTATCTCTTCCCCCACCAGCTGAACCAAAAACACAAATTAATCGTCGATTGCTGATTGCTGATTTATGATTTCTAATTGTTTGGTATACCTTTTCTAATGAATCTGGAGTATGAGCATAATCAACAATAACTATAAATGGCTTATCCACAACCATCTCCATCCTTCCTGGTACACATTTTATTTTTTTAAGAACTTTTTGACAAATACTTAAATCTATTCCCTGCGACAAAGCTACGCAGATTGCACTTAGGCTATTGT
>Ga0208904_1001728_pt1 | contig 14538 bp, 13 predicted proteins | sample AntAceMetag02UKB_FD_184774 | JGI IMG/M metagenome (GOLD analysis project Ga0208904, IMG submission 184774) | Saline lake microbial communities from Ace Lake, Antarctica - Antarctic Ace Lake Metagenome 02UKB (SPAdes) (version 2) | ecosystem: Environmental > Aquatic > Non-marine Saline and...
ATAAATTAGTTCTTTTGCCTTGTTTAAAAACACATTCCTGGGCAGATTATACTGGAGCTTTAAAACTATCAGTTGGTTTTATGAAGCCAAGTCAGAGAGTTAGACTTCATGCTAATCATCTTAGAGAAAAAATTGCAGAACTTAATTCAATAATTCATCCAGATTTAGTTATTATGGATGCGCGTAAGTGTTTTATAACAAAGGGGCCATTTGATGGAAAAACTAGAGAACCAGATTTGATTCTTGCTTCAGAAGATAGGATAGGGTTGGATATAGAGGGGATTAGGATTATTCAATCATTTGAAGGAAATGTTCTTGCAGATGTTAATCCTGAAGATTTAATTCAAATTAAAAGAGCTAGGGAAATGGGGGTATGAAAAAAAGTAACATTAATAAAAATACTGGTCATAGAAAACGACTACGAGAAAAATTTCTACAATCAGGTCTTAATGGATTTCATAATTACGAAATAGTAGAATTGCTTTTAACTTTAGGTACGCCTCAAAAAGATTGTAAGCAAATAGCAAAAGAAGTAATTAAAAAATTTAAGGGTTTAAGAGGATCTCTTGATGCTACATCAGAAGAATTACAACAAATTAAGGGTATTGGACCAATGAATATATTTGGTTTAAAACTTTTTCAAGAAATTTCTAAACAATATGCAAAGGAAAAAATACCTAAAAAGATTAAGCTTGATTCACCAAAGGCAATAATTAATTATCTTCAAGAAAAGCTAAAGAGAAAAAAGAAAGAACATTTTGTAGTTTTATATCTTGGCGCAAGAAATCAGTTATTATACGAAGAAACAATTTCAATTGGAATTCTGAATGAAAGTTTAGTGCATCCAAGAGAGATATTTAAACCAGCTATTGATTATTTAGCTGCCAGCGTGATTATTGCACATAATCATCCTTCTGATGATCCAGAACCATCAGAAGATGATATCGAAACCACTAAACGTCTTCAAGAAGTTGGAGAAATAATGGGTGTTAATGTTTTAGATCATGTTATTGTGACCAATGATAAAATTTTTAGCTTTAAGGAGAATAAGATGATTTAATTATAGAAGATAATTATAAAATTGGTTCTTTAAATATTAAAATACCTTAGTTTGAAGGTGTTTTTTATTTATATATTACGTAGATATAATTACAGTATAGTATGTGTGTGTATAAAAAAGGGTTGACAATGATCTTAAGGCATGATAAGGTGAGAAATATGGGTATAAAAAATCTAAAAGATATTGTTACTGTAATTGCTGGCTATACATTTAGAATGGCTTTGGAGCCACAAATAAACGGCTTAATGGCCGTTATTCAATCTAAAGATGTTTTAGATAATCTTTATATTAATAAAGAAAATTTAACAAAAATTGATTTACAAAAATATCAAAGTAAAGCACTTGTTGAAGAAAATGATGTAATTATTTCTTCTCGTGGTAGTTTTAAGACAAATGTTATTAAGGGCAATACAAATAACATAATAGCATCTTCATCTGTTTATATTTTAAGACTCAAAGATAAAAATATAATTCCAGAATATTTAGCTGTTTATTTAAATTCAGTTGAGGGTCAAAAAAAAATCAGGAATAAAATAACAGGTAGTGTAATTAAAACAATCTTGCGTAAAGATTTAGAAAATTTAAAAATACCATTACCAGATAAAAATATACAAAAAAAGATTATTAATTTATATAAAAACAATCAAACTCAACAAAAATTATTAACTAGAAAAAAAATATTAATTAATGAAATTGTTGAAAGTTCAATTTCTAATTTTTTAAAACAATATGACTAAACAAAAATTTACTCAAGAACAACTTAATAAAACACTTTGGGATGCAGCTGATTCATCTCGTACTACTCTTGATGGTGGTGTTTATAAAGATTATGTACTAGTAATGCTATTTTACAAATATCTTAGCGACTTATTTAAAAACCAAGAAGAAAAATTTAAGAAAAGATTTAGTGGAGCTTCTCGTGTTCAAGATAAGTTAAGAACAGGACGTTTCTATTTACCGACTAAAACTTCTTTTGATTATATCTATAGTATAGTAGAACAGGATAATATTGGAGAAGAACTTAATAAGGTTTTAGCTAAAATTGAAGATCAGAATAAAGAAAAATTAGAAGGAATTTTAACATCACTAGATTTTAATTCAGAAAACATTTTAGGAAAATTAGATCAACGGAATAGAATGATTCGTCATTTAATTCATGATTTTCACAAAATTGATCTAAGTGAAGTAGAAGATGATGTTATTGGTAATTCTTATATGTATTTAATTGGTAAGTTTGGTTCTCAAGCTGGCAAAAAAGCAGGTGAGTTCTTTACCGTAAAATGTGTAGCTGAATTATTGGCAAAATTAGCAGAACCAAAAGAAGGTGATAGAATCTGTGATCCTGCCTGTGGTTCGGGAGGTCTACTTTTGCTTGCTGGTGAAGAAGTAGAAAAACAAGGATCAAGAAATTACGCTTTATATGGTCAAGAATCAACTGGTTCAACTTATCAATTAGCTAGAATGAATATGTTTTTGCATGGCAGGGATTCAGCTCGTATTGAATGGGGAGATACATTAAATAATCCTTTGTTAGTTGAAAATGACAAATTAATGAAGTTTGATCTAACAATAGCAAATCCTCCTTTTTCATTAAAAAAATGGGGAGCTGAAAATGCTGAAGGCGATAAGTATAATAGATTTTGGCGAGGTGTGCCACCAAAAGATAAAGGTGATTTTGCTTTTATTTCTCATATGATAGAAGTAGCTAAACCTAAAACAGGTAGAGTAGCTGTTATTGTTCCTCATGGCGTTCTTTTCCGTGGTGGAGCTGAAGGTAAAATTAGACAAGCAATGCTTGAAGAAAATATTATTGATGCAGTTGTCGGTTTGCCTGCTGGACTTTTTCAAACAACAGGTATTCCTGTTGCTATTCTTATTATTGATCGTTCACGAGAAAAAGGTGGAGCAAATGAAAAAAAGAAAGATATTTTATTTATTGAAGCTTCAAAAGAATTTGTTCCAGGTAAGGCTCAGAATAGTATGAGTGAAAAAAATACTGAAAAAATTTATAAAACTTATAAGAATAGAAAAACAATTAATAAGTTTTCTAGAGTGGTTAAATTTAAGGAAATTAAAGAAAATGATTTTAATTTAAACATTACTAGATATGTAGATACTTTTGAAGAAGAGAAAGAAATAGATATTTCAGCTAATCTCAAGGAGTTGGCTAAAATAGATCCAGAAATTAAGAAATTAGAAAGAGATATGAATAAAAAATTAAAAGAGTTAAAAATTAATTAATAAATAAAATATAAAATTATGACAAAAATAGACGAAATAGTTTCAAATATAGATCCTAATAAGAGAACGATCAAACGAGATGATTTTTATAGTTTTATTACAGAGTCACTTCATCAAATTAGTGAAATCAATGAGATGTATAAAAAATTATATGAAGACTTAGAAGAAAGACCAGCGATTTTTAAATCTATAGAAGAAAAATACAATAAGATTAAAGTAAATTATGATGATTTGTTTTTGGCAAATGAACAAGGCGTGATAAAATCAACCGAACTTCAAAATAAAATTAATGAGATAAAAGATTACCATGCCGAATTATTAGAAAACTCAAAAGAAAAAAAATCCGTCAAAGTAGATATCGAAGAGTCGCAAGAGTATATAACAGATTTTTACAATTTTCTTTTTGAAAAAGAAAAAGGAGGAAAAAGCAAAGACGAAAGAACTAAAAAGAATATAAAGAGAATAAACCAATTTTATAAAAAATTATCAAGTAAAGAAAATGGAATTAAAAAAGAAGTAGAAAAAATTTATAATACTATAACTCAAAAGCATACAGATTTATTTGAAGCAGAAGAAGGTAAATTGAGTAAAGTAGAAGAATTAGAGAAAAATATTACAAATATTAAAACATTTAATAGTTCTTTAGAGGAAGAAGTTAAGGTTAATTTAGATGAGAAACAAGAATATTTAAATAAAGTGAAAGTAGATATTGAAACAACAAGAGAAGATGTTAAATCTTTATTATCTAGTACAACTCTGCAAACGTTAACTGAGGGGTATCAGGAATCCAAAGAAGAGTATTCTGCAAAAAAAGTAAAAGGATACAAAAGATGGGAAGGTTTCAAAAAAATGCCGTTTATGCTCTTGTACAATATGAATATTTTTCTTTTTAATGTTTTATTTAGACATTTTGTAGCTTTATCGAATTATATAGTTTTTATTTTTCCACTATTTATTATCCTTATTCTTTTTATACAACCCAAATGGGGAATATTAATAAATTTTAATGAATTTTTAAAAAATCTCAATGGATCAGATTTTGAGAGTTATATTTTTTTCAGAGTAGCATTATCATTACCTTTGGTATGGATCTCTTGGTTCGGTCAGAGGAATATTTCTCAGCGTAAGAGGTTAAATGAAGAATATAATCATAAGTTAAGAGTAGTTCAAATGTATAGGATGTTTAATGATGATAATAAATCTTATAACTTGGATAATAAAATAAAACTAGAGAAAATTTTACTTGAAGTAATTGAAAAAAATCCAGGAGTATATTTAGGTAAAGGCGAAACTATGATAGATCAAATTCTAGAAAAATTTAGAATAAAAGGGTTCTATAAAGAGTTGAAAGAAGAAATTGTTAAAGAATTAAAACCAGTAATCAAAACAGTATCAAAAGATATTAATAAAAATTCTATTGATAAAGAATAATTGTAGTGTATGTTAAAAAGCAAAATACAAAAAAATATTCCTGAAGGATGGCGACAAATGAAACTTGGGGAGGTTTGTGATATTGTAATGGGTCAATCTCCATCGTCAAATTCATATAACGAGAATTTTATAGGAATTCCTTTAATCCAAGGGAATAATGATATAAAAAAAGGAAAAATTATTGAAAATGTTTATACTTCTGAAATTACAAAAATTAGTGAAAAAGATAGTATTATTTTAACTGTTCGTGCGCCTGTTGGATGTATAGGCATAGCTCATAAAAAAGTTTGTATTGGCAGGGGAGTTTGCTCAATTAATGCTAAAAAAGAAAATCAAGATTTTATTTTTTATTTTTTAAAATTTTTTGAACCAAAATGGGTATCGCTTGAGCAAGGATCAACATTTACTGCCGTGAATAGTTCAGATATCAAAAAATTAAAATTTGTTCTCCCACCCCTTCCTGAACAAAATTGTATTGTAATGGTATTGGAAACTTGGGATGAGTATTTAGAGAAATTATCAAAAAAAATTGAGGCTAAGAAAAATATAAAAAAAGGTTTAATGCAAAAGTTGCTAACTGGCAAAAAAAGATTAAGTGGCTTTAATAATAAATGGGAAATATTATTACTTAATGATATTTGTAAAATAAAAACAGGAAAGAAGGACGTTAACGAAGGTAATCCTAATGGACGATATCCATTTTTTACTTGTGCGAAAGAATATACATATAGTGATAATTATTCATTTAACACAGAAGCTATATTAATTGCTGGAAACGGCGAAGTTGGAAATTGTCAATACTATAAGGGTAGATTTGAAGCCTATCAGCGTACGTACATACTTAGCGATTTTTTAAAAAATATTAAGTATGTTTTTAATTATTTAAATTATTTCTTCCAAAATTTTATAGATTCGAAAAAGCAGATGGGAGCAATGCCTTACATAAAAATTGATATGTTGAAAAATTATGAAATTAAAATTCCAAAAGATTTAAAAGAACAAAAAGCTATTGCAGAAGTTTTAACTACAGCTGATCAAGAAATAGAGGCTTTGGAAGAAAAGAAAAAAATAATTAAAGTGCAGAAGAAGTATTTATTAAATAATTTAATAACAGGGAAAATTAGAGTTCCTGTTTAAAATAATAATATGAATATGGATAAAGTAAATTTTGACGAAACAAAACAATCACAATTACCATTTGTGGAATTTTTAGTTAATATGGGCTATCGATATGTTCCAGCTAATGAAGTTTTAGCTGAACGAGGTGATGATATTAGTAAGTTTATAATGCGAGATACAGCTATTAAGAAATTAGCTGAGATTAATGAATATGAGCATAATGATGAAATGTATAAATTTAATGATAAGGACGTTGTAGATGTTGTGGATGAATTAGAGAATATTCAATTTGAAGGATTAATTGATACTTCTCGTAAAATTTATTCTATGATTATGCCAACTTCTGGTGGAAAGACTATTAAAGTTTCTCACGGGGGTAAAAGTATTTCTAAAAATTTCCGTTTTATTGATTTTGAGAATCCTAAGAATAATGATTTTGTGGTGACAGTTGAGTTTGAAGCTATGGGTAAAAAAGGCATTCGTCCTGATATTGTAGTTTTTGTTAATGGCATACCTTTTGCAGTGATTGAAAATAAAAAAGCTTCTGAATCAGTAGAAAAAGCTTTAAGTCAATTAAATAGAAATCAAGGGGCGGATTATTGTCCCAGACTTTTTATTTACCCACAGCTTTTAGTTGGGGCCAATAAAGAAGAATTAAAATATGGTACAACAGGTACACCAAATAAATTTTATGCTAATTGGCGAGAAAAAGGAGCTGATGAAGAAAAATTAAAAATTAAAACTAAAAAAATTATTAATAAAGAAATTAATAAAAAGATTTATCAACAAATTCTAACTGATTTAAATGGAGCTACCTTTGGGCATACGCAACAAGTTAGCCGTATTCCAACTAAACAAGATTTATCTGTCATGATGATATTTAATAAATCTAGATTACTTGATTTAACAAAAAATCATATTTTATATGATGCTGGGATTAAAAAAATAATGCGCCATCAGCAATATTTTGCTATTCAAAAAATAGTAAGTCGAATTGATGAAAAAGAAGATGGACATAAAGGAATTAAAAGAAAGGGTGGAATAGTTTGGCACACACAAGGATCGGGTAAATCTTTAACTATGGTAATGTTTGTTAAAGCTTTAATTGAAAATCCAAATATTATTAATCCAAGAGTATTGGTTGTGACCGATAGGCGGGATTTAGATAGGCAAATTAAAACTACGTTTGAAAATAGTGGACTTAAAAAAGATGTTATTCAGGCAAAAAGTGGTGAACATTTAATTAGTCTGATTAATAAGAAAGATTTACGAGTTGTGACTACTTTGATAGATAAGTTCCAATCAGCAGCTAAAAAGAAAATGACAATTGAAGATTTAGATAAAAATATTTTCGTTTTAATTGATGAAGCTCATCGTGGACATGGTGGTATGGCTAATTTAGAAATGAATAAAATTATTCCTAATGCTTGTTATATTGCTTTTACAGGTACGCCACTACTTAAAGAAGAAAAGTCAAAACAAAAATTTGGTTCATTTATTGATAAATATACTATTGATGATGCTTTGGAAGATGAAATTATTTTACCTCTTGTTTATGAAGGTCGTTATGTTGATCTAAGGCCAGATAAAAAAGAAATGAATAGACAGTTTGAAAGATTAACAGAGGGGTTGGATAAACAGTTAAAAAAACAACTACAAATTAATGCTGAAAAAAAGATTATTAAAAATAATCCACATAGAATAGCTGAAATTGCTTATGATATTGAAAAACATTATTTAAAAACTTTTACAGATACAGGGCTGAAAGGACAAATTGTTGCTCCTTCTAAATTTTCAGCAATGCTTTTCCAAAAATATTTTGAAAATAGTGGTAAAATCAATACGGCTCTGGTTGTTTCTGATGAAAATGGAATTATTGATGATAAAGATGAACACAAAAAAGAAGTTGAGGAATATTTAAAAAATATAAAAGAAAAATATCAAAGCCTACTCTCTTATGAAAAAGATGTTATTAAAAGTTTTGTTTATAATGATGAAGGAGTAGAGCTCTTAATCGTTGTTGATAAACTTTTAACTGGTTTTGATGCTCCAAGGAATACAGTTTTGTATTTAACTAAAGAATTACGAGATCATAATTTGTTACAAGCTATCGCTAGAGTCAATCGTTTATATAATAATGATGTCTTGCCAAAAACTTGTGGATATATTATTGATTATTCAGAAAATGCTCAAAATATAAAAACAGCTATGCAACTATTTGGCAATTATGATGAAGAAGATGTAGAAGGTGCTTTGATTGATGTTAAAGAAAAAATTAATGAACTAGAATCAAATTATAGTGAACTTCATGAAATTTTTAAATCAATTAAGGATGATGATGAAGCCTATATTAGGCATTTATCAGAGGAGTCTTTGCGTAAAGAATTTTATGATATTTTAAATCAGTTCCTAAAAAGCTTTAATGAATGTATTGTTTTACAAGACTTTGTGCATGAATTTAAACACTTAAATGTTTATAAACAGGAATTAAAGAAATTTATGGAACTTAGAAAAGTAGCTAGTGTGCGTTATGCAGATAGAGTTGATTTTAATAAATATAGACAAGCATTAATTAAAATAATGGATAATACTATTAAGGCCGAAGAAGCTGAGTTATTAACTAAACAAATTACTGTTACAGATAGAAAAGCTTTTGATCAAGTTGTTGCTGAAATGGGGTCTGATAAATCAAAGGCTGAAGCGATTGCTGCTCAAACTCAAAGAACAATTACTGAAAGAATAGGAACTGACCCTAAGTTTTATAGAAAATTTTCTGAAAAAATAGATGAAATTTTGAAGAAGATGAGAAAAAAGAAAATAGCTGATATTGAAGCCTTAAAACAAATGAAGTTAATTGATGATAAAGTTACTAATAAAAAAGATGATGAGATTCCAAGAAAAATTAGAGAAAAAAAAGGATCAGATATTTTTTATAGAAATTTGCAAGACGATTTTGCTGTTCATAATATAGATGATGAAAAATTTCAAAAAATAATTCTTAATATTTTTACTGTGTTAAAAAAAGAAGCGATTGTTGATTGGTACAGAAATAGTGAAGTTAAACGAGTTATTTATAATAAATTAGATGATTATCTTTATGATGAAGTTATCCAAAAACAGGGTATAAAATTAACTAATGAAGAAATAAAAAACATAATTGATAAAACTATTAAATTAGCAACAGAAAATTATTTAATTATATAAAATATGGAAAAGCAAATTTTTACTTATGGAAATTATTCTTATGAATATTTTTTAATCAAGCAGTTACGTAAAACTGTTAGTTTAACTGTTCAGCCAAGCCTTAAAATTATATTAAAATGTCCAGTTGGCTATAAAGATGAAAAAATACAAAAATTTCTTAAAAATAAATGGCATTGGTTGGAAAAACAAATTAAATATTTTAAAAAATATAAAAAAAGTATTTTAATTAAAGAATATATTTCAGGTGAAAGTTTTTTGTATTTGGGCAGACAATATAAATTAATGATTGAAAAAAGTAAAGAAGATAAGGTAAAATTGAAATATGGTAGATTGTTATTATTTACTACTGAAAATATTACTAATAAAAAACATAATAAAAAGGTGTTGCAGAGCTGGTATTTAGAAAGAATTGATAAAATATTTAAAGATGAATATAAAAAGGTTTTGAAATCTTTTGATTATGATTTTGAACCACGATTAATCACTAGAAAAATGAGTAAAAGATGGGGCAGTTTTTTAAGTAATAAAAAAATAATTCTCAATCCTAAATTGATTCAAGCGTCGAAAGAATGCATTGATTATGTTATTATTCACGAGTTGTGTCATATGGTTCATAAAAAGCATAATACAAGATTCTATAAAGCTTTAAAAAACAAAATTCCTAATTGGGAGGAAGTTAAAGAAAAATTAGAATTAAGGTTTTTGAGCTGATTTAAAAAAAATAAAATAATCTTGATAAGTTAATATAATTGTTATAAAATATAATTAAGTAAAGTTAATATGAAAACTTATGGATTACAGTGTTATTAATTCAAACACTGGAGGGGATTCTTATCAAAAGAGCGTTGTTTAGCGTTTTTTTATTTTATGAAAAAAGTTTGAAAATTAAAATATGGAAAAAGAACAAATATATTATCATTTTTTACCTTCGCCTTCTCAATTCATAATTGATGATCTTAAGAAAGAAAAAATAAAAATTAGCTTGATAGATAAATTAAATGATCCGTTTGAATTGTTGCCATATCTAAAATATGGTGATTTTAAAAAAAGGCAACTCTATCATAATATCCGTAGAAAAATTTCAAAAAAGTATGGCCTTTTGTGTTTTTCCAAGAATTGGCATAAACCGCTTTTATGGGGGCATTATGCGGATAAACATAAAGGGATAGCAATAGGATTCAAAATTTTAAAAGATAAAATACCTTTCGAAGTTAAATATCGTTCTGTACTAAAAAGAATAAAATTTGAATTAACAGATAACGAAGAAGAAAATAAAAAGTTATTTCTTAATTTAGCTGAGATAAAATCTGAAGATTGGTCTTATGAAAAGGAGTATCGAATGTTAGTAAAACTTGATGATTGCGATAAAGGCAAAAACAAAAGTTTTTATTTTATGAATTTTACAGATAAGCTAAAAGTAGATGAGATAATATTGGGTTGTCAATTTAACAAAGAAGAACGTGGAAAAATAATAGATTTGGCAAAGAAGCTAAATGTTAATGAAAATAAAATTAAACACGCCAGACAGAGCTGGGGAGAGTATAAAATAAATAAATGTGGAACAAAAACTAACGAATTAAAGATAATGTATTCCAAAGAGAAATAATTTTATGATTTATAAGCTTTATGGATTAACTGAAAAGGAAATTAAAATTGTGGAAAATGAATAAAATGAGGGATTATGAAATTTGGCACGATGAACATAAAGGAAATAGTTCTGTTAATGAATATTGGCATGGTATTCTATTTGTACCTCTTGATAAAAAAGATAAAATTATTAATTTGATAAGAAAGATTCGTGATGAACATAAATATTCTTATGAAAAGAAATTAAAATTTGCAAGATCTTTAAAGAAACTAAAAGATGGGAAAATAATCAATAATAATCTTTCTTTATTTTCGCATTTGTTAATTACAAAACAGGCAGAGGCAAACACCAAAATTTATAATAGAAATAAAAAAGATATTTATAATAGAGAATTTGATAATTTTTTAGAAATTAATGATTTATTTGATTGTAAATTTGCATTATTAAAAGTTCCTGATAATCATAAAGGTTTTGATAAATATCCAATGACTTATTTTGAAAGAGTTGAGACTACTTTTGGTTTTGTTTTTAGGGGAACAATGCATCTATTTTTTAATAAAGAGAATCCAGTTAATATTAGAAAGTTTTATTTTGATGGTTACGAACATCATGGTGGTGGTATTAATCTTACTAGAATTACAAAAGGACAGTTAAGACATTATTGCAGTATTGATAAAACATGCAGTATTGATGATAGGCAAATTTGTGATAGAGGCATTAATAGTGCACTAATGATTTCGTTTGTTGATAATATTGTTGGTGCTTGGACTGCAAAAATTCAAAATAAAAAAGATGAAAATAATGTTTTGCATCCAATTAATGGTATATATGAAAGGCTTTTAGAAAATAAAATTATGCTTAATGTAAATAGTAAATGGCATAAATCAATTACTATTTCTGAAGTTTGTGTTAAAGATAGTAAAATTGAATTTCCTTATATTTTTAGAGATGATAGGCAAAAAACTCTTTTTTGATTTATAATTAATTAAATTTCAAAAAATAAAGGATAGTTTTTATGTTAAATAAAGATTTGCAAAAAATTTTTGATAAATATAAAAAAGATAATTGGCTTTCTGGAAATTTTATTCCGCCTGAAGAAAAAGAGAAATATAGGATAATGTTTATTGGGCAGAAACCTGCAAGCTATTTTACAAAAAATCCTGATTTAGAATATTTAGGTAATTATAATGCAACATTTATTGATATGGGATTTCAGTGTTTTTTGAAAAAATATAAATTAGGGAAGATTTATGTAACTGATATGGTAAAAACAAAAGGAGATCCAGGAGTTGATTTTAAAAAAGAATGGAATTCTAATCTCGATTTCAAAAAATGTTTAGAAGAAGAAATAATTCAATATAAACCAAAAGTTATTGTTTTGATGGGAAATGAAGTTAAAGAATTTTTTAATGAAAATTTTGGAAATTTAAATATTTTAAAAAAGAAAATATATCATCCTGCTTATTTATGTATGAATCCTAATGCTACTATTAAATGGGATAAACAATTCAAAGAATTAAGAAAATTAATTAAAAAAACAATAAAAAACCATGACAAAAACTAAAAAAACAATTAAAAAAACAATTAAAAAAACAATTAAAAAAAGAGTTAAGAGAATGAGACCAAGAGGAATAAAATCTATGAAGCAAAATGAGTTTTTAGAAACTATGGGTAGATTAGATTTAATAGATGAAGAGATTAAGAAAGAAAAAGAATTATATGAAATTAAGATCAAATCTTTGAAATTAGAGAAGGAGTATCTTAAGAATAGGTTTAAGGAAAATAAATAAAAGAAAAAAATAGATCTTAAAACTATAATGTATATTACAGCTTCAAAGCTTTATAATTATACTCAATGTCCACATAGAGTGTGGAGAGATGTTTATGGTCCAAAAGAAGAGAAAATAAAAGAGACAAATCCTTTTGTTCAGATGTTATGGGATAAGGGTATTAGTTATGAAGAGAAAGTAATTTCTGAAATTGGAAAGTATTTAGACTTATCAAAAGGTTCTTTAGAAGAAAGATTTAAAAAGACTATAGAGGCTATGAAAGATAAAATTCCTTTAATATATCAAGGAGTTTTAATAAAGGATAATTTAAGGGTTATTCCTGATTTATTAAAAATAATGCCAGATGGTCAATATGTACCAATAGATATAAAATCAGGAATGGGGCGAGAAGGTGCTGATGTAAATTTTGACGAGGAAGGTAAGCTTAAAAAACATTATGCAATTCAATTAGCTTTATATTCAGATGCTTTAAATAGATTGGGATTTGAAAATAAAAAAAGTGGAATTATTTTTGATATAAAAGGCAAGGAAGTCATCTATGATTTAAATAGTCCAGTTAGTGTGAGAGATAGAACAACCTTTTGGGAATTGTATGAAAATACAAGAGAAACAGTTTCTGCTCTTTTAGAAAATAAAATAAAAAATAGTCCAGCTATTGGTGGAATTTGTTCTTTATGTCCTTGGTATAATAGTTGTAAAAAATGGGTTAAAAAAGAAGATGATTTAACGGGTATGTTCTACATGGGTAGGGCGTGGAGAGATACAATAAATCTAGATTTAGGGATTAGGAAGATTGACGAAATTTTAAATATAGATGTAAGAGAAATTTTAGAACTAAAAGAAAAAGAAAAAAAGAACAATAAAGATTTTTTGAAAAATATAGGAAAAAGCAGATTAGATAACTTCATTGCTAGAGCTAATATTTTAAAGAAAACTAAAAAACCTGTTCTTTATAATAAGGTAGATTTTCCAAAAGTTTCTTATGAATTATTCTTTGATATAGAAAGTGATCCAACTCAAGAATTTGTTTATATGCACGGGGTTTATGAGAGAAACAAAGGTAAGGAAAAATTTATAGATTTTACAGCTAAAGAAATGACTGCTAATGCAGAAAAGAGAGCTTGGGCTGATTTTTGGAAATATATAAAGTCTTTACCTAAGGATGATTTTGCTGTTTATTATTATTCTCCATTTGAGAAGACTACTTATAGAAATATGCAAAAAATTTATTCTGATGTAATTTCAGAAAAAGAAGTTGAGGAATTTTTTGATAATCCAAATGTTATAGATTTATATACTAAAGTTGTTTTAAAGAATACTGATTGGCCTCTTGGAAGTTATTCATTAAAAGCTATTGCTCAATATTTAGGTTTTAAATGGAGAGATGATACGCCATCTGGTGCATTGTCTATTCAGTGGTTTAATGAATATTTAAAGAAAAAAGATGAGAAAATTTTAAAAAGGATTTTATTATATAATGAAGATGATTGCAAAGCAACAATGGTTTTAAAGGATGCTATACAAAAAATGTCTAAATAATTTAATAATAGAGAAAATTAGGATTTTTATTAATAATTAAACATTAAAATGTATGAAATATTATACAGATTCTAATAACGATTCAAATATAAGAGCATATGACTATAGTGATGAGTATATCATTATTGAGTTTAAAGATGGCTCGCAATATAAATACACTTATGGTAGTGCAGGAAGTCATAACATTGAAAAGATGAAAAGATTAGCTGATTATGGGGATGGATTAAATTCTTTTATAAATAAAAATAGACCTGGTTTTGCAACAAAATACTAATAATTTAGATATTGTAAATATGGATATTATTTAAAAGAAAAAAGGTATAAGTCTTGAAAATAAATAAAAGATTTGGAAGGGGTTTGGAGATAAAGAATAGAAATATATTTAAAATGAATACTTTACAACAACATTTAAGTTATTTAATGGGGGCAGGGAACATTCAAGACAAAGAGCTTAATGATTTAGGTATTGAGATTAAAGACAGGACATCAGATGGCGACCGTATGCTTGTTATTCCAAATGATAAATTGTCCCAATATATTGAACTTATAAAAACCAAACTAACTAA
>Ga0208904_1001733_pt1 | contig 14487 bp, 19 predicted proteins | sample AntAceMetag02UKB_FD_184774 | JGI IMG/M metagenome (GOLD analysis project Ga0208904, IMG submission 184774) | Saline lake microbial communities from Ace Lake, Antarctica - Antarctic Ace Lake Metagenome 02UKB (SPAdes) (version 2) | ecosystem: Environmental > Aquatic > Non-marine Saline and...
TGTCGCTCGACCATGGGAAAAGCCGGCGAGTCAAAAAAAGTTCAATATAATAAAATTACTCCAAGCAACTTTATTCTCACAGCTCCTTTACTTTCTGAAAACTCTGTCTTTGGATTTATTTTTATAACTAATGTTTCTGACATACTTTCTGCAACTCAATTAAAAATATTTACATCATATCTCAATACTATTATATTAAAAATTCAGGATGATATTGAACTAGCTAGGCTTTACGACACTATACAGCCCAGAACAGCTGCTTTATCAACTATTCATACAATTCATAGACTCATAAGCAGCGCACTCACTGAAAAAGAACTCCTACCCAGGCTAGCCAGATTAACCTTGCAAGTTATGAGAGTTAAAAGATGTACAATTTATCTCTGTGATAAAAATAAAAATAAAAAGAAATTGCGGGTTGCCGTATCTGTTAGCCCCAAAGGCTTAATATCTGATAAAAGAAAGATTGCCTTTGGAGAAGATATAGTTGGGCGATCAGCAAAAAGCGCTATTCCCGTTCTCACCGAAAATACTCTTGCCATGCCTTTAATAGAAGAAGATGTTTTAGGTGTAATAGAAGTAACTGAAAAAATTGATAAGAGACCCTTTACCTATTTTGATCAGGAAATATTAACTACCTTCTCAGAACAAGCCGTAATAGCTTTAAAAAATGCCTATTTAAATAAGCAAAGAGAAAACATTACAGAGGGAAGCATAAAATCTCTCATAGAACTCTCCGGCACAAAAAAACAACCTCATATTCCGGAAGCACAATACAAAAAACTCGTCACGGCTATAGCTAAAAATATTAAGGTTTCAAGAAAAGATATTAATACCCTTAAATACGCTATCAAGCTTAAGGATGTAAGCAAAGTAAGTATTCCCGATAAGATTCTTCATAAAAACACACGGCTCACTAGAGAAGAATTTAAAACTATGAAACAACATTCATCAAAGAGTGCAGCCATGTTAAAACCAATTAAAGTCTTAGATTCAGTAATACCCTTGATTAAACACCAAAGAGAAAAATATGATGGGACTGGCTATCCTAATGGCCTTAAGGGCAATCAGATACCTATCGGCTCTAGAATACTTGCTGTAATAGGAGCCTTTGAAGCCATGGTAACAGATAGGCCTTACCGCAAAGCAAAAAGTATTGAAGAAGCAGTTGAGGAAATCAACAGAAACAGCGGTACTCAATTTGACCCCAAAGTGGTCAAGGCATTCAATAAGATAATTAAGAAAAAGAGCACATTAAAAGAAAAGATTAGTAAACGTTAGGTAATAAATGAAAAAGATATTTCTTGTACTATTTTTATTAATCGCAATTGCAGTCCTTTTTGCCTTTAGCCCTCAGGCATCTGGCTTATATGAATCTATCTGTAAGCAACAACTTAAGACTCAATTTAACATAGAAGCTGACTTTGAAAACTTTCAAGTTCAAGCTCTAAAAAAAATTAATTGCACTAAGGTTGACTTAAGCAAAAAAGACAATCAGGTGCAGGCAGAAGAAGTTGTAATCCAGATACTTAGCATAAAACCTTTACATGATTACTATGAGATTAAAGTAGATTCTAAGGAACTTGAAATAGCTGATCTCGATGGAAGCATTCTTCCTTTAGCAAGTGTCATTACCAAGCAGACACATAGTGATATCCTAAAATCCACCAAACTTGAACACGTAAATTTCAACTTAATTAAAGATAAAGAAAAGATTAAGGTTTATAACATTGATGCAGTTGGAGAAAAAATAAAAGTCTACGGCTCTGTAGATATTACAGAAAACCTAGGAATTTGCAACTTAACTATACATATCCCCGCAGAAAAAGCAGAAGAAATGCCGGAATTTTCAAAAGCTCTTTCAAAGCTATTATTCGATATGGAACAAGAAGGGAATTGGGTAGTTTTCAAATTAACCAACATTCCCTTTAAGATATAACAGGAAAAATAATGAACGACAATAAGGAATATCAATCAGAATTGTTTAATGAGTTCTCAGAAGAACCTGCTAAGCAAAGACGCTTTATAAAACGGCTTGAAAGGCAAAAACAGATAACTTTAGTTATATCCAGAGAAAAATTGATATTTTCAGTAATATCTGTTATACTGCTTTATGTTATATTTTTCTCGCTTGGAATTGAACGCGGCAAGAAAATAGCAAATCGCTCTATGAAACAGGATGCAAACTCTGCTCTTATAACAACTCCAACTAGTGAAATAGATACACAAAGCAAACAACTAGCTGCCAAAGGAGAGAACACAACAGTTGCTCAAGAAAATGTGAGTAACTTGGAAGTCATAACAAAACCAACAGAAGCAGAAGAAACAGTTCCCAAATTAAAAGAATTTTATTCTATCCAGGCTGCAGCATATTCTAACTTATCCCGTGCTGAAAAAGAAGCTTCTAAGGTAAAAACTGCTGGAAATGACGCCATAATTGATTCAAGCGGAAAATATCATCTTCTTTTAATCGGTAAATTTCAAAATAAAAAAGATGCATCTGCCCTAAGAAAAAAATTAGCAAGTAAATACAAAGGTTGTTACGTTAGAAAATATAAAATAGAAGATTAAAAACAGGAGGTAATCATGTCACAACATCGAAGTCTAAGAGGAGCACCAAAAGACAAAAAAATCAGAAGTGTTCACAACAGATTTGAACGCATTAAAGAATTACAGGAAAAAGGTAGCTGGGATGATAAAAAATCAGTTTTTGGTCTACCTAAAGTCAAGGTAGAAAGAATAAAGGTTAAAAAAGGTGCTCCTAAATCAGATGAAGATGTCAAAGAGGACATAGATACTACGGCAACAGTAGAAGCTAAAGAAGAAAAGAAAGAAACAAAGAAATAATCCTAGGCAACCCATTAACTATGAAGAAAAAATTAGTATTTTTCTCATTATGTTTATTTATTCTCAACGTTGTTTTTTTCATGGCACCCGCTGAAGTTTTCACAGAGGATGGCTTTCCCTTTAAGGGCAAGATAAATGCTCACAATGTTAAACTTCGTGCCGGCTATAACGAAAACTTTACATCCTTAAAGAATTTAAAATTAGGGGATGATGTTATTGTTTTAGATAGGTATTTTTGTTGGTATCAGGTAAAATTACCCAATGATGTCTCTTGCTATGTTTCTAAAAAATACATTAGTAACAATGGATTCGTAACCGCTAATCAACTAAATATAAGAGCAGGTGCAGGAGAAAAACATCATATACTAGGCAAACTTAAAAAGGGTGAGCCGGTTTTCATTATTGCTAGTGTTGGTGACTGGTACAGAATTAGACCTCCTGAGGGTGCAAGTGGTTGGATTTACGAAGATTACTTGGATAAGATATCTGAAATTAAAACATCTGATATTCCTAAACCAATTATTTTAAGAAATGAAGCTTTTAACACCAAAGAGATGCCTGATTATGGCAAATTACCTACCATAAAAACCGACGAGTTAGATGATTATACTACAGACAAATTAAAAATTATAATTCTTGCTTATGGAAATTTTTGCAATACATATCCCAAATCTGAATACAAAGAAGATTTAGCCTATAAACTTAATCTTTTAAATCTTCAATTAAAAAATAGGCAAGATCAAGTAGCTTCTGCAATTGATAATCCAAATCTACTACAGGAATCAATTGATGTCACGGGAACATTAAGGGATTTGGGGCGTATTTATGGCACCACAGCGACTCATAAATTGAAGATTAAAGGTCGGACAAAATACTATCTAAATAGTTCAAATATCGACTTAGATGATTACATCTATAAAGAAGTGACTATTGAGGGCACCATTGAAGATAGCAGCTCTAAATATCCTCTTATTAATGTTAGGCAAATTGAGGTAATAGATTAATGCCAACCATATTAGTGACTTATTATTCCCGCGGTGGTAACACAAAAATGATGGCTGAAGGAGTAAAAGAAGGAATTGAGGCAGAAAATGTTACATGCGTTATAAAGCCTGTTAATGAGGTAAAAATTGAAGAGCTTTTAGACTATAAAGGCATCGCAATAGGTTCACCAACTTACTATGGAGATATGGCAGCTGAAGTGAAAAAACTTTTAGATGATAGTGTAAAACTACATGGACAGCTAGAAGGTAAAATTGGTGCTGCTTTTTCATCCTCTGCAAACATAGGCGGTGGAAATGAAACAACTATTCTTTCTATACTAAGAGCCCTTCTGGTACATGGTATGATCATTCAGGGAGACTCTTCAGGAGATCATTACGGATCTGTATCCATCGGCTCACCAGATAAAAGAGCCAAAGAAGAATCTCTGCGACTTGGTAAACGCCTTGCTCAACTAGCCAAAAGGCTATCGTAATAAAAAATGCTATTCCTAATCCTCAATAAATTTTTTCTAGTTTTATCTTTTGTTATTGCAGTTATTATCCATGAATATAGTCATGGGTGGATTGCCTTACGATTAGGTGATGATACTGCTCTTAAATCAGGTAGATTAAGCCTAAATCCACTTGTCCACATCGATCCAGTTGGCACTGTCCTTTTACCACTACTACTACTAGCCGTCGGTTTTATACCTTTTGGATGGGCAAAACCAGCTCCCATAAACCCGCATAACTTTAACGACGAAAAGAAAGATGTCGCTCTGGTAAGCTTCGCAGGGCCGGTAGCTAACCTTATTTTAGCTACAATAGCTGCACTACTTCTTAGATTAGGAGGGGTTATCCCTTCGAAGACAATACTTCTAGGTGCTACTCAAGAAATATTTAATCCTTTTATAAATTTTTTATTCTATCTTATATTAGTAAACTTATTTTTAGGTTTTTTCAATCTTATACCAATCCCGCCTCTAGATGGCTCAAAAATTCTTTCAGCCTATTTGCCTCGTAATATAAATTGGAAATACAAAAAAATAGCCCCATATGGCATCCTAATTATATTTATTTTGTTATATTTCAATATTTTAGGCAGTCTCATTGGGAGCCTAGTCTATCTTCTAATTAAAATATATAGTATAGGCGGATAGCAAAGCCGCGATAATTATCATAACGTTAAGTTGTATCTTGACTTAACATTGTTTTATGCTATACTAAAAACATGAAAAATCTATCCAAGATTTCCGTTAATCTAAAGGAACGCAGTTACGATATTTTCATAGGTTTTAATCAGCTTCGCTCCTTAGGCAACTTGGTAAAAAAATTAGATTTAGGCACTCATGCTATTATTATCACCAACCCCAAAATTAAAAAGCTGTATCACTCCAAATTAACCCCCGGACTTAAAAAAAACAATATTAAAACAACATATATTGAAGTTCCTGATTCCGAAAAATCAAAGTCTTTAAAGTATTTAAATTCTACTATAAATAGAATTGTTAAGCTTGATTTAAAAACAAGACTTTTTGTTATTACCTTAGGTGGAGGTGTAGTTGGTGACTTAGGAGGTTTTGTCGCTGCAATTTACAAAAGAGGTATTGCTTATATTCAAATACCAACTAGTTTACTAGCACAAGTAGATTCCAGCATCGGTGGGAAGGTTGCTGTTGATTTACCTCAAGGTAAAAATCTTTTAGGTGCTTTCTATCAACCAAAGATGGTCTTCTGCGATAGCTCCTTTCTTCAAACTTTAAGCTTAAGACAGCTAAAAACCGGTTTAGCAGAAATAATTAAATACGGCATAATAGCTGATAAACAATTATTCAATTTTCTAGAACACAATTATCACAAAATATTCGAGTTAGACAAAAATGCTCTTAATTATATAATTACTCAATCAGCAGCCATTAAGGCCAAAGTAGTCTCACTAGACGAAAGGGAGACAAAGGGCATTAGAACAATCCTGAATTATGGCCATACAATAGGTCATGCCATTGAAGCTGCTTCTGGATATGAAGCCAACTATACTCACGGTGAAGCTATAAGTATTGGCATGGTCTGTGCAGCTGAAATAGCCCACCATTTAAAACTATGCTCACTTAAAACTCTAGGCCGCATCGAAAGCATGATTGCAATTGCAGGTCTACCAATCCATATAAAAAATGTACCTCTTGCGAAAATAATGAAAACATATTTACATGATAAGAAATTTATACATGGTAAAAATAGATTTGTGCTTCCAGTTAGTATCGCAAATGTAGAAGTACACGAAGGTATTCCTGAAAATCTTATTAAAAAAGTTATTTCAGAAAGAATAATGAAGAAATGATTCACGAAATATCTCTAGAAACTAAAAATCAAACTGAACTCATAGACATAACTAATAAAATTAATTCTCTAATAACTAAATCTAAAATCGAAAGTGGTACATGTCTAATTTTTGTGCCGCACACTACAGCCGGTCTCACCATTAATGAAAATGCAGATGCTAGCGTAAAATCTGACATCATAAAGGAATTAAACAAGGTTATTCCCTTTAATGATGATTATAAACACGCAGAAGGCAATTCTGCCGCCCACATAAAATCAGTGCTTTGTGGAGTTGATTTAAATGTAATAATCAAAAATTCTCAACTCGCTTTAGGCACCTGGCAAGGCGTATACTTTTGTGAGTTTGATGGACCTAGATCAAGAAAAATAATTATAAAGTTAAATTAATTTAATCAGGGAGGGAAAGTTAGATGTTTAAAAAGATTATTATTTTTGTTTTTATTTTAAATTTATCTCTTGCTTTAATACCAGTAATGGCCACTGCTAAAACTTTAGCACCTTTAGACACTCAGGATGCTAACGTAATTGACGCAGGTAGTCTAGAGGCCAGATTAGGCTTTGAATATTTAGAAGATCTAAATTTAGCTTTTAGCACTGATACTGACAGAGATAGAGATGTCTGGAATGTCCCGACACTTGATTTAGCTGTAGGTGTGGGTAAGGTTGTAGAAATTCAGGCTTACTTTGAAGGTATTCATGCTGATGAAAAAGATGCTGATAGCAAATATGGAGCAGGGGACTTAGAATTATTTACCAAGATTCAACTCAGACAAGAAGATGACATGCCTGCTTTTGGTTTAAGATTTGGAACAAAATTACCTAATGCCAGCAATGAAGATGCTTTAGGAACTGATGAATTTGATTTCTCAGGTGGTCTCCTCATGAGCAAACATTTAGGCAAAGTCGAAACTCATTTTAACTTAGGCATGGGAATCCTTGGTAATCCTCATCAAAATAGTAATCAAGATGATGTCCTCATGTATGGCGTAGGAGTTATCATTCCTGCAACTGACAACTTAAACTTCGCATTAGAAGTTAATGGGCAGGGCTGCTCAGATGATAATAATGATTTTTCTCATTTTATGGCTGGTATACAATATCAGACAGATGCTCTTCGCTTTGATATCGGTGCTGGTGCAGGCTTAAGTGATGAAAGTCAGGATTGGTCAATTAAATGCGGCATAACTAAAACGTTTGATAACTTTTTCGCTGGAGCAAAATGAACATAAGAGATTATAAAGATAACGATTCGCAAGATTTAAAAAATATCTTAGAGCATTTTTTAAAAGAAGAAATCGCCTCCAAACTTGAGGGAATATCTGAGGAAGATTTAAATAATGTCAAGATGGCCTATGCAAACACAAGAGATATAATTCTTGTAGCTGAAGAAGATAATCAGGCTATTGGCTTTATCGCAATCAAAGAAGAATCAGATGACACCGCCCTCATTAGAAGGCTACTTATACATCAAGGCTACAGGCAAAGAAAGTTTGGCACCAACCTACTTCATCGAGGTTTAGATGTAGCCAAGATTAAAGGATATAAAAAAATTTCTTTTCGTTCTACAGAACTCATGAAACCTATTCTTTCATTACTATTTAAAAATGGCTTTAAAGAAAAAAGCTTTCAAGAAATAGAAGGCCATAGAATTATTGAGCTCTCAAAAGATATTGAAAAATAACATACAGACCATATCAGTTAAAAGGGCTCGCTATATTGATAAAGCAGCTCAAATGAAGTACGGCATCTGCTCTAAGGTGCTAATGGAAAATGCCGGACTAAGAACTGCTGAGCTGGCCTTAAAGATTCTTAAGGACAACCGAAAGAAAAAAAATATTTGTGTTATTTGCGGTAAAGGCAATAACGCAGGTGACGGTTTTGTTGCAGCAAGACATCTAATTAATGCAGGAGCCAAAGTTACAATTCTGCTTTTATACAAAACAAGCACCTTTAGTCAAGATGCAAAATATAATTACAACATTTTGAAAAAGCTTAAAGCAGAAATTAAATCTTTAAAAAAGATAAATAAATATATAGTTAAACGCTTTAAAGATGAAATTAAGCAAAGTTCCTTGATAATAGATTCTGTTTTCGGTATTGGTTTCAAAGGAAAACTAGATAATCATTTTACAACTTTGTTTAATGCAATAAATATTTCAAAAAAAATTATTCTTGCTGTTGATGTTCCTTCAGGTCTAAATGCAGATACTGGCTCAATTAATCCAGTATGCATTAATGCTGATTATACCCTGACTTTCGGATTAGCTAAAAAAGGGTTCTATTTAAACCAAGGAGCCAGGGCTTGCGGCAAGATTATTGTAGACGCGATAACTTTTCCTAAACCTTTGCTATATAAAGGAGGTAGTAATGCAGAAACAAAAATTTCGTAGAAAGCAATACATCATCAAGCCTGTTTTTCAGCTAAAAATGTCTTTTATCATTGTTATGACCTTACTTTTAGCCACCTTAATCACGGCTAGTTCACTTTACTTTAATATAATGAATTCTGTTCTGCCTGAATTTTCTACTGATAAGATTAAAGAAAGAATAGAAATTGCAGCTGACATGCGCATGAGGCAAGTAGCTAGATACTCACCAGAGATGTCAGAAAATAAAGAATTTCAGATGTTTTTCCCGGAAACAGCAAAAATGCTTTCCGATTATGAAACCCAAATTGTAGTTCAGGTCCTACATGATGTAAATAAAAATTTAGTGCCTTGGATTATGGTTTTAATTGCTCTGATACTTTCCTTTGGTATCTTTTTGACTCATAGGATTGCTGGGCCTATTTATAGGTTTGAGCAAACCATACGAGATGCTATGGGAGGTAATTTAAATGCTCGCATAAAACTCCGGTGGGCAGATGAATTTAAAGTTTTAGCCAGCAGCATTAATGATATGCTTAATTCACTATCTCAAAGATTACTTAAATTAAAAAAAGCTTCTGAAAAACTACAAGAAATAAGTGCTAAGATGGAAAGCAAAGCTGCCGGAAGCGCCAATGACTTAAAAGAACTCATTATTGAGAATCAAAAACAAGCAGATGAAATAAAGAAAATAATCGATTATTACAAAAGTATTGAATAACGCAATTTAAAAATTGAAACCCATAACTTATGTATAAAAGAATATTATTAATTTTCATCATTTTTTCTAGTTTATTAATACAGCCGGCTATACTTACTGCTGATGTATCTGAAAGTGATGTACTTTTTTTAGATAAAGTAGAACATGCTATATTTAAGTTCTTTATCAACGAATCTAATACTCAAAATGGTCTTATAAAAGACTCATCTCGGCCGGGTGCTCCCTGCAGCGTAGCTTCTTGTGGATTTGGACTTACAGCCCTATGTATTGGAGTAGAGAGGGGCTGGATATCTGAAGAAGAAGCTTATAAGCGGGCTCTAAAAATGATGGTTACTTTTCGAGATAAAGTTCCACATGAGCACGGTTATTTCTATCACTTCATTGACATGAGAAATTGCAAAAGAGTATGGAACTGTGAAGTTTCATCTATAGATACAGCTCTTTTTTTTGCAGGAGCTTTATTTGCGGGAGAATACTTTAAAGGCACACAAGTCGAGCAAATAGCAAACAAATTATACGAGAGGGTAGAGTGGACCTGGTTAGCCAGAAACGGCTTAATCAGTATGGGTTATAAACCGGAAACTGGTATTTTCCCTTATTATTGGAATTCATATAATGAAGCTATGATTTTATATGCCTTGGCTATTGGATCGCCAACGCACCCACTGCCACCTTCAAGCTGGCAAGCATGGAAGAGGCCGATAGCTAAATATGGAGAGTATGAATTAGTATATTGCTCCACAGGAAGCTTATTTGTATATCAATATTCTCATTGCTGGATAGATTTTAGAGAATTAGATGATAACGGTATAAACTGGTTTGAAAATTCTATAAAAGCTACAGAGGCTAATCGGCAGTTTTGTATCAACAATCAAGAGAAGTACAAAACATACGGAACGGATATCTGGGGCCTAACAGCTTCAACAGGACCCAGGGGATACAAGGGTTATGGTGCTAAGCCAGGTCATCCGGTACACGATGGAACTATTTGCCCTTATGGGGCTTTAGGGTCTATTGTTTTTACACCTGAGCTTTCAATATCCAGTATGCGCTATCTATACGATAACCATAAAGCCAGAATATATAAAAGTTATGGGTTTGTAGATGCTTTTAATATAGATAAAAACTGGTATTCAAATGAGTGCATTGGAATCAGCATGGGAGCTGGTATAATCATGATAGAAAATTATCGCAGTGGCATGGTTTGGAAAGTTTTTTCACGCAATCAATACTTACGCAGATGGCTAAAGCTATGCTTTGACATGAATAGTAAAAAAAATAAAAAACAGTTAATATAACAAAAGGGGGAAGTTCATGAAAAAATTATTAATCCTGCTTATGTGCCTTGCGGCATCTATAAGTCTTATTTCCTGTGCAGAAATGTCTCCACCAACACCAATGGACGTTCTAAGAAATCCACTTGGTACCGATGCTCTATACAAGGGTATGCCTAAGGGCGAAGTAATAGAATATTGGGGAGAACCCAGCTCAATTAACAGGCTCGAAGAAGCCACTGCCTTCAGTAATGCTAAAGAAGAATGGATTTACAATGCAAAATATCCAGCAGTACAGATTAATGCAGACTACCTTGCAAAAACAAGGCATCTTTTCTTTGAGGGAGATTCTCTCATCAGGTGGGAATAAAAGATAATAGGAAAAGGTAATAGATAAATGAAAAAATTACTAGTAGTTTTAATATCCATTTTTATTTTTTGCGGCTGCTCAAGGCATGTCATTAAATATGATATAGATGATGCCAATATCAAGTGGGACAAAAACCATATCCTAGCTATCAAAGACTTTAAAGATATACGGCCCATAGAAGAAAAAGAGGGTGGTAGCGATAAATTTCTAAAATTTGCTTCAAAGGATGAGCACTTTAAAAATCCCATAACCCAATCATTAGACGAAGTTTTAAAAGAAGAATTCACCAATATAGACATTCATGTTCTTGATTACGAAGATGATAATCCCGCAGACTGTCATTATGTTCTCTCGGGAAATATTAATCACTTTCAGGCAGCTGTAAAACTACCAACAGTAACCATGGTTCCGTATTTGGGATCAGTGGCTGGAGTCTGGACAAAAGATCAATTTATTATCGCTATTGAAATAGACGTTCTTCTTCAGGATAATGCTACAGGCCAAAAAATAATGGAAAAAACTTATAATTTCACTGAAGACAAAGAACTTCCCACAGGATTATGCTCACTAGCCAGATATTCTAGAGGATTTAATTATAAATTAAAACTACTAGATGCTGCTTTCAGTGATGTAATTGAAGATGTAAGAAATGATGTGGTTGAAGTTATAGATAAAAATTATGACTAATAAATTTAATATAGATAAAATTAAATCATATTCATCTTTAAAACACAGACTGTATTTCTTAGGGCTGGTGTTTAGCCTGGGTATATTGTTGGTGTTTATTTTAAGTGGCCTAAATGCTTCTTTAAGAAATTTCGCTATTAATATTCCGGTTAACTTCTATTTAAAGCTTATTATCTTTTATCTAACTTTTAGTGCTGCTTTTTTTATCTTGGGTCTGCCGCTGGATTACCATGACGGTTACACAGTTGAGAAAAAATACGACCTCTCAACCCAAAACAAAAAAGGATGGCTCATAGAATCCCTAAAGAAGTTTGGGGTTTCCTTAGTTATGGCATTAATTTTAATTTCAGCCCTTTATTATCTATTAAGGAATTTTTCAAATATCTGGTGGATATTAGCTGCAGTTTTCTATTTCTTATTTAGTATTTTGATGGCTAAAGTAATGCCGGTTGTTATTCTACCCTTATTTTATAAACAAAAACCATTAGAAAGCCAGGAGCTAGAAGGCCGTCTACTGAAATTAGCAAAAAAGACGGGGCAGAATATCAAAGACGTCTTCAAGATAGATTTAAGTCGCCAAACCAAAAAGGCTAATGCTGCTTTAGTAGGCTCTGGCAGTACCAGACGCATACTTTTAGCTGATACACTTTTAGAAAAATATACTGATGAAGAAATTGAAGTTATTTTAGCTCATGAATTAGCTCATCATGCCCTCAGACATATGAGGCTTATCTTAATCTTTGGAGGAATAATCTCCATAGGGATATTCTTTATTATTAATAAGCTCCTTGGCGTATTAGTTGACTCAGGCTATATAAATAGTATTTCCGATATGGCCGGCTTACCAATAATACTTTTAATATTTAGCACCTTAAGTTTAATTATTTCTCCTGTGCAAAACGCTTTTACCCGTAAGCTGGAAAATGATGCTGATAAATACGCCCTTAAACTTACTAAATTAAATAAAGCCTTTATATCAGCCATGGAGAAATTGACAGAGCAGAATCTAAGCGATCCTGAACCATCAAGGTTCATTGAAATTATGCTTTATGATCATCCACCGGTAGCCAAAAGAATTAAATTAGCCAACCAATAGGAAGGGGGCTTTATCATGTTAGATGAAAATGCTTTAAAAAAGAATAGGGCAGGGGCAGCAGCAGTCTTATCTTTTGTTTTTTGCGGCCTGGGACACATTTACATCGGTGAAATCAAAAGAGGTTTGAGGATAATTTTTTATTCATCTTTGTATTTATTTATCCTAATAATAGGTACTTCTATTATCATCTATCAAATCGCACTTAATGTACCTAATCCACCTTTATTAATTCAGGGTATTATTGTCGCAATTTTAGGCCTCATAGCTAATGCTATTACCAGTATCTACAACATTTATGATGCCTACAAATGTGGGTTAAAATAACAAGGGAGTAAACAACAATGGTTAGTTTTGAAGACTTTAAGAAGCTTGAACTAAAAACAGCTAAGATATTAGAAGCCACTGATCATCCAAATGCGGATAAGCTTTTGCTTTTAAAAATCGAAGTTGGCGAAACCCAGAAACAGATAGTTGCCGGAATAAAAGGCTACTATACTACTGAAGAGCTAATCGGTAAAACTGTTATCATAATTGATAACCTTGAGACAGCGGTAATCAGGGGAGAAGAGTCTAATGGAATGATGCTAGTTATTAGAGATGATGAAAACCTATGTCTTCTTACATCTGATAGACCCGTTAATAGTGGCAATAAGGTTAGCTAATTCATGCGCAGGTATTTGAGTGAAGATGACTTTGAGGATATCTGCTGTCGTTGCGGCATCTGTTGCGGCTCTGAAGATGGGGATCCTTGTGAAAATCTAAGGACTGATAAAGACGGAAAATATTATTGCTCTATATATGAAAACCGCTTTGCAACACACAAAACCGTCAACGGTACAATAATAAAATGTGTTCCCATAGAAGCAGCCTTAAGGAGTAATCCTGAATTAAGAAAAAAATGCTCTTATGCTAAATTTTCCATAAAGAAGCAAGTAATGCAAGAGTATAAAAAGGAATTAAGAAAAGATATTAATAAATAAGCAAAAGGTAGAGGATGCTCACCGAAAGATAGCAAATTTCATCCAAAACACCCTTAGGCAAGGCTAGGAAGCCCCCAAATTAGCCCAAAAAGACATTTTATTTACTATTAACAGATTATATAGCACCTTTGATAAGAAAATAGCTGAAAACGCCCAAAAGCTAGAAGAAATCAGAGAAAAACTCCAGTATGAAATCATAGGCCCAGTTTAGACACATGCTTTACGGCCTTAGCAGCTTTATTGATATTGGCTTTAATGGTCTTATCGGGTTACATGACCTGGAGATATTTAATTAAAGAGAAATAATGAAAATAATCAAAATAGTTTTAATTTTTATTGGCCTAATTTTATCACTTCAATCTTTGGCTTTTTCAAAATCCGCAACCCTTATAGATAAGAAAAACGGATATTCCCTAAGGTATCCAGCTCACTGGAATGCTAAAACCTATCCTAATTCTAGAGATTTAGTAAAGGGTGATATTTCTAAAGGTGATGAAGTCGGAATTAATATTAGGATTAATCCTATTCATCAGGATTCGTTTGCAGGTTTTATAAAGTGGTTTGTAGAAGATTTTAAGCATCAGATGGAAGGTCATTGGAAAGGTAAAATGACTATTGTAGATAGGGGTTATTTTTCTATAGCTGGCAGAAAGAGTTTTATAATCACTTTTGATTTTAAAAAAGATAATGGAGAAAGATGGATCTTTAAAGATTATCTTGTTCCTAAAAACAAGGGTGAGATTTTTGTTTTTCAAGGTGGCGTAGAATATAACAAAAAAGATGAATATTTACCTATATTAGATAAGATAATAAAGAGTTTAAA
>Ga0208904_1001736_pt1 | contig 14479 bp, 19 predicted proteins | sample AntAceMetag02UKB_FD_184774 | JGI IMG/M metagenome (GOLD analysis project Ga0208904, IMG submission 184774) | Saline lake microbial communities from Ace Lake, Antarctica - Antarctic Ace Lake Metagenome 02UKB (SPAdes) (version 2) | ecosystem: Environmental > Aquatic > Non-marine Saline and...
CCAATGGCCTGATTAAGTATACTGTTGGCTCCTTCTTGGAATGGGGAGCCCTCCATTGCGTCGGTGGCTCGCCTGCGGACCAGTCGCATCAGCCGTCGCAGTGAGTGGGGTGAGAAGGGGGCATCATAATAAAGCCCTGTTCGGCGATCTGCCAAGTTGTGACGCCCCGTATGAGAAATAATATACCTGCTCTCTTTCGGATAGCCCTCGTGGCGGGTTGTTAGGCTGATGAAATATCTCGCCGCAGTCTCGACCGGTGGGGCAAGCAGTATTCTCCTGTAATCGATCTCCACCGCACCGGCTGGGCCAATGAACCCCAGATGAATATGAGTGGGGTAAACTTTGATCGAGTACGATCTGGGCACGGGTGCGTTGGTTTTGTAAGGTGGTCTTTGCTCTGTCATCAGACGATCCTCCCCGCCAGTCTATACTGGCTAAATGTGGCATAATGTCCATATCTGTATGAACATTATACCACGAATATGCATAATTGTCAATAGCCAGGGTGATCTATTCAGTCAACTCGTCGGCGATCCGGCGCAGCGTCTCCGCTGTAGTCACCCGGTTCTTTGATAGTGATTTCAACATCTTGACCGCCTCCGCCAGATCACTGTCCCACATAACACCCATCAGCATAATCACGGCGGCGACGATAAATGGGCTCCGAGCGATTGATCTGCCCGTGGCCTTCCCGGATATTCGCTTGTTCATCAGCGTCAATACCTCAGATGGCAGGTAGACGGCCACCTTTTCCTTGGCGTCTGTCTCGCGTGAGAACAGCAGCGGGATTTTATCTAGCAGCAGGATAGCTGTCTCGTCTCCAGGAAAATGGCGGAACTGCCGTTTGCACTCTCGGCAAGTGTGGGCTCCTTTTCGGCCGGATGTCGGGATAGTATTTCCGGTCCCGCAGTATGGGCATCTTGGATTATTCATTTTCGTTCCCCCTCGCATATGCTTTCACAATAGTTGATGGTACCACCCCCCAGGCGTCTGCCAACACCTTCGGAGCTGGTAGCTTATCCCGGTCTATCACCGATGCCAGTAGCCTGGCTCTGTTGGTTGCGTCCATCTCGGTGAACCACGAGCCCAGGTAGCTAAACTGTTCGATGGCCTCTTTCAAAGTTACGATTTCGCCATCTTTGGTTTCGACATACTGAGACATCTCTGCCACTTCAGCACGAAGATCGCTATGGAGTGATAGGTGGACTAACTGATCGGCTACCAGTCCATCGATCCGTTCGTGCAGCAGGTCAGTGTTTTGCACATCCTCAGGTTGAACCCTGTAGGCGAACCCGGCTCCGGCCATCATCAGTGACGTGTACGCAGCCAACATCCAATCCCACGGAATGCCCATGAACGGTTCCGGTGGTATGCCAAGTCTTGCTGCCGCGATTGACGGTCCCACCGTGACAATGATGAGGATCAGCAGGCCAAACTCAATCGCCAGTAAGACAATCTGCAATACCTTTTCCCACCACGATTGGCTGCGGGTGGTGAAAAGGTAGACTATCACCCAGGGCTCGACTAACGCCCTGACAGCCCACATGGCTTTGTCCATTTCCCAGAACCACGGAGGCAGACCAGCGATCCCGCCGGGAGCGATTAGTGCAGATTGTAGAATGTATTGCGGAACTGCAGCGATGGCTGTCAGGAAAATGAGATACCACAACTGTTTTTCCCGCCACGACATCAGCTTCCATTGTTCTCTCATCGGCTCAATACTCCTGTGAGTAGGCAGCCTTGCAGATCTTCGTCAGACCAATCCGAAAAGTCAAGTGGGATATGGACCGTCTTTACTTTGCCGGGTCGTGGCGGGTTCGGCTCGGTCGTGGTAACAACTCGGTCTAATCTGCGTAGCCACTCCTCGGCTTCTCGCTTGGTTACTGTGTCCTTCGCCATTTCACTACCTCCGGGATACTCATTGTCAATCCTACGTCTTGCAGTTGGCCCACCGTATCAGCAGGGGACATATCCCGCGTTTCCAGGATTCCCCGCTGCGCCTCGGTCAATTCAGGTTGCTGCGTCTCTGGTTTCGGTGGCTCAGGTTCTTCGTCAGGTCCGACCAGCCCCAGGCGGAGGGTTTCCAACATCACAAACTTTTGATCTTCTGTTAGTGTACCGTCCAAGATTGCCATCTCTCGACTGTCTGGCATTTCCGCCTCCGTGCACGGCCTTGTGTCGATCGGATGTTCTCGATAACGATTGATCGTATCCCACAGACTGCGTTCCCCTGCCTCTGGGACCAGCTTGCGAGGCAGGATTGACACCGTGCGGATGTTTCCTTCGTCTGTCAATATCTTTTGATCGGCCCGCTTCAACACCAACGCAATCGGCACTGGCGATCCACTGGGGTTCTGCCTGAGCCACAAGCGCAACCGGCACACCCGCTCCAACGTGTTGCTGGAGTCCGGTTCCATCTTGCCCGTTTTGACCTGGTTCACATAGGACGATTTGAGATGTGATACCAAGATAACCAGCGGAGCCTTGGTCAGCAGCAACCCCAGAATTTCCGCTTCAAGGCGGCGGGTATCTTGCCACTGTTGCGCCCCCTTGATCGATCCCATAGGAGCGTAGTTTTTGCGGAACTCAGTCGGATGCGTCAGTACATAACTGTGCATCGACTTTGCAAACCGTGTCCAGGGGTCGAAGATAATAGCCCCATATCGGTCGGGGAAGCTGTCGATCTTCTCTTTGACAAAAGTGAAAAACTCCAGTTCGGGCATTCCAGCGCCAGCTTGGACCAGGTCCAGATAGACGCCAAATTTGTCCCGCCCCAAATCCTCGACCACTGCTTGCCCCTTGACATCGTCGTCAAAAAATACAATTTGCTTGGCGGGCACGCCACACTCCAGCGCAAAGGTTGTTTTGCCGGTGTCGTGTTCGCCCGTCACGTGGATAACTCCCGTCATCGGGTTCATTTCGTTTCCTTTCCGGTAAGTGCCAAATTAACGCCGGTGGTCAATCCCAACCACTGGCGACAAGCGGCCCGCTTCTTCGGGCCATATCCCTCAATCTGTGGCAAGTCTGCGGCCTTGGGGTCTTCCCACGACATCCAGGCCAACACGTCAAACAACGTCGCTGTCAATGGTAAGCAGACTTTAACCTCATCCCACCAGCGGGTTGCCAGAGCGGGGCCAATCCCAGGACACTGGATAAGCACTCTCCGCGGATCCGACTTTGGTACTTCGATAGGGATTTGAAACATCCCGTTATCAACAAATGTCTCGTCTGGGGTGAACACCCATTGGATCGGGTTCTTTCGATATTCCGCCAAGTGCTGTTCTTTCAATTTGCACCACTGTGGTATCTGGTCCCAGGTTTTCAGCGGCGGCTCAACTCGGCCTCCGCGATCCAAAAACTTACTGAGAGCGGACCACTCGCGGCTACCTACTACCGGGGTTTCCCCCACCAGCAGCAGTATACGTGAGGCGGTCGGAATCTTGAACGCCAGCATCCGGGCCAATGACGCAGCCAGCCTACCATCAATGACGCTGGCCTCCAGGTCAGACGTTGACCATTTGCCCTGAACGAACAAAGCCCCGTGGTCTCGGTGTTTTTCCAGCAACGACTGAGTGTGAGCGGGGATGGTTAACGTTGTAATCATCAGATCCGCACCTGTGAGTTCCTCCAGGTTTGGAGAGACACGAGCATCCTCAATCTCAGGTAGGAGTGAGCGTTTATTGGTCTCGGATTTGTCTACAACTATCATCGTGTTACACCTCCAGGGGGTGGGGGTTTGAAAGCACCCCACCCCCACAGCCCGTCTACTTGGGCAAGATACCTGCGATCTGCTCAGCCAGCGTCTTCGCGGCGGCAATATCTGCCACTGCAACGCCAAAGGTTTTGGCCACCATCGGCGGCACGCCAGGGGTGATATGCGCACCGAGCGCTACCAGCACCGCCGGGAGTGACAGCCCATACTCAGCAGCCAGTTTAGTTGCTGTTTTCCCAGCCTTCGCCTCATCTCGCAGCACCGGGGCCGTGTCCAGAAAGTCAGCCCATGCCCAGTCCGGTCCGGGAAGCCCAACGCTCTGGTCCAACTCAACCTCAGCAGCCGAGGATGTTGCCGTAACAGGTTTAGCTTTCGCGGCATCCTCCGATTCGTACACGTCACCGATATAGAATGTTTGTGGGAAGCGGGGTTTATTCTCGTACGTCTCTGTCATGCCAGCTTCCCCTTGGGAAACCTTGTACGGATTGTCTACATTGCTGATGCGACACCATCCCACCCACGGAAAAGACGTAATACCGTGTTCTGCCAAACTAGGGGCAACCACATCTCGGAAGGCATTCGGTAGGGACACGCTCATCCAGTGTTCGGGCATCGGCGTGAAGAGATGGCGATCCCCTTGCCATTGCACTGGTTGTCCACCGCTGAGCGCCTTATCCATTCTGGCTATGATAACTATGCCGAGACTAACGGCCATCCGGTTAGTGGGCACTCCGTCCTTCTTCCGAAAAGCATTATGATCGGTGGCGAATTTCTGTGCCAACGTTTGGGCCTGGTCGTGAGCCGCAGTGTCGCCCAGCGTGAACGGGAACCAAGATTCTTCTTGGCTAGTACCTGGAGCAAAGACCTTGTACCCGGCCTCGACCTGACATTCAGCTATAACCCCGCCGCCTCCTCCGCCGTCGAACAACTTCTCGGCTTCGACCTGATGTTCATTCATTTGTTGGTAAAACGTTTCCATCCCTACTGGTTCTGTAGTCATTGTCTATCTCTCCTTGATCGTAAGATAACGTGAGCGTGCCTTGTTGACACGTTCATACATACCGGGGTTCGGGTATAATGTCGCTCCTTTCCGTGGGGTATGGTCTGTTCTAATCATACCACTAGTAGGGACTACCGATCCACCTTCATCGGCATGACAACTCCGAGACAATTAGGTGCAGATAACTTGATAGCCCGCCCCTTTTCTTGGATTGTCATGGTCAGGCTGTCTACTTCCGCTGCCTTGGCCACTTTGCCCATGTACGTCCAATTGACGGTGGTATAGACTTGCCCTGTACTACCGGGGCTGGTAGCCTGCCACTGTTGGCCTGTCCCATGCTCAACGGTCAACGTTTCTCCATCGGCGGTTACTTTTACAGCATACCACGGATGATCTTCCGGGCTTGTTTGGGGCAACGTCTTGGCGATATCAAGGATAAACTCGGTAGGAATGTTGCCGGTCCATTGGGCATTGGCTTCAGACGGGATGACCGCTGTGTAATCAACGTATCGTCCAGCTTCTCCGCGTATAACCAGTGTAGTTCCATTTGGTGCAGTAAATTTGATATACTGATATTCGTCCGCCGTACTGCCTATGACCACCTCCAGCCCTTCCTTGCCAATGTCCTGCATTGCTCTGGTATATCTGGCTGGCAACAGGAAGGTGGTTTCTCCGCCTCCTCCGAGCGAAGTCACTAGCATATCCCGGTGAAATAACTCGTAACCATCGGCGGCGGTTACTTTCAGGCTGTCATCGTTGACTTCGAGATATAATGCAGTAAGTATGGGCCGGTCCAAATCTGTCGCCGCTACCGGAGCAATGACCGCCAGCATGTCGATATCTTCCCGTGTCAACTTCCCTTGCCAGACTGGATCCTCGATGGCAGGAATAAGAGGCAGAGTTTCCGGGTCCAGTTCCGCCAAGGGTACAATCCCGCCTGTGTCCAGCACCATGCCCGTCACTTCGGCTGTAGTCACATTGCCCTTCTTGTACCCTCGCAGCGTAGTGAACCACACGCTGCCAGTTACTCCGGTGTCGATTGGTAAGGTCAGGTAGGCGGCCAAGTCTGTCGCCATAACCTGACCGTTGCAAAAGTGGACCTGTTTGACAAGATCCAGACATCCCCTGAGAGCTACTACATGCCGGGTCGCTTCAATGATCTGAGCGACCTGGGTCTTGTTTTTGCCGCGGGCTTTCCGCTTTGGTTTCTCGGCCAGTCCCAGGAAAATCAGGAGGCGGGCCTTTTGCGACGCTGTCAACTGGTCTACCTTCAATTGCAATTCTCTATCAGTCATCGTGTTACTCCTTGCCGGTGTTACCGGGTATCTAGCGGGGTTCAACTTCTCGGACCTGCCGACCACCGGTTTTCCAGTTGGCATAACACGCTTCGAGCCTTGGGCGGTCCAGGATGTATTCAGCCTTGACGCGGGCCTGCTTGATATCTCGGGCGTCAACGGTGGTGACTACGTCGATTCCGGCTATGACCTCGAATTTCATGCGGAATTCCAGTGGTTGGTATTTGAGTTTCATCGTGCTAACCTTGTATTCGTTCATCGTCCTACCCCTTTCACAACTATTTCGCTTGGGCTAGTCCCTGCCCAAGCGGCTGCTTTAATTTCGCTCTGACGTTCCGTCTCTGCTAGAGCTTCCGCATCTTCGCGAGTGTAGGCGTGTCCTCGATGTTCATCGCCAATTCCCGGGATGACGGCCACAACCAGCCAGTCGGCGGAGATAATACCGAGCTTTTCCGCGACCTCGGTCAGCGTGCCGTTATAGGTGTAAACCTTGCCTCCAGGGGCGAATGTGACTTTCCATCCCCCGGATGAGCGACGTTGCCCTTTGGCATCCACGCGGGTTCGCGCCTGGATCGTGATCCCTTTAGCTTTGGCCTTCTCGTTTATTAGGTTCATTGCGCACTCCTTAACCTTGTACTTATTATACCACAAAAGTACACACTTGTCAATAGTCTTTTCGATGAATCGGCAAAACTCATAAAATTGGTACATTGACGAAGAACCTAATCTATGTAGTAGGCGGTCAGTCCATTGATCCTGGTTGCCATCGTCCTACCCCTTTCGCGTTTCCGCTCATCAGGCCGGGCCAATTCCCCGGCGAGGGGTGGGGGCCGGAGCCCCCAGGGTTGTTATCGGCGCCCCATCAATTTGTTTTTCTCTCTGTACAGAGAGTCTAGTTCTCGTTCTAGTCTGCCAAACATTGCTGCTTGTCTCATTTGGGAAGCGTTCCACTGAAGTGTTTTCGCGTTCTTGATCTGCTCATTTACCTGGGCTAGTCTCTCGTCCTTCGTCATTTCCCTGCTCCTTGGCTAGTGGTCCCTTACCTTGATACTATTATACCACAAAAATACACACTTGTCAACAGTCTTTCCGATAAATTGGCAAAACTCATAAAATTGGTACATTGACGAAGAACCTAATCTATGGTAAGATACACGTATGAGGATACAGTCTAGCAGGGTAAACGGGAATGTGCTCGATAGGGTGCAGGCTGGCGAGATCGTGACGGTCACGGTTCACAAGCGACCACGTGCGCTGCTGGTTCGGTTCCCTCTGAGTGCAGCCGATGCGGAGCATATCTGTGCAAGGATCCATGACATCTATGCCACAGGTCGAAATTGCGGAGAAGTAACAGCCTTTATTCGGATGACGATCTTGTTGCTGAATGGAGGCAGACTCCGTTGGGGCCTCCTACCATTCTGGCAGATGTCTGCGTTCCTGCATTGACAGCACTGCTAACGGCGGTGTTCGCCGGGGTTCCGCTTGGGTTCCTTCTTCATTCCATCCTTCAGGGGGCCGGTATTTCACTCCCATTGATCCAGGCAATCGGTGGTGTTGGGAGCTTCTTTCTATTGGCTGCGTGGTGGGTGTCGTTGTGGCGTGTCGAGGAGCGCAGCCGGATTGTCGAAGAGACACGGTACACCTCGCCAAAATCCCCTGTAGCAGATAGACGGTTCCAGCAGGTCACAATCCCAGTAGAGGAGTCCAGTCGCACTCGTTATGGAAACGCTTTGCGGCGGTTCAATATTGATTTGCCGGAAGGGGTCGAACCGACAACGTTTTTCAACTTCTGTCGCCAGTCACTGGCACAGGAGGACTTTTCCGAGTTGACGTGGTGCGGGTCTAACGGATCGTTTTCCCGGCCAGCATTTGGCAAGCTGAGGTCACAAATGATGAGGGCTGATGTCGCCCTCCTGGAGTGGTCTAACCCGGCGTCGCACGCGCAAGGCGTTAAACTGACGGCTCGCGGGCGACGTGTTTTTTCTCGGCTGGCAGACACCCCCCCTCTTCAGGAGGGCAACCAGGGGCGCAATTACGCCTAGCGTGGGTGCGTGCGCGTGTGTGCGCGGGGAATGCCAGCAAAACACGCACGAAAGGACATGACCTGCTATGATATACCTAAACACAGCACAAGCCGCTGCAATATTCAAGCGGGCACGTTTGACGATCACCGGCTACTGCACTCGCGGCCTGATACCGGGTGCGGTCAAGATCCGGGGACGTTGGCGCATTCCGGCGGACGTAGACGAGATTCGCGTCGGGCAATACGAGGTAGTGCAGGCGGCTGGTTTGACCGTTGAAGGTGCGCGCGTGAGCGTGTGAAAGTAGTACAGCCCGACAGGGCTGCAAACTTGATGAGGGGACGGACAGGGACCGATGATCTATGAGCTTCAGCATTCCATCCATATTGAGAGAGATCACACCGTTGCACCCAGCCAAGGAACCCATTCGCTGCCTGATTGTCGATGACGATCCTGTTATTCTGGAGTTGTGGCGGACCGTCCTTCTGGCTACAAAAATCGAGATCGCCGTGGCGTCAACAGCACGGGCGGCCAGGCAGAAGATTGATACCAAGGCTTATGACATTCTCATCCTTGATTGGTGCCTGGACCGGGAAAACGGATCATCGGTGTTAGACGAATGGATATGTATTTCAAAGGGACCAGCCTGCGTTGTGAGCAGCAAACTACATAACGGGGATGAGGAGGATATATATTTGAGAGGGGCGTGCCACGTTTTGAACAAACCAATACCCAATATCGTACTCCGTCATATCATAGGGTTTTATCAAGATCACATCGTCGCCCGGCGCTACGCAGATCGGGTTGTTCATCTGGAGTGGGTTGTGTACACATTGATCTTGTTCGTGGCTGTGATGGAAGGGCCACGTGCGATTACGTTGCTGGAAGGGTGGCTACTTTGACCACTGACGCTCCGCTCCGTCTCGAATGGCTGATGCCTGACAGCCTGGACCCTAATCCGCTTAACTGGCGCAAGCACCCACCTCAGCAGACGAATGCAATGGACGCTCTTCTATTCGGAGAGGATGGCGTTGGCTGGGCTGGCGTGCTTCTGTACAATGAGGAGACAGGACGGCTCATTGACGGGCATCTTCGCCAGGAGTTGGCGTTGAAGCGGAACGATCCGGTTCCGGTGCTGATTGGTTCCTGGACCGAGGCACAGGAAAAGAAGATACTCGCCACCTTCGATCCGATTGCCGGAATGGCGCAGACAGATAAGGAGGCGCTGGATGCGTTGTTGCGAGATGTGGAGGCGAGTGATCCTGACGTGATGGCGATGTTGTCGGAGATGGCGGAAGGGGATTTGGGAGAAGCAGTTGCCCGGAATGAACAAACCCAACTCGGGAATATGGATGATGTGGACAATGAGCGCCAACTTGGCGCTAGAATGCACCTTGTAAAATTGGCACTGTATGTACCTCAGGTGGCAGTTGTGGAAAAGGCACTATTGACAACTGGGAACCGCAATCGTGGCGAGGCACTGATGGAGATATGCGAGGCGTATTTGGGTGAAAAAGGACAATTCGACATTGGCTTACAAGATCTCTCTGAGGATAAACTTGCTTAAAGAGATCGACAATCCAGTTGTGATGGAAACGCATGGGGGATGGGGTGATGTCTGGTCCCACTGCTATTCACACATAACAGATGGCGTTGTGTTTGAAAAACTGCCTGACAGAGCGGAGGCATTAGCAATGCAGCGTCCCGAATGGGCCGTGTATGAGTGTGATTGCGAACACGCTATTCGGGATGGAGTTGGGTTTCACCTACCGGTCAACTTCATCGACTTGGACCCATACGGGCAACCGTGGCCCGTGATTGACGCCATCTTTTTAGCGGAGCGTGAATGGCCGCCGGTGTTAGCGATTGTCGTAAATGACGGGTTACGCGTCGGGATTAAAAACCAAACAGCCTGGAAAATGTCGTCTATGGAAAGTGTGGTGCAACGGCATGGGCTAGCTTTTATCTACAAAAATTATATAGCCGTGTGTCAGGAACTACTGACAGAAAAAGCGGGCCAGGCTGGCTATCACCTGACCCGCTGGGCTGGCTATTATTGCGGTGTAGGCAAAAATATGACCCACTACGCTGCCATTCTGAGGTTGGATTGAAAATGCGGATCGAGCAAGTGTTTCGCCAAATCGTCTTTGATGTAATAGGGATTACCGACGGTTTCCAGCAAGTCTACCACGTCTTGGGCAAAGCCGGGCCAATTGATCGTCTTAGCGTGGGGGTGGTGATTAAGGGTTCCGACTTTGTACAGGTCAACAAACTGATGCGTCTGGCGAATGATGTCCAGCGATTGCTGGGGGTCAAGTACAGGCTCCAGGCTAACCCAGGTGGGGATGCCGGCGGCGTGAAACTGGCGGATGGCAGCGATACGGTCATGGGGCAATGCGGCACCCGGTTCCCACTTGGCCGAGGTAACAGGATCGAGAAGTGTCATAGTCGTGGCGTAGGCATCTCGGTCGGTGAACAGGTCCAGGTCACGCAGCGCCCGGCTGCCCCCCTTGGTCAACACCTGAATGGGGATGTTGTGTGCGTGCAGGATTTCGATGGTGCGGCGGGTGTGGGCCAGCTTGACATCCAGCGATTGGTAGGGGTCCGTGGTGAAGCACAGCAGTACCCGGTCTGCCGAGTTGGCAAACTTGAGGGCGTCTTTCTCGAGCTGTGCGAAAAAGTTCTTGCGTGGTTTGGGATTGGCAAAGTCGAGGCGTTTCTTGAACGTGGCGTCGGGCGCATAGCAGTAAACGCACCTGTGGTCGCAGCCCCCATAGATGTTGCACGCCAGGGCGGCGTATTCTCTGGCGCGGCCTCGTGGTTCATAGATTACTGACATTTAGGGCTCCTTTTGTGAGCTATCCTATAATTGTGTAGACTTATGCAGACTTGTATAGATATTATACCACAAAATCCACGTTCTTGTCTACATAGATTTTCATAGAGTAGCCGGTAAATATACGGGTATTGACCAAGCGGGAAGAGGATTAACCAATGGAACCACTAGAGCGACAACCGAAGGAGTCAAAACGAGCCAACCAGGCGCTGCGAGATTACGCCCATATGGGGATGGGGCGCAGTCTGCGGGCCTTACATAATCTCTATTTGCGCCAGGCTAGTGAGAGGCTAGCATATAAGCCACCATCAACTAAGCTGCAAACAGTCTTCGGATGGTCGATGAAGTTTAACTGGCAGAACCGTATCCGGGATTGGGAACAAGACAATCAGCGGGAAGAAATGACCGCCTACGAACAGGAGCGCAAAGAGGATCGGGCCGCTCGCATCGGCCTGCTCAAAGCGACACGGGGTAAACTTGTTCAACGCCTGGACAAGATCGAACCGCAGGATATGGAATGGCAGCAGGTGTTGACCGGCGTTCGGATGGTGATCAGCGAACTTCGCAAGGAATACGACGATGAGCCTATCCTCCGGGTCGCCAAGAAGATCGCCAATATGGACGATGACGAATTGCTCAAATTCATTCAGGACAAGAGACCGCTGGACGACGAGGATGAAGATGGCGAATGAGCAGCGACACGCTCACCAAACTGGCGCTGGCCGTACAGGAGGCCAAACGAAGGGGGCTGCTTGGGCACGACCGCACCAAGCCCAAGCTAGACATTCTCACCTACTTCGACCGGCCAGCTCAGTTTGTACTAGATTGTATCAAGTGGCCGGATGGCAAGGAGCCTGCGGCGTACCAATTGGAATTGCTCAACGCACTCACAGCCCACAGGCGTGTGGCCTCTCGTGGTCCTCACGGTATCGGAAAGACAACGGTCGCCGCGTTGGCGCTCTGGTGGTTTGCTCTCACACGGGACGCAGCTGCGACCAACTGGAAAGTTGTAACCACGGCCTCCGCTTGGCGACAACTTACAAAATTCTTATGGCCCGAAGTGCACAAATGGAAACGTCATATCCGCTGGTCGCATATTGGTCGGCCAATGCCGGGGTGGCGTGAAATGGGCATTCAATCGATGAAATTAACTTATGGGCAAGCATTCCCGGTTGCGTCATCTGATCCTGGCAAGATTGAGGGTGCGCACGAGGACCAAATGCTTTATATTTTTGATGAGGCGAAGATGATTAGTAATGCGACCTTTGATGCGGCTGAGGGTGCGTTTGCCAGTGGGCAGGCGTACGCATTGGCCATCAGTACGCCAGGGGACGCCAGTGGGCGGTTCTTCGAGATCCACAAACGGGCTCCTGGATTTGAGGATTGGTGGGTGCGCCACGTCACGTTGGCCGAAGCGATCCAGGCGGAGCGGGTTAATCCGGTCTGGGCAGACCAACGCCGACAGCAGTGGGGGGAAGCCTCCTCCGTCTACAAGAACCGGGTGCTGGGTGAATTTGCAGCGTCGCAGGAACGGGGCACTATTCCGCTGGAGTGGGTCGAGCTTGCCAATGAACGATGGGCCACATTCCAAGAGAAACGGGAAGAGATGACCAGCCGTGACGCTCTTCACCTGACGTGCCTCGGTGTCGATGTGGGGCACGGTGGACTTACCAATGATGCGGCGTCAATCGCCCGCTGCTACAACGGACATATCATTGACGATGTATCGGAGGCGCCGATAACCGATCCTCGTATCGCTACAATGGAATTGGTCGGACACGTCGGTGCTCTGTTGGGTTTGCACAAGGGGGCGGAAGCGATTGTCGATGTGATCGGCCTGGGCGATGGTGTCTATGCTCGCCTGCTAGAACAGGGGTATCGGGCGCGAGGTCATAATGCTAGTTTCAAAACGGCATTCACCGATGTCTCCGGGATGTTTGGCTTCGAGAATTGGCGATCTGCTGGCTGGTGGTTACTGCGGGAATTACTCGATCCAACAAACAAATTCGAGATCGCTTTGCCGCCGAATGACCGGCTCATTGGCGAACTGGTAACGCCCCAGTTTAGCTACACATCAGCATCGAAGATCCGCATTGAGGGCAAAGACACAATTCGCAAACGGTTGAGCGGGCACAGCACCGATTATGCAGATGCCGTGATACACGCTCTGATTGGACCACTACTCTGTGACGAACGTGAGAACGAATTAGCCGGTATCCAAACACGCACGCAGGTGTTGGAACCACGGCAACGATATTAGGAGGTTGGCAATGTTTCAACGATTGGGGAAATGGATACTTCGTGAAGATTTGAGGCAGATAGACAATTCGCTCAATATCCTCAAAGAAGCATATTTGGACGGGCCTTGGATCATGCCACCGAGTGCAGTGGTGGACCGGTTACAGGCCGAAGGTGGGCCGGTCACTGTTGGAGAAGGTTGGTCCGCTTTACAGGTGGACCTTCTCTCGCAACTGGGCTACGTGTCGGGGGCAGCCGGCTCCGACTATGAACGAACGCTGGTGGTTCAATCGTCTCGCCGTCTGTGGCGTTATGACGTGCACACTCAGTGGGCGATCTGGCTCTGGACCTATTACGGGTTTGGTCGACAGATCAATGTCACCTTCACTGAGCCCGAGGATAATGAGACCTTTGACGCTTTCTGGGAAGCCGACGAAAACCAGCCTGTGCTTGGGGTCGTGGCCTTACCGCAGTTATCGCATCGGTTGTTGGTCGATGGTGAGTTTGGCCTTATGTATTTCACGTCTTCCCTGGATGGCAAGACCATCATTAGGCTGGTGATGACAGACGATATTCGAGAGATTGTTTATGACCAAGAAGACAAAGCGGTGCCAATCTTCTACAAGATATCCCTGGGGGATACTGTCGGGGAAGTCTACGTAGCAGATACGCTGCACCGGATGTTGCAGAATGCCAATGGGAAAGAGCCCGCCTATGAACAACTCCCTGAGGGGGCAATAAACGGAGACAGCCTTCGTTCGTATACAATCGCCTCTATGCAACTTCTGACGTTCAATCGCAAAGATATGTTTTCCGCACGAGGTTGGCCACTGGCAACTGCCGGGGCTCCGTGGTTGCGAACATACAAAGCCTTTATGGAGGATCGTGCCACGCTGGCGGCTGCGATTGCTCAGATTGCATACAAGGCGAAAGTTAAAGGTGGCTCGCGTGGCGTCGAGGCTGTCCGCGCTAAACTAGACTCAATCCTCAATCCGGCCGGAACGGGTGATGGCAGCTACGCTCCGTCTCGCGCAGCCGGTGGGGTTCACGTTGAGAACGAAGCGATGGACTTGCAGAAGCTCCAGTTTGGAACCGGGGCAAGTGACGCCAAAGCAGATGGCGAAGGTCTTCTGACAGTAGCCTCGTTGGGGCTTGGACTGTTCCCCCACTACATGGGGGCCGGTGATGCGTTCCGGCTGGCCACGGCGACGGCGATGGAAATGCCTTTGCTGAGACAGTGGACCGCCTATCAAGATTTTTGGTCGGCTCAATTCGGTGCGGTGGGGCGGTACGTGATCTGGGCCAAGGACAGCCTGGGCGGGAAGACGGCAAAGACTGCCTCCGTGGCTCGAACTGACATCTCAGTAACAACAGATC
>Ga0208904_1001739_pt1 | contig 14472 bp, 19 predicted proteins | sample AntAceMetag02UKB_FD_184774 | JGI IMG/M metagenome (GOLD analysis project Ga0208904, IMG submission 184774) | Saline lake microbial communities from Ace Lake, Antarctica - Antarctic Ace Lake Metagenome 02UKB (SPAdes) (version 2) | ecosystem: Environmental > Aquatic > Non-marine Saline and...
CCCTATGCGAGATGTAGGATTCGAACCCACGAAAGCATAATGCACTGCCTCTTAAGGGCAGCCCGTTTGGCCACTCCGGCAACCTCGCTTATGCAGGAGGGAGGATTCGAACCCCCAAAGCCAATAGACGCCAGGTCCTAAACCTGGTGGGTTTAACCATTTCCCGTACTCCCGCTTATGAGTCTACCAAGATTCGAACTTGGCCAGCCACCGCTTCAGGGTGGAATGCACCCACTACATCTTAGACTCGCGCGCAGTACGACGTCATCCAAAAATGATTCCATGGAATCACTGACGTCGAACCGCAATGGCCTAATAGTTCCAGACCGTTCGTGCTTGTACGGGCACACAACGACAGGGGTTTCCCCCGCTATTAAACCAACGACTCCTAGAGGACTCGAACCTCTCACCTTCGCCGTAACAGGGCGCTGCTCTACCATGATGAGCTAAAGAGTCAATAGGCCCGAGCGGAATCAAACCGCCGGAGTCTCTACGTAAAAGAGAAATGTTATCATTACATCACGGGCCTATTAAAATTAAGTTGTAAAAGAATATGGACGCAGAGGGAATCGAACCCCCATCCCCCGATTGCAAACCGGGAATAATGAACCGTTATACTATGCGCCCTTCAAGCGAACCAGAAATTGAGCAAGGGTGCCGCGACTACGCCAAACCGGTTTCCTGGTAATGCGTTGTCTTTGTATAACATAATAAAACCAAGTAGGTAGTATTCTTAAATGTTTCGATTAAATAAATTCTTTAAGAAACATAATCACCTTAAATATTCTCCTAATCAAAAAATTTAAATACAAGAATACATTAGAATAACTATGGAAACATTAGAAAAAGATTACCAGAACACAATTCAAAAGAAAGAATACATAACTCCAACATACAAACTTGAAACAAACATGACTTTCCAATATGACGCGCTAAAGACTCAAGGCGATGCGCAATACACATGCCGACAATGCTCAAGTTGCCACGGCTGCAGGTAAACAATTTTTATAGAAGATAATAAAGATAAATCATATAATAGAACTAAGTAGGTAGTATTCTTAAATGTTCCGATTTTATTAAACGTAATCTGCGAAAGGTTTATAAATCTCCTACTTACTTACCTATTATGAATAATTATAAGGAGGTAAAAACGCAATGGAAAAAGAACCAAAAAAGGTAATCAAAGAGAAGGTAGTAACTGTAAGTATGATTAATCTAGAAACTGTTAACTTTAAAATTAAGGGAATGAGCCCTTTGTTGATGGATAAGTTTCCTGATGAAGCGAAGAAACAAATCACAGAGAAACAAGAAGGAAAAAGTCAAACAAAGAAAAAGCCTAGAGATATTAAGCTTGAGAAAATTCAGGCAGTTCATGTGACTTCGGACGGACAGATTGGCTTCCCGGCTGTAGGGTTTAAAGCAGGCCTAATTGAATCAACTTCGTTTATTGGAGATAAGTTTTTTTCAAAGAAATTATTGAAAGGAATTCAGATAGTAAACGCTAATGAAGGCTTAGTCCCAATCGAGTTCAAGAAACAAGATATTCTAGAACATAACATTCAAAGCAATACGAAGTATTCTCCACAGTTTCACGACTGGGAATGCATATTGAGTATACAATTTGATAAGAACAATATTTCAAAAGAAGACTTGGCTAATTTGATAAACTATGCAGGATTTTATTACGGTATTGGTATTTGGTCACCTAGATGTAAAAGCGGAGGAAGTTATGGAATGTACAGGCTCGGTTAAAATATTTAAGGCAAGAGCTGGAGCACCATTTAAGAAGGATGAGGCTCAGGTTATCGGAGAGACTTTAGATTCAATTCGTGTAAAATATGGAGGAAAGTTAAAGACTGAAGATATAGTCTTAGAAGCTAAGGAAGTACAAAACCCCTTGCATGAACATTTTGAATGGGATAATGATGAAGCTGGAGAAAAATATAGATTACAACAAGCACGAATGATTACTTCACATATAGTTGAAGAAGTTGTTATCAGCGGTAATAAGGAAGAGCAAAGGTCTTTTCTGAGTATATCAAATTCTGAGAAACAGAATGTTTATGTTAGCTTGGAAGACGCAACTACTGTTGTAGACTATAGGACTCAATTATTAAACCGTATGATTAATATCCTAGAAAACTTGACACTTACTATGAAACTATTTAGAGAGAAAGATTCCTCTAAGTAGGTTACTTTTATATTTATAAAAGTTGAGTAAAGTTTAGTTAAGTTTCGTAAAGTATGGCGCGGTAAAGTAAAGATTTTAATTTAAGCCTTTGATTTTTGAGGTTATTTATACTCGTAGTAAAGTAAGGGTTAGTATAACAAAGTTCAGTTAAGGTTAAAGAGCTTAGCTCTTTATTCTCTAGTTCATATTTATGGTGCCGTGAAGTTGGGTACTGTTCTGTAAGATATTATTCTGTCTAGTAAAGTGCGGTAGAGCAGGGCTCTGTTTTGTATAGAAAGGCAAAGACGAGTTACCCTTCTCTAAAAAGGGATTCATATTCAAGTAAAGTAATGTGGTGTTATGTATGGTACTGTTTGGTAAAGTAAAGATGAGTTACCCTTCTCTAAAAAGGGGATTCATATTTATTGGAAGGTAATGTCATGTGAAGTATCGTAAAGTAAAGTATTGTAAGGTAAAGTAAAGATGAGTTACCCTTCTCTAAAAAGGGAACCTACTTCCTAATTCTTCTGAACTGACATCGCATGCACCAAATTACGGTACGCTTATGTTGCTTAGAACCATCGCTCTTCTTCTTTCCAAAGCGCCTAAAAATTCTATGAACAGTAATCTCATTGCATTTGCTACAACGTTCTTCAATATATTTCATCTTTATCCTCCATTGCCATTTAGTTTCAGATTCGATGCGGCCTTAATGGCTCAACATCCTAATCCGATGGAGGTGTGTTCATTCTGTTCATAGTAAATAGTAGGTAATATCATTTTTATATGTTTGGTACATCGAACTTACTAGTAACGTATAGTTTTTACATCGATTAAAAAGTCGCTAACCAGGAAGAAGCATGCGGCGTTTAAGCGATTTTAAAATCGATAGTTAGTAATAGTAATATAACTAAAACAGACTTATTACTCATTAGGATAGCTAGGCATCGCGATGACAACATATAAAAAGAATCCTACCTACTGATATTTATGACAGAAGCACCAGCTCAAGGAACAGAAGAATGGTTCGCTCAGAGATTAGGAAAATTTACAGCTAGCACTTTCGGAGACTGCATAGGCAACGGACGAGCTGCAGCAGATAAATTTACATTAATGGGTAAGAGTTTAATTCGTGAGAAGATTTCTGAAAGACTTACAGGACAAAGGGTAGAGTTATTCGGTAAAGCTTTGGAATGGGGAACTGACCACGAGGAAGAAGCAATAAAATTCTATGAGAAACAAACTGGACTAAGAATCAACGAAGCTCCATTTGTTCCATTAGAGAATTTTGAAGATGAAGCCGGAGGAAGTCCAGACGGATTCATTGAGGGAGAGAATGGAATCATAGAGGTAAAGTGCCCGTACATATCTGCAAATCATATTGCCGCACTTATCGAACATAATATTCCAAAGAAATCATATGCTCAATACTATACTCAGATTCAATTCAACCTCATGTGCACCGAAGCTGACTACTGCGATTTTATAAGTTATGACCCAAGGATGATTGATGACAAACATAAAATGTTTGTATTAAGAATACCAAGAGATGAAGCTTACATCACTACGATAAAAGAAAAGTTATCTCTAGCTATCTTCGAAATGAAAAAGATTCTATCAAATATATAGTCATTACATAATGAACAGTATAATTTTAAATAGGAAGAAGGCTTCTCTTATGTTATGGAAAAAAAGAGAACTCGTTGTGAGGTCTGGAGTAGGGTCGTCGGATATTTAAGACCAACTTCTCGATGGAATGACGGAAAGGCTGCAGAATTTTCTGATAGATTATCTTTCAAAACTAAAATAAAATGAATTGGAAACAGCATTTACGAATTGGAATTTTATCTTCCGGTTCATTCGCTATCTTAATGGCTATCTTTTTTGGATGGTTTGATTATAAATTTTTAACACTACTAGAACTTGGCGTAGTTATTTTTTTTAGCGGGCTTGTTCCAGACCTTGACCATCAAAGTGGGAAGCTGCATCAGTGGTTGATAGGACTAGGATTAACAATGGCGCTAGTAGGTTTTGGACTCACATATTTTGACAGCACATTAATCAATAATCAATCTCTTATAATTTTAGGAGTAGTGATAGCGTCCTCAACATTCTTTGTAGGAAAGTTTTCTCGCCATAGAGGATTATGGCATTCTATTCCAGCGTGTATAGTTTATGGAATCATCATAGGTTTTGCAACAATGAATTCTCAGATAGGGTTGATTGCTTTTGTCGGATGCTATTCACATTTGGTTGCTGATAATGTTCCATTTAAAATAAAATAAGGACAGTGAGGGAATCGAACCCCCGAATATACAGGTTGCAACTGTACGCCTTCCCACTTGGCAAACCGTCCAAGGCCGGAAGGTGGAAATTGAATCCACTCTGCGAGTACCACAAACCCACGTGCTAAGCCATTACACTACATCCGACATACGCCCCCCCGGAGAATTGAACTCCGAATTCCGCGTCGACAACGCGGCGTATTAGCCATTCTACTAAGGAGGCAATGCGAGATGAGAGAATTGAACTCCCGCTTCAGGTTTACTTCAGTGTTCTTTTTCTGTGACAATTAGAACACAGGACAATACACTTATCTATTTCTTTTAAAATAGTTTCTTTTCCGCATCCTCTATGGACAAGATTTGAAACACATGCTCTCTTCTTCTTCTCATCAAGATGATGAAAGTCTAAACACCTAGGGTAATTTTCTGGACATTCTTGGCATTTTAATGTTTTCTTGTATTCAAACAACCAAGCGGCTATTCGTCTTTTTCTAGCCATTATGTCACCACGAGGTCTATCGTTGTGTTCCTTATTATATTTCCTTGAGTATTCTAATCTTTTGGCTCTATCTTTGAGTGGCATACCAATCAAGACATCCAACTACTTAAAAAGGTTTGGAAGACCCGCTTCATACCATTAGAACAATCTCGCCTATCCACAAACCTGGAATCGAACCAGGGCACATCGGGTTACAGCCGACTGCTCTACCATTGAGCTACATGTGGTTGGTTCCTCCGCCACGATTTCAACGTGGGTCTCTGGATTCAAAGTCCAGCGAACTTGGGCACTATTCTACGGAGGTAAGAGCACCTGACGAGAATCGAACTCGTAACTATGGATTACAAAACCATTATTTTACCATTGAAACTACAGGTACTTTTTAATTTTTTTAAAGAATGCTCGTGAGGGATTTCATACCCACATCAAAATTGGAAGACTTGGATTAGTCGAACGAGAAATTATGCCTGACAATAGTGTCCACTATCGCCATGCTCGCCGGTAGTAGTTTGTGTATTGAAACTCATAATAAAACCAAGTAGGTAGCATTAATAAATGTATGCAATTCTGTTTCACAGAAAGATTTAAAAGACAGTTACTCTTAGAGTTACTATGAGGGACCCTGATACAAAAACAAAAACGGTGAGCAAATTATTTCATACTGTTGATTGCCCATATTGTGGAAAACATTTAGAGAGCGAATATATCAAACAGTTAAATTATAATTATAAAAATCATGTAGAGTGCTGTAAGAGCAATCCAAAAAATATACCAGGTGGTGACGATGAAAATAAATAAATGTAGAAGCTGCGGCTGTGAAAAGTTAAAGCCAATAATATCTTTAGGTAATCATTATGTCTCAGGTTTTGTAGACGATGAAAAAAATCAAGGAGAAAAGGTTCCATTATCTTTAGTACTCTGTAGGAACTGCAAATTATTACAAATGGAATATTCCGCTCCTCCAGAATCAATGTGGAATGACCAGTATTGGTACAAGTCAGGAATCAATTCAATCATAAAAAAAGACTTAAGAGATATCGCCGAGCATGCGCAATGTCTTATTGAATTGGAGAGTGGAGATTTTGTAATCGATATAGGAAATAACGATGGTACAATGTTCGAGTATTATAATAAAGATAAAGATATTAATCTTGTAGGATTCGAACCATGCAAAAATGTAGCAGAAGAATCTAGAGCTAAAGGTTTCAATATTATTAATAACTTTTTCAACGCAGATGATTTCCAGCAAGGTAATGCTGATAAGAAAGCAAAAATAATTACAGCCATTTCAATGTTTTATGATGTAGAAAATCCAAACGAGTTTTTAGAAGATATAACAAAATGTTTAGATGAGAACGGAATATTCATCATACAACAAAACTATCTAGTATCAATGTTAGAGCAAGTTGCATTCGATAACATTTGTCACGAGCACAGGGAATATTATTCATTAAAAACTTTGAACGCCTTAATTGAAAGACACGGACTAGAGATATTCGATGTAGAACTTAACGATATAAATGGTGGAAGTATTCGGACCTATATTAAATTCAAGGGTAACAAAAACTTTGCTATCAACGGGGCTAAGATGGATAAGATAATTGAGAAAGAAAATGTTATGAAGTTGGATACGCTAGAACCATACTTGAAATTTGCAGAGAAGATTGAGGATTGTAAATTAGATATAATGAATTTCTTAGATGAAGCTAAAGAGAATAATAAAACAGTCGGGTTATGCGGAGCAAGCACACGAGGAAATACAATCCTACAATATTTCAATATCACTCCAAACTTAGTTATAGGAGCATCAGAAGCTAACCCAGATAAACATGGTAAGAAAACAATTGGAACATTGATTCCTATTATGTCTATCGACGAGATGAAAGCTCTGAAGCCTGATTATCAACTGGTGATAATTTGGCACCTGTTCGAAGGAATACAAGGCAAAGAAAAAGACTTTCTAAAAGAGGGCGGGAAATTCGTATTACCATTACCTAAATTTAGAATAGTTAAAGATGAGAATATTTAGTATCTATCCAGCTGAAGAATCTGAGAAGGCCATAAGTAATTATACAAAACAATTGATAAAGAATCAAGTTGCACAGGGGATAGACGTTACTCCTTTAGATTATATAGCTGGTGATTATTCTACACTAGATTTAGATTACATAAAAAAGGGAGACGTAGTTCATATTCAACACGAGTATAATTTGTTCGGGCAGTTCGGACTTCCATTTTTTAAGTTCTATAAAACATTACGACAGCGAGATGTAAAAATAATAACTACTATGCACAACGTATTATCCAAGAAACATAAGTTCAAAGGTAATTTTATAAAAACAATACTTAGAAAGATGCTCTACAAATATCAGAATCAAATTATAAATATAAGTTCAGACAAAGTAATCGTTCACGCAAAATTCTTCAAGAAGATTCTAGTAGAAGAATATGGTTTCGAAGAAGAAAACGTATTAGTTCTTGAACAAGGAATTCAAGAAGATATAGAATTGGTGCATAAAGACCAAGCAAAATTCGAATTGAAACTCGAGGGAAATGTTTTTTTAATCATAGGAAGTTTAGTTCCGGACCACGGTGCAGATATTATTCTAAAGCAAGCAGAAGAAATAGGTGGAACAATAGTAGTAGCTGCAAGTAACAAGGCTATAAATGATAGAAATGATAGTAGGCAAAGAGAATGGCTAAACCACTTAAAGGAAATAGTTAAGGTTAATAAAATAAAGAATGTTAGGTTTGATATTAAGGAACTTCCATATCCTTTATGGTGGAAATACTTTGCAGCGGCGGACGTCGTTTTGCTACCATACAAAGCTGGGATAGGTAGCGGAATATTTGCAGATTGTATTGCAGCTAAGAGGCCGATGGTAACAAGTAATATAAAATACTTCAGAGAGTTTCAAGATTGGAAATTCATAGAGATAGGAGAATCAGTTAAGATGTGTGGCAATAATATATCAACAACTCATTCTGATTATGCTAAAGCTATAGAAAAAATAATGTCAACGGACATAGCTGATGACTTTGAGAAGTATACCAAAGAATACGGCTTAACAACTTTAGCAAAAAAATATAAGGAGATTTATAGTAATGAAATTTGAAGATGTACTGAGTGTATTACTTCTTCCTATTGCAATATGGGTATTAAACTTTTATCTTATTGCAGAACTTTTCAAAGGGAATTCTGTTAACGCATCATTAAATGATTTAGTAGAAGATGATTGTATAGATTATAACAAGAGGTGTTACATATGAAGGTGTCAATAATAGGTAACGGATTCAGTAAAGATGCGGGACAAGGTGTGAATAAATGTTGTGGATATTTATATGAAGGATTAGAGAATAGCGAAGATTTTACAGTAGAAAAAATAAAGCTTTCTGAATCAGAAAAACCATTAGACATGATAAAGTCTAGTACATTAGATGTCTTTAGGAAAACGTTGTTTAAAAAATCGGATTTGTATCATTTTATGATACCAGTTATGGCGGCACCTTGCATTATAAAAAGTCCATCTATAGTTACTGTCTATGATGTGATACCATTAATATTAAAGAATGAAAGAAAAAAAAGTTTTAATTTATACTTTAAGTTGATGATTGGTTTTGTAAAAAGGGCCACTCATATAATAGCAATTTCTAAATCTACAAAAGAAGACCTTATAAAATATCTAGGTATTGATGAAGATAAAATAACAATTATCTATCCAGGTGTAGACCACGATATATTTTATCCAACACATGAGAAGAAAAATGAAACATTCACAGTAGGATTTTTAGGAGGATTAGTAAAGAGAAAAAATGCTAAGATATTATTAGATGTTGCTGAGATATTAAAAAATGATAATATAATATTTAAGATTGGCGGGAAGGGCTTGGGCTTTGATGAACTTGTAATAGAGAAGGAAAAAAGAGGATTAGACAATGTAGAGTTTCTAGGATTCATTCCGGATAAAGACCTAAACGATTTCTACAATTCATTAAATGTTTTTGTGGCCCCAACTATCTATGATGGTTTTTGTATGCCAGGATTAGAAGCAATGGCAACAGGGCGTCCAGTTATATTAGGAAATACATCAGCACTTAAAGAAGTAGCTGGTAATGCTGGGATAAAAGTAGACCCACAAAGTGCGGAAGATATAGCAGTAGAAATTAGAAAAATGTATGAGTCTAAAGAGTTACAAGCCGAATTGTCAGCATTAAGTTTTGTTCATGCTAATAAATTTTCATGGGAAAGAAATCTAAAAGAAACAATCGAGTTATATAGGAGGATACTTAATGAAACAAATAAAACTAATTAAGTCTACGTTTTTGAAAGAGGTAGAAACAAAAAAGAAACTTTGTAAGTTTATTATGAATGCAGAAATATTAAGTATGAGTTCTGAGTGCAAAAAATTCGAAGAGGCCTTCTCTAAAAAACAAGATAGAAAATACTCTTTGTTTGTTGCGAATGGAAGTGTTGCTAACCTAGCAATTATTCAATCAATGATTAATACTGGAAGGCTTAGCGCAGGTGACAAAGTATTCGTTTCTAGTCTGACATGGGCAACAAATGTGATGCCAATAATACAATTAGGTCTTGTACCTATAGTGCTTGATGTGGAGAAGAAAACACTTAACGTTTCATGTAGTATATTGAGAAAGGCGTTTAAAGAGAATAAAGATGTGAAGTGTTTATTTTTAACAAACGCGTTAGGGTTCTGTTCCGATATCCATAAGATAGAAAGCTTTTGTAAAAATAATAACATAATATTCTTAGAAGATAATTGTGAATCATTAGGTTCTGAATACGATGGAATAAAATTAGGAAACTTTGGATTAGCATCTACATTCTCATTCTTTGTTGGTCATCACATCTCAACGATAGAAGGCGGTATGGTTTGTACAGATGATGAAGACTTGTATGAAAATTTAAAGATGATAAGAAGTCATGGCTGGTCTAGGAACAGTTCTGAAGATTTCAAAGATAAGTTAACATCTATTGATAATTTCTATGATGCTTATACTTTTTATGACCTAGCATATAATATACGACCAACTGAGATTAATGGATTTATAGGAAATAATCAATTAAAACATTGGGATGCTATTTCTAATAAGCGAGAAGAAAACTTTAGATTGTTCAACGCGGATGCTACCGCCAACGAAGATATTATGGAATTGGAGCTGAAGGGTCAATCACTTATTTCGGCTTTTGCGTATCCTATTATTTTTAAATCAAAAGAACTTTGTGAAGAATATAAACAAAGATTTATTGAGAACAAGATTGAGATAAGACCTATTATTTCAGGAGATGTTTCTAGACAACCATTCTTCAAGAAGTATATTAAGAACACAGTCAAAAATAAGAACGCAGAATATTTAAGCGACAACGGATTTTATGTGGGCAACAATACCGAGATGACAAAGTATGAATTAAATAGAATAAGAAAACTATTAAGGGGTAACAAATGAAGAGGGCTTTAGTTCTTGGTTCAACTGGTCAAGATGCAGGATACCTTATAGAATTGCTTTTAGAAAAAGGTTACAAAGTTTATGCTACATATAGAAGAGGTAGCACAGACGGATTGTTCGATAGGATAACTCATCTAGATGGAAAAATTAATTTAATTTGCGCAGACCTAACAGACCTAGGCTCTCTAGAAAAAGCATTCAAAGAAGTTAAGCCAGATGAGGTTTATAATCTAGCAGCACAATCTCAAGTATGGGTATCGTTTTCTCAGCCAACACTAACACACGAGGTTAATTACTTAGGAGTTGAAAGAGTAATACATTGTGTAAAAACTTACTGCCCTAACGCAAAGCTTTACCAAGCATCTACTAGTGAGATGTTCGGAGACGTTGTAGAAACTCCGCAGTCAGAAACAACTCCATTAAATCCAGTTAGCCCATATTCTGTTGCTAAGGTTAATGCCCATAACGCAATAACTCGAGAAAGAAAAGAAGGGATGTTCGCTTGCGCAGGGATACTGTTCAATCACGAAAGTCCTAGGAGAGGAATAGATTTTGTAACAAGGAAAATCACGGACGGAGTTGCAAGGTTAAAACTAGGTCTCCCCCAGAGAGAGACCGGAAAGAGTTATTTAGAACTAGGGAACCTAAATGCGAAAAGAGACTGGGGTTCTGCTGGTGATTATGTTAGAGCAATGTGGCTTATGCTACAACAAGATGTTGCTAAAGATTATGTAATATCAACTGGCGAGACTAGAACTGTAAAAGAGTTCGTAGAGATTGCGGCAGAGATGGCAGGTATAAAAATAACATGGAAAGGTTCTGGTATAGAGGAAGAAGGTTACGACCAAAACGGGAAGATGATAGTTAAAGTTAATGAGAAATGGTTTAGGCCTAACGAGGTAAGATTACTACTTGGAGATTCAAGTCTAGCTAAAAAAGAATTAGGATGGGAACCCCAAACATCTTTCAAGGATTTAGTTGAATCAATGTTAGTATCAGATTTGGGGAGGTTGGAAAGATGCATGAACAATGGAAAGAATTAATCAAGCCTGAACATAAACTTTTAGATATTGGTTGCTGGGATGGAAAAAGGATTCTCGAGTTAAAAGACAGGTGCGATGTTTATGGCTTAGACATAGATAAAACAAAATTCTTGGGAGCAGATGAAGCAATAAAAAATAGATTGCACGAAGGAGATATCCTTAGACCTTTACCATTTAACACAAAGTTCGACTTTATATTACTAAGAGATGTCTTAGAACATTTATATGGAGAGGAGTTAGCTCTAGAAAATATAAACAAAGGTATGAATGTTGGCGGGCACATTGTTATAAGTACACCTAAGCACATCCCATTCTTCAACTGGTATGACCCGGCTTGGATTAGATGGAGCTTCGGAGGAGAACCTCATAGGCATTTTAAAAAGAAAGAATTATTCAGCCTATTACAAAGCTTTGGTTTTGAAATTGAAGACTACCACTTGGAAGGGACAATCCATTGGCTATTTACTAGATGGGTAAACGGATTTTTCAAATACGTATTGAGGAGCAAGAAACAAATTAAATCAAGCTGGAAGCCAGGATATTTTAATTGGGTTATTGTAGCTAAGAAGGAGAGAGAAATATGAAAGTAGTATACTGTTATCTAGTAGCTGACCTCTTACACGTTGGCCATCTCCACGCAATAGAGAATGCGAAAGCGATAGCTGGGGAAGACGGAATATTGATTGCCGGAATTCTTACAGATAAAGCTACAATGGAAAAAAAGAAGCAACCTACAATCTCCTTCGAAGAAAGAATCAGAATGATAAAAGCATTGAAGTGCGTAGACATAGCTGTGATGCAAGATACTTATTCTCCGCTTGAAAATGTAAGAAAAATCAAGCCTACAATTCTTATGGAAAGTGACAGCCACACAGCAGAAGACCTAGCCGAAACAAAACAAGTTTGTGATAGTATTAATTGTAAGATAATGGTGATGCCATATTATAATGTGCAGTCCAGTACTGACATCAAGGAGGCTATTAAAAATGATATGTGATACTTGTAAAAAAGAAATGAAGCAAGATGATAATATATTTTCTTGCACTCAATGCAAAAGAATTTATGATAATTATTTTGAAGAATGGTTTGATGGGGTGACTAAGAATGGTTAAAATCAATTTAGGCTGTGGCAACGATTACAAGCCAGGCTACATCAATTGTGATTGGACAGATAAAGTTAGGGTTGATGCGATAGTTGATTTAGAAAAGCCATTGTCTATGTGTGAAAGTAATTATGTATCAGAGGTTGTATGCAATCATGTGCTAGAACATGTTACTAATTTTGTTCCACTGATGCACGAGCTCCACAGGGTTTGTAAGGACGGTGCTGTAATAAATATCAAGACACCATTTTATTCTTCGTGGGGACAGTTCAACGACCCGACTCATGTTAGATTTTTTACTCCATACACGTTCGATTATTTCAAGAAGAATATTTATTCTCACGAGGTAGGATGCGATGAAGATATGTTTGAAATAGAAAAAGTCGTTATCAATTTTGGTATAGGTAAGAGTTCGATATTAAATAAGGTAATAAATCCAATAGTAAACTTTAGCCATAAAATCTACTGTAGATTTTTTGCTTGGATACTTCCTTGCTCTGAGATAGAATACAAACTGAGAGTATTGAAGGGAGGTAAAAATAATGAAAAATAAAGAAACACATAAGAGGTCTATGACTAAAAGTGCAATCTGGAGAGTGTTTGGAGTTTTTTTTTATGCAGCAATATTCTATTTGTTTACAAAGCAATGGGGAATTACTATAGCAGGAACTTTGATTCATCATACAACATTCTTGTTTGTATTCTATTTCCACGAAAGGATATGGATAAAACTGAAAAGAAATAATCACTGGCTAAAGCCATTCACATATGAAATAATATTAGGGATGGGATTAGGCGGACTGATTGTATTTATGTTAACAGGTAGTTGGAAATCAGTTACTGAGATAACATTAACATATACTGCAGTTAAATTAGTTTTGTATTTCATCTACGATAAGTTGTGGAATAATGTGAAGTGGGGTTTAGTAAATGAATAAACCTTTCTTTAGAAAGCTAAGGAGAAACATAGTAGTTATAAAATATACAATGGCCAGGGGATATATTTGGTGTCAATTACCAACCATGTCGATTATAGCGGCGGGGGTATTGAAACCATATTTCCCTGGTCTTTCTTTATGGCAGTTGGCACTAGGAGGCTTCACCATCTTTATGATAGTGGGCTACATAGATAAGAAGTTCAGATTTTTAAACGAAGAACAAAGTTACGCGACAGAACAGAACTCAATGTTAATGAGTGGACTGTTTGGAAAAGATAAAAAATAAAATGGATACAAAGGAATTTTTCAAGAACAACAAAGTACAGAACACAATCCTAATCTTATTTATGCTCTTCCTATTAATCGCGGGCTCTTCTATGCGGTTACAAAATCTTCCACTCCTAAAGGATACAACTACAGGAGAATATATTCCTTTAGCACTAGACCCGTTCTACTTTATGAGATTAGCTGAAACAGTACAAGAAGATGGTAGTCTCCCAGAATTTGACACCATGAGAGCCTCTGGGACGAACGTTCCTTTCGTTGATGAGATATTACCCCAGGCTATTTTCTATATTCACAAGGCGGTAAGTGTATTTGATAGTTCTATTTCTTTAGAATTTATAACTATAATCTCTCCAGTAATTTTCTTCGTGCTTGGTATATTAGCATTTTTCTTTTTGATATTAGCGCTGACTAATTCAAGATTAACTGCAGCTGTTAGTAGTTTGCTCTTAACAGTAATTCCCCCATACCTTTACAGAACACTTGCTGGGTTTGCAGACCATGAGGCGATAGGGATGTTCGCATTCTTCTCAGCATTTTTATGTTACATATTAGCATTAAGATTTCTAAGAAAAGATAGCGGGACTATAATAAAAACAATATTGTATGGTGCGCTAGTAGGTTTAGTTTCTGCATTCACAATACTAAGTTGGGGAGGAGTTGCTAATTTTATATTCTTAATT
>Ga0208904_1001740_pt1 | contig 14472 bp, 12 predicted proteins | sample AntAceMetag02UKB_FD_184774 | JGI IMG/M metagenome (GOLD analysis project Ga0208904, IMG submission 184774) | Saline lake microbial communities from Ace Lake, Antarctica - Antarctic Ace Lake Metagenome 02UKB (SPAdes) (version 2) | ecosystem: Environmental > Aquatic > Non-marine Saline and...
TTTTATTTTTTAGAAACATTTAAATAGTATTTCTTTTTATATATATATAATGGATAAAGAGTTGAAATGCCCAAAGTGTAATAGTTCTCAGACTAGATACAGAGTTAAGACAAATGATAGAATTTGTTATGTTTGTGGTAATGTTTTTAAAATAGAAAAAAAAGAAGAGGATGAAGAATAATGGGATTTAAAGAATCATTCACACCATTTGCTGAAGGAGGAATAAGTGTTATTAGTGATTGGGGATGGGTATTATGGATATTTGTACCAATTGCGTTATTAATTTTTGCTGCTTGGATGTGGAAACTCTATAATGACAAAAATAGACAATGGACACATAAATTAAGAGTAAAAAAAGTTTTAGCAGGTAATCTTTTATCAAAAGAAACGGTAATTAAAATGAGAAGATTCCCACTAATTAAAACTGGGGAAGTTTTTGAATTAGAAACTCCATTACAAGGTTCTTACTTAATATCTGAATTGGATTCTTATACTGGAATGAATGAATATGCTATTATTATTGATACTAACGGAAGAATTTATACTAATAAGGGTGAAAATTTTTGTCCAGATGATAATAGTGTAAATGTATCAGCTAAACACTCTGAAATAGATATAGCATTGGGAGATTTTAAGAAAAATTACCAGGAAGTCCATAAAACAAATAAAAGAGTTGAGTGGGGACAAATTGCAAAAGCTGCAATGTTTGGACTATTAATTATAGCAGTTATGGTATTGGGTATAAAAGGACTTGATAATTGGTCAGATAATCATGCTGCCGATGCAGAAAAAGCATCTGCCGAAGTAGAAACATATAGGCAACTTAACGAAGTTTTACAAACTGTAGAAGGTGTTATGAATGTTCAATTAATTTTGGTTGATGAGATTAAACAATTGAAAGGAACTAATAATATACAAGGAATAGTTAGGGTGATAAAAAATGAAACTATTTAAAAAAAATATAAATTATAATAAAGTAGAAGATTTTAATAAACTCTCTAAAAAAAGAAAAAAAGATGCACTTGAATTAATGGAAGAATATAAAAAAGGGTTAGTTATAAAAATGGATTCAGACGTTAATCAAAAAGAATTAATAGAATCAATTAGGAAAAGTAAATAAAATGGGTAAATATCTTGACAAATTTAAAAAATCTGGAGAAGTTGGTAAAAATATTGGTATTGGTGCAGCAAAAAGAACATCTAATTTTGCAAATAAAAGAATGAATAAAACAAATAGATTTAGTTCTGGTAAATTCAAAGATAGATCAATAAATCCTAATTCTGGAATGAATGATTATGATGAAGATTCTGATGATGAAGATTTTATGGATGATGATTTAAATCAGGATTTTGATGATGATGTTCATGTCCAAGTGGCACAAAAACCAGAAAGTTTTCATCACTTTATTTTAGAGAATAAGTATAAAGATTTAGAAAAGAATATTAGAGGATATAAAGATGTATTTAATAAGGAAAAACAAGAGTGGGAAGTAAAAAGAAAAAATTTACATTGTTTTACTGATGAGCAAAGTGAGGATATATTAAGAACTGCACAATCTCACTTATCTACAGATATTAAATTAACATTTTATAGTAAAGAAACTTTTGGTATAAGATTTCTTGCAGTTTATGATAAAATAGAATATCAATTTAAAAGAATGATGGAATATACTTTTGGAAGATTCGGTGATGAACAAGTACAGGGTGAAATGAAAGCACAAGCATTAAAAATATTTGTTGATTTAATTACAAGAATTGAAGCTAATTATTTAATGGCAATACAAGGAATGGAAAATAAAAGAACACATGACGCAGTACACTCACAAGAGAGTTTGCAGTCTGGGGAAGATGGATATTCTCAAGCTGGAAGGGGGTATAGAGGATAATGGAAAATTCAGGAGAATTAAATTTATGGAATCCAGATAAACAAATAAGTGAACAAATAACATTAAGGAATCTAATTATCCATAATAATGCAATGAGACTTTCAAGAACAGGAGTTGGTGAACTAGATTCTGAAAAACCAAATAATTTAAACGATAGAAATACTCTTAGGTTTAAAGGACTTAATGATGTAATTTCGGCACAACAAATTTTAGTGGGTAATGCACTTCCAATAGTAGAAAGTAATGATAGAAATAATTGGAACAAGAAAAACAAAGAAGATGAACAAAAAGAAGATAATAAGTTTGAAGAAGAAAATAATGATTTTAATGAATTAAATGCGATAATGTATTTTTTAGATGAATGTGAACAAAAAATAATTACTGCAGCTAGAACAAAAAGTTTAGATGATGATTATCTTTTAGAAAAAGAAGATAATAGCACTGGAGAAATAATAATAAATTTATCAAAAAACTTCTTTGATATGTTAAAAGAAATGCAAGAATCATATAGGGAAATTTATGGTGTGCTACTTAGACATAAAATTGTTTCAAATGGTATACAGGTAGATGAAGAATTAGAAGATAAGCAAAAGGAAGAAGAAGCAATGAGAAGGATTGTTGAGGCGTAATTATAGCTTTTCATTAAATTCATCTTCTATATCAACATTTGACAAACTAAGATATATTTCGGTTGTTGCTATTGATTCGTGCATTAATTGTTTTGAGATAGTGTAGAGTTTGAATCCTTTCTTTAAAAGATTGGTTGCCCTTGAGCTTCTAATGGAATGAAATTTAATATGTTTACCATTAAAGAATTTTGATAATTTCCTCAATTTATAATCTACTAAATAGTGATTTTTTCTTATAATTTCTAATCTAGCACTATTTTTAACATTTACCTGTTCTTTATTAGAATCTAGTATATTCTCGAAATTTTGCTTACGGAATAGCTCTTCTAAGCTATCAAGAGAAGACTTTTTAATAAAAAGGTACATATCTTCACTTGAATTTTTATAAGGTATTCCATGAAACATCTTGCCTTTACTTTCTGCTATATTATATAGGTGATTCATTAATATTGGATCTACAATTAGAATATTATATTTATCACCTTTTGCTCTTATGTTACATTTACCAGTTTTGGTTTTATCATTAACCCAATCACTCCATATGAAATCATCCCATGATAACATTAATGCAGATGAAAATCTTAATCCTGCTCCTATATAATAAGCACACTCTACAAATAAACTATAATCTTCTATGTTATTAATCATCTTAATAATCTCTTCATCTGTCCATACTTGAGGAACACGCTGCTTTTTCTTAATTGCTTTTATTGACTTATAATTGTAGGTTGGAATATCATTATAATTGCAGGTATCTATTATCAGTTTTAATACAGACCTATAATAATTCCCCTTAGAGTGTGTCTTATTATATAGCGTTTGTGTTAGGATTGGATGTTTGAATATCTTGTTTAGTTCATCCTTATATAATAGGGTTGTTTTTTCTGAAACTTTCCTGCTCCTCATATAGTCCAAACAATAATCATGCAACTCTGGTGTCAGTTCTATCAACTTTTTGTCATTTATTTCCATCAATTTTACCAGTCATCTAGGGTATTTAAATGTTTACAACTAATCTTTATTAGTTTGACACTAAGTAGAGTGATGATAAGATAGTCAATGATTAATCCCATGAATATATAATTTAATAGTAGTGTATGTAAAAAAGTTATTCGGTGAGCAGAATAACTATACCTAGTTATTCGGTGAGCAGAATAACTATACCTCAAATGAATTGAAGTTCTTGTATCCCCTTATCTTTAAGTGTCTATTAATGTTTCTTACTAACATAGTATCATCTAGCTTGGTTAGTTCCTTTAGCTTATCCCACATCTCACGCTTATTCTTTATCTCTCCCTTCTCCACCTCGTCGAGTACTGAAGGAACTATCTTCTCAAGTTCTTTATTACTCATAGCTGGTTTTATATTAGCTTCCTCTTCTTCTGTTAATTTACCAGTCGCATGATGCTTCTCCACCAAATAATTATACCTTTTATCTTCTTCCTTAGTGAACGCTCCGAAATAAATGTTGCCAATATATTCTGGGTTTATAATTGGTGGTGGTGTTTTTTTGCTTGGATTCTCCTTAGACCATTTTTCTTCTCTATCTATTATCCTTTGTACACTCAAAGCCTGTCCTCCTTTCCTAGAATTTTTCGCAACATAAACTTCACCAACACCTCTTCGCTTTATATATATCCACATGGTTATATGATTTAGAAATGACTTATCTACTTCTTTTTCATAAGGCAATAGTATAAATGATATTATTCCCCTCTTCCTATTCTTATTCTTTCTTCCAATAATAGTTTTATTTATTTTACTATTCCAATCTTTTGAAGACAAACCGTCCCTCGATTCGTCCCAGAATAAAACATTACCTTTGTCTGTAACCATTCGAGTTGCATAATCTTCTGGATCAATAATAAAATTCTCATCGGTGTACATAAATTCTTCTGGTTTTTTTACATTACTAAGTTTTGAGAAAAAGTTAAAGCACAGCTTACCAACAAGAGTTGATTTGCCAACACCAGTAGGACCAGATACTAAAACAGAACCATCCTTATTCTCCTTGACTCTTTCTCTTAATGCCTTACATATTACATTTTGATTTATTGTGAAGTGATAAAACATCTTTGCATCTCTATCCTTAAATATTGTTTTTTTGTTCCAGTTTTTAAATGCCATTATAAAATTCCCTCCCCATTCTCGCCATCTAATCTACCTCAACTTTTTCCAACTTTAATATATCCCCTCTAACCCAATCTTCTGTTTCAGACTGCTTAGGAATAGTTACTCTTTTTTGTTTACCATCAGTTAAAACTTTTGCAATAACTTTCTTTTTTTCCATATATAAATATGTGAATTAGACTATTTAAACATTTCCATAATAAAAAGGCGGAGGGTTTTGACACCCTCCTAGTGTAAGTTTATTGTTTAGGTTTAATCGTTAGACGATTCAGGGAACATATACTTAAAGTCGTGTACAGCGACGATAAGCTTTACTACTTACAACCCGACCAACTATCCACATAGTTAGATAAATATATATAAATAGAAACATTTAAATATCTTTCTATTATTAAAACTACAATGGAAGAAAAAGAGAAGTTCGATTTTAACAAACTTAATACAAAAATAGAAAGAAGTGAATGGTATATCTTTATGAAGAGACATGAAAAAGTTATCAAGATTATTGAGGGTATAATTATCATTGGATTACTTATAGGGCTTAATTCTTATCTGTTTGGAGATAAACAACTAAAAGAACAAATTGCAGAGAGATGTGGATATACTGATAATAATTACGAATGTGTTTGTGATAAAAACTTTGTTGATGCTTATAAAGGTTCTATGGGCTTTGGTAATTTAAACTTTACTCTTCCAGATAACGATGAGTAATTTTTTTGTAGACATATTTAAGAAAGTTATAATAAATGTTTTAACATTCGCTGTTATTATTTTAATAATTTACTTTTTAATTAAAAAGTTCTTACCAATTTTTTAAATAAGTAACATTTAAATAGTAGTAATCTATATATTTATATGATTAAAAAAATAATGATTACAACTATGATATGCTTACTATTATTTAGTAATGTTTCTGCAATGTCAGTTTCTTTTTATTATTCAGAAAGTTGTCCACATTGTGCAGAGATTTATCCAGTAGTAAGAGAATTAGCAGACGTTTATCCATTATATAAATTTGGATTATATGATGTAAGTAAAGATGAAGATAATCATAATGCATTTTTAAAATATGGATTTAGTGGAGTTCCTGCATTTGTAATAAAAACAAATGATTGTAGAGAAATAATTTTTGTTGGTGCAGATGAAAGAAGATTAAAATGTGAACTTCAAGAAATGACTACATTAGAATGTCCAACTTATTATGATTATCATAGGGATGGGAGCTGGTTTATAAATTAAGATGGCGGTGATACAAACACCACATGGTTGTATGACAGTTAGAGGTCCATTTACTCCTAAGCCAAGTCCGTTTAGTAGGGGTGGTAAAAGTTCACGTGGAGGTGGTGGAAGTTCAAGACGAAGTACGCCACAAGTAAACGCAAGAGTTTCAGGCAATACAGTATTTATTAATGAGCAGGGTTTTTCTGTCCTACCTCAAGACCAAGCATCTTTTATTCGTTCTCATGGTGGAAGCGTATCATCACAATTACAAAATCAAATACAAGCCCAACAAAAACTTGCAATAGAAAAAGCTAGATTAGAAAACATAAGAAAACAAGCAGAAGCAACAGCATTAAGAAATAAAGAATTAGCTGCAGAACAACAGAGAATAAAACAATTAGAACAAAGATTATTAAGAGAAGGAGCAACAAGACGTATTCAAAATTTAACAGATTCTGTAACTGGTGATAAAATACAACACGACGTTTTAATAAAAAATAATAATGAAAGAATTTTTATCGTAAGAAATTTAACAACTGGTGAGATTTCAACTAGAACGTTTGAACAAGCTAGAAATAAAAGTGGAGGATTAATTAGTGGTAGAACATTTGAAACTGGTGGACTTAGTGGAAGTTTTACAACACAAAAACAAGCTAATGAAATAGCAAAAAATTTACCACCAGGTGATAAGTTAATATATAATAAAACTACTGGAACTATTAATGGAATACGAAGTTCCGTATTGGGTAAAAGTATTCCATGGACAAAAGAAGGATTAGCTTTTTATAATAAACAGATTGAAAAGCTTGGTGGTTTAGCTTATGTTCAGGGGATGAGTGTGAAAAAAATAAGTGATAAATCAAAAATTGATAAACTTGAAATTACAAAAAAGTTGGAAAATTTTTATGATAAAATTGGAATAATAGACAAGGCAAAAATTAACGCTTTGGAAAAGGATTCAATCAAGAAAATAGAAAATTGGCAAAGGACAACTAATTTTGGTAGAAATACAAAAGTAGTTGGAGAAGGCTTATCTACTTTATCAGTAGCTTTGTTTATCGACCTACCTATTGCACTTGTTAGATTAGGTGGAAGAGCAGGTATTGGAGCTTTTCGTGTAGGAGAAAGAATAGGAGAAAAGATATTAACCCCAAAAGAAACACTGAAGCAATTAGAACTAGCAAGAAAGTCTGCATTTTCTTATGTAAATAAAAAAGGGTCTTCAATACTAAAAGAAAGTAAAAAAATAACAGCAGAAAAAGTGTTTAGATTATATTTAAAAAACCAACACAACCAAAGAATATTAAATAAAACACAATATAAATTCGCACTAAAAAATTATGCAAAATATATTGATTTTAATAAAATGCTTATCCGTAAAGATGTAAAAATTGGAGTAATAGAAAAAGTTGGTTCAGAAAGTTTTATTAGAAGTGTTAGAAGAAGTGGTAGAGTGGCATTAAATACTTTTATTATTGCAACTGGAACAAGTATTGTTCAAATGCCAAGTGGATTTGTTTCTATAATAAATAATCCAAAAAATATTACTAAAATTCCAAAAGCATTGGTTACAGAAGCAAAAGATAATATGACACTTTTAAAGACAAGTCCAGCAGCGGGTATTGGTAAAATTGGTTCAGATATATTTGTTTTTTATATTACTGGAAAGATAATGAAAATTACTGGTAAGTTTACTAGTAGTGCTACTGCAAAACTAAATCCATTCTTGAAAAAATTCAAAAATGGTACACTAAAAATAAAAGTACCTGCTGAAATATTCACACGTAATGGTGGTAAAGTATTTTTAAGCAAAAGAGTTGCGAATACAACAGTAATAAATAAAATTCTTAGTAAAGTAAAAAAGAAATTACCAAAAGATTCAAAAATATTTAAAGCAATTAAGATAAGAAAAAAAGGTCAGTTTAGGAAGTTCCAAAAAACAGAAGGTCTTACACTAAAAGAACAAACAGTTAAAACTGGAGCTTTAGAATATTCTAAACAACTGGAAAAATACAGTGGTAAAACTGTTACTGGTGTTAATGCTGCTGCAGATATAAGACCATTAATTGGTGGTAAACTTAGTAGATTACTTAGACAGAAAAAGCTTATTAGAAAACCTTTAATAGCAAAAGGGAAAGGGCTAACATACTTAGATGATTATGCTGCAATTCTAAAATTAGACCCAATAGGTGGTAAACCTATAGTAAGATTATTAAAGAAATTAGACGCTGGAAAAACATTAAGTATAGATGACGTTGCAAGATTAAATGGATGGTTTAGAAAAAATATTGACCCAAATTTATCAATCTTAGAAAGAAGTCTTTATCTTGATCCAGATAGTGGTGTAAGATTAAGTAGACTAGCAGTTGATGAAGCAAGAGATGCAACATTAGGGGATTTATTAAGTGGAAATTTTAAATTTCCATGGCAAGGTAAAAGTAAACCAGGTGTTCTTGTTTTTGAAAATGTAAAAGTTGCAAAAGTACCAAAGAATATTTTAAAGATAGGAGAAAGAATTAGGAAAAGAGGAGTTGATTATCCTGGATTTGAAAAAGATTGGGCAACAGTAACTAGGTGGAGTAATAAGGTTGGAGCTAAACCAACAGCATATCCTGGTGGTAGTCCAATATATGGTGGAGGAGTTGAATTAGAAATAACATTCCCACCTGGAGAATATATTAAGGCACTTAAAAAAATTACAACATTTAGATATAAAAATACTAATATTCCAGTATATACTGCAGAAATATTTAGACCAAGTACAAGTTTACTAAAACAAATTAACCTTGCAAAATTAGGAAAGCTTACAGTTGCACAAGTTAAAAAATTAGAAAGAATATTGTCTAAAAAGTTTGGTAAAAAAGTAAGAATAGAAACACCTGAATTATTAAGTAGTAAAAAATATATTAGAGTTACTAAAAGAAACGCATTAAAAGAAGCAAGAAGGCTTGACACAACAATACCAATATTAAGATTGGATAGAATGGGATTGAGAGTATTTGCATTTTTATCAAGACGTGCTGTTTCTAGTAAAAGAATTGTAAGAAAATTTTCTACTAGAAAGTTACGGGTTACTAAAAGAAAACCAACTAAAAGAACTACTATTAAAAGAAAATCTACATCTAGAACTGCATCTAAGAGAAAACCAAGTAAGAGAACACCTAGCAAGAGAACACCTGGTAAAAGAACACCAAGTAAGAGAACACCTAGTAAAAGAGTTGGTGGTGGTAGAGCTACTCCTACTAAAAAGAAACCACCAGTTATAATAAGACTTCCTAATGATAAATTCAAAAAAAAATCATTATCAAAATCACAACAAGTCTACTACGTTAAAGAAAAAGTAAGAGGGAAGATAAAAAACTTAACCCCAAGACCTCTAACTTTAAGAGAAGCTAAAGACTTCTTGGCATATCGGCTAGACAACAGATTAAGCAGAACAGGTTACTTTGAACCATTAGGTAAAAGTAGAATAGTAGTAGGTTTGCCGTCTAAGATGAAAGGTTACTTTGGGAGAAACTCTAGAAAGTTGAGACCGTATAAAATAAAAGTTGGAAAGAAAAAAGCAATAAGACGTGGCTATATTGAAAAAAGAAAGTTTGCATTTGATAAACCAGGAGAAAAAAGAAGAGTTAAAAGAAAGGTAGTAAGAAGAAAGCCAACTAAAAAAAGAAAGTTTGCATTTGATAAACCAGGAGAAAAAAGAAGAGTTAAAAGAAAGGTAGTAAGAAGAAAGCCAACTAAAAAAAGAAAGGTGTCTAAAAAAAGAAAATGAAAACAAAAGATATAAAGGAAGTTAAAAGTATTCTAAAAGATTTAAAGAAAGTCGAATGCAAATTGCCAGATAAAGAAAAAGATATATTAGAATGGACGATGCCAGAGCTAAAAGCATATATCAAAAAAGAAACAAAAGGTATGAATATTATAAAGAAAATTAAGTTTGCTTCTGCATTAGATAAAAGAATAAAGAAAGAAAGAAAGAAATACAATGAAGCTAATAATAACAAAAATTTATAAATCTTGAAATGTAATGAATAATATGGTAAAATCAAATAAATTAATGATGTTTATATTTATTGGCTTTTTATGTATAAGTCTAGTTAATTCTTTAGAAACTTCACAATTTGATTATACGGAATTATCTTCTGGTGCTTCTACTTTCTTAGACTTAACAGACACCCCAACTTCATATACTGATGATGCAAATAAATGTGTAACTGTAAAGAATGATGAGACTGGTTTAGAATTTATTAGTTGTTCTTCTGGCAATAGTAGTTGGAATGAAAGTTTAGCAAATGATTTATATATTCTACAATCTAATGAAGGTAATCTTGATGTTAATTCTGCAACATGGTGGGCAAGTTTAACTGGTTGGGCAAATGGTTGGTTTAGTAATGTTGAATCCATATTAACTTTTAACGAAACTAAACTTAATGAAACAGGTGACTCGAGATATTTAAAACTTGATGCTTCAAATGACCCATTAACTGGAAATTTAAATTTAAGTTCTAATAATATAACTGCTGGAATTGGTAGTAGATTCGGAAGTGTTTCTTCTTACTTAGGTTTTGAACAATGGGATTTAAGTGGACTTGGAGCAGGAGTATATCCTATATTAAAAGGAGTTAGTGATGGTGCATTTGGAAACTTAACAGCAGTAAGAAACTCTTTAGTTATACTTGGTGGAACAGAACCATCAACTCCAACAGATAGTACTAATGCACAATTAACTTTCTTAGATTCAAATACATTTGATAGTTCTATAGTTGAATTTGATTCAACAGATTTAAAACTTTACTTTAAAGATGCAGAAGGATATGATTTTGATAACAGTATTAATACAACTGAATATTGTTTAAATGATGATACTTGTATAACTACTTGGAATGACTTAGCAGTAATTAATGTTAATGTATCAGATAATGAAACATTTAATTTAATAAATCCAACAGAAGGAGAAGCAATAGTTTGGGATAATACAACTCTAAGATGGTTAGCAGAATACATTCAAGCTCAATATACAAGTATAATAGATGAAGGGGGTTATTTTGTTTTTAATAATGTAGAGTTAGCACTTCAAGAAATAGGTGGTAGTTTAGGTTTACAAAATTCTTCTTCTACATGGAAAACACCAGTAATAAGTAAAACTGTAGTTAGTCCTCCAGCATCACCAAACACAGCAGATAGATATATAATTCCTTTTACAACAAGTGGTGATTGGTATGGACTAGCAGGTGCATGGGACTACAGACAAAAGATAACAATAGATCATACTTTAATAACAGATAATCAAACAGACTTTCCAATAACAATATTAATAACAGATAGTGCAAATACTGTTTTTAGTAAATCACAAGCAGATGGTGATGATATATTATTTACATTAAATGATAAGACTACAAAGATACCTCACGAATTAGTTTTATACAATGCTACAACAGGGAGTAAATATGCAGAACTTCATGTAAAATTAAATATTTCTAATACAACAGATACAGAATTTTATATGTATTATGGAAACCCAATAGCAACATCACAACAAGATAGTTTTAATGTTTGGGATTCGGATTATGAGATGGTTTTACATATGAATAATTTGAATTCAACTTATGTGAATGGTTCAACTTCAAATAATGGTTATGGTAAATTAGAAGATAGTCCAGTTGAGACTGATGGTATTATGGGTACAGCACAGCTTTATAATGGTGGAACTAATGGAGCATGGACTAATACAAGTATAAGTGGTGACACAGCTGGAGGAGCATTTACAATAAGTTCATGGGTAAAAGACGTACCAACTGGGACAAGTTATTTAATCTCACAAGCTGTTAGTTTTGGTGGATATTCTTCAAGTTATATTATGGGATATAGTTCTGGTGGTGTTTGGTTTAGAAGTAAAACAGTTAGTGGAGGTGGAGTAATAGGAGATGGAGCATGGCATCAATTTGTATTAAGTTACGATGGAACAGACGCACATATTTTAATAGATGGAGAACAATATGGTGCAACAATTACACCGCTATATAGAGCTTCAATAGGAAATATGAATTTAATGACAAGAGGAGATGCAATTTCTACTGGGCGTTATCCTGGAATAATGGATGAAGTAAAAGTTTCTTCTACACAAAGAAGTGATTCTTGGATTAATACAGAATATGAAAACATAGCAAATATTGGAACATTCCTGACTTTTGGAACTGAAGAAGTATCTTCTTCAACACCAACAGATTGGACTGGATATGAAAATAATATAACTACTTATGATGGAGTTAATTGGATATTTGATAGTCCTTTTACTGGTTGGGCAGTATTCGTAGAAGATGAAGGAATAGCTTATGTTTGGAACTCTACAGATTGGACTAAACTAAGTTCAAATATTGCACATGAATCTTTAACATCAGATTCATTGTTTGGATGTCAAGATGGTATATGTTGGCACTTAACAGAAAACGAACACGCACCTGCAACAAGAATTGCAACTAATGAATTAAGTGGTATAATGCCATCAGGTAAATTAAATGCTTGGGATAATAAATGGAGTGTTGGTGAAGACGTAGATGAAACATTAAAAATAATAACAGAAGATCCAGATATAATTTTAGAAGATGCAACTGATAGTTCTGCTTATTCAATCAAATATAATAATGGACAAAATTATTTAAATATAACAGGTGGTGATATGGTTGAAAATGAATTTGTAGTAGATAGTGGAGAAGGTAATATTAATGTAGATGGAACAGTTAGAAGTATAAGTTCTGTAGTTACTGGTTCAAGTTATTCAGGAGAATTAATAACAGGAGAACCAAATTTGGTTAATTACATATTAGGTGGAACATCAGCACGTTCTTTCTGTTATACTGGGAGTGCTTATTGTGATTATAGTTTTGGTGATTATAATGGAGGTAATCCAAACATTATGTTAAAGACTGGAGGAAATGTTGGAATTAATGAAGGCTCACCAAGTGAAACATTGGAAGTTGGTGGAAATGGATTATTCAATGGAAACGTAACAGCAGATTATTATAAAGGTGACGGAAGTTTATTAACTGGAATCACTGGAGGAAATACAAGCTGGAATGAAAGTTATGCAGATGGTTTATATGTTCCATACGAAGGAGCAACAGCTAATGTAAACTTAGGAAGTAATAACTTGAGTATTAATAATGGAACAATGGAATCATATAATTCTTATGACTTTGATTATGTTGCAGACCCAGAAGAAGCAGAAGAAGAAAATGCAACATATAGTTATAACACTACTTTTAAGACTACTTTTCTTACTGACCTTGGTGGAGATTTAGGGAATGTAAGTGTAGGTGTTTATGGTAATTCAGAAACTAATGATACAGATTTTGATAGCATTCCATCTATTGGAGTTTTAGGAGAAGGACTTATTGGTACTGGAGGATTTGGAAGTTTTATCGGAATGTTTGGAAAAGGAGAATATATTGGGGTTTCTGGTGAAGGAACATTTATTGGTGTTTCTGGAGATGGTGAAAACGCTGGTGTTTCTGGTGAAAGTGATACTGGAATTGGTGGATATTTTAATTCAGAGAGTGGAACTGGAATACTGGCAACAACTAATAATGGTGAATATGGTTTGGCTGTTAGTAATAATAATCCATTAAATTATTCAATTTATTCTTCAAGTGGTTTGAATTATTTTGAAAATAATGTTATTGCAAAGTCAAATGTAATAGTAGGCTCAAATATAACTTATTTAAACATAACAAAATTAGATTTAAATGTTAGTGGATTAGCTCCTGGAATTAGTATTGAGATGCCATACTTAGATGGATATGCAAGTGAAGTATCTCAAATGGGAGACACAGATTATAAATGGTTGGCAACAGGTAAAACACTTGCACTTATGAATGATGTAAATTCTAGTGATGACCATCAATTAATGTTTTTTAGTATAAATAATAGTATCAGCGATAATTATCTTATAGATACTGCTTCTTTAAGTTATAGATATGGTGATGAAGAATTTCAATTTGACCATAAGTTAAAAGTTAGAGGAAATATAACTGCTGATTCAGAATATGATATTTGTATTGAGAATGGGAATTGTTTAAGTACAGTTGGAAGTGGTGGAGATGGCACTGGTGGATGGACTAATACAAGTACACAAACTTATACTTCTTTAGATATAAATGGTAGTAGAAAATTAATGGTTGGAAACAGGGTTGTTGCATCTGGTGCTTATAGTACAGCCTTAGGAGAACAAACAACAGCTTCTGAACAAGCTAGTACAGCAATAGGATATGGTACGATTGCTTCTGGGTTTGCAAGCACAGCGATGGGACAAAATACAAATGCTTCTGGTTCAAGAAGTATTGCAATGGGACAAGGAACAAAAGCCATAGGTTCCTCTAGTACTTCTATGGGATATTACTCTGTAGCTTTAGGTGAAAGTAGCGTAGCAACAGGTGATAATACAAATGCAGAAGGTTACGCAAGTTTTGCTTCAGGTAGTCAATCAAATGCTTCTGGTATTTATAGTACAGCAATGGGACAATTAACTGAAGCATCAGGAAGTAAGAGTACAGCGATGGGTGTAGACACAAAAGCTTCAGGTTATGCTAGTACGGCTATGGGAAGTGATA
>Ga0208904_1001744_pt1 | contig 14444 bp, 16 predicted proteins | sample AntAceMetag02UKB_FD_184774 | JGI IMG/M metagenome (GOLD analysis project Ga0208904, IMG submission 184774) | Saline lake microbial communities from Ace Lake, Antarctica - Antarctic Ace Lake Metagenome 02UKB (SPAdes) (version 2) | ecosystem: Environmental > Aquatic > Non-marine Saline and...
AATCCAAATCTCTTCTTTAGCTTCCGGATCCACTGGACTATAACCTTCAGGCAGTATCTCGAAGTGTTCTCGATTATCAAGCTGATATGCTGATTTTGGCAGCCAATCTCCAAAAATGGGTTGCATCGTTTTGACTGCAGCACTAGCAGGACCATGATGGATAAATACAGCATATTTACCACCCTGCAATAAATATGATTCCATGTTGGTAGGAAACTCTGCAGAGGACGACACTTCCACTGTTGCCCATTTTTCAAACAATGAATCAGGAGAAAAATTCCAGTTTTCACCATATTTTTGCATGGAAATAAAATCAGTAGTCAACCTGTTTTTTACCTCTGCCCGCCTCGGCATAAACTCTTGCCAAAGTTCCGCTGTTTTATTGTTTGACAGGGACATTTCTATGCGAATGCCGACTAACGTTTTAGGTTCTAATGTTTCTATTCTTGGTTCCATCTTTATCTTTTTGGTTTTAACGCCAGTTTAAGCCACTGATATTGCCACAAAGCGACGAAACTGATCAGTCTTTAGAATTCGTAATGCTTTCGCTTTGTTCAACAGTTACCACTACATGTCCCTTTTTATGTCCTTTTTCAACATACTTATGGGCCTCAACGATCTGTTCCAATGGATAAACTCTATCGATAATTGTTTTGATTTGTCCTGACTCAACAAGCTCTTTGAGAAAGATTAAGTCATCAGTATTTATCTTTTCTTCTGATTCAAAATTCTTGACTACATTGAGATAAATCCCACTTTTCTTTAAAGCTTTTTTTCCTTTTGACTTTGGGAGTTTATCTACGGCATCAAAAACCACATCGTAAGCTTCAGCTTTTTCGGTAAAATCTTCTTTAGTGTAATCGATCACATTGTCGGCACCCAGCGATTTTACCATATCCAGATTCGCTGTACTACAGACACCAGTGACTTTGGCTCCAAAGTACTTAGCAAGCTGAACTGCAAAAGTACCAACACTCCCGGACGCTCCATAGATAAGAACGTTTTGTCCATTTTGTATCTTAGCCATTCTAAGGAAACCCAAAGCTGTAAGGCCTCCTGTTGCAACACCAGCAGCGGCTTGATCATAAGTCATGTTGACAGGTTTCATTGCTATCAGCCCTTCTTTGATCCGTTGGGCGTCTTCGGGTAGACAAATATATTCGGCATAGGCACCAAATACGAATCCTGCTGAAGCAAACACCTGATCACCTTTCTTAAATCGCTTCACCTCTTTACCGACGGCTTCTACTTCTCCAGCTAATTCCATTCCCAGAATACCTCTTTTTGGCCTTCTTATACCTAAATACAACCGAAAAGGAATCATTTGCCATACTGGTACATCGAAACTTCGAATTCTTACATCCCCTATATGGCAGGTTGTTGCATGTACTTTAATAAGCACTTCGTTGTTCTTAGGTGTAGGTTTTTCCACATCTTCAAGCTGAAGCACTTCCGGTGGTCCGTATTTTGTGCAAATAACTGCTTTCATCATTACTCCACGATTTTGAAAACCGAATTAACTGCATCATGCCTGCATCACCCGCCTTTGCGTTGACGGTGGATTAAAGATGATCTTTTTTCCTTTCACTAGACGATAACATGCTCTGGAAGTATGCTATTTTGAATAATATGCCTTACCGCAATACGTCCGGAACTAAGAGCAAAACTGCTTGCGGAACCCTCAGCAAGAAGGTCATATGTACTGTCATAGAGACCCCCTATATCTTGGCCTGATATATACAACCCAGAAATGATATTTTCCTTACTATCAAGGGCTTGCATATTCTTATTAATCGTGACACCACCAAGCGTCATGAAAAATGCGCGTAACCCTTTCAACGCGAAGTAAGGACCTTTATCAGTATCAAATTTTACAAGATGATCCGGTTTTCGGCCAAAATCCTGATCATCTTTTTTATCTGCACAGCGATTTACTTTATCAATGGTTTCGCGCAATCTGGCAGGTTCTATATCTATCTTATTGGCCAATGCTTCAATTGAATCAGCCTTGAAGGCAAAGCCGGATTCAATACCCGTCTGAATACCTTCATCAAGAGCAGTCATTTTTTGTCCTGGAACAATAATGTCGTTAAATGGTGTCAGTGGACCATTTTCAACCATATATTGTCTCATCTGGTCGTCAAAGATGGACCACATCAAACCACCGTTTGAAGTCATCGCATTGTAGACATCACTAAAAATTGACCCAAATGACTCATTGTAGAAACGATCACCATGTTTGTTGACCCAGAGAAATGGCTGAATTAACGCACAACGCATTTGCTTTAGATAGTCTGGCCCCCTGAACTGTCGAATGGCTGGCTCGTTATCAAGATAGGGGCTATTTCCCGCGAGAGTTTCCATACCGGCAAGCGCCGCGTTTGCGCTTAATGCCAGGTTAATCCCGTCACCTGTCCTACCATCTTTAACGGGTCCACGATACATAAGCTTTGCCATTCCCGGAGTACTGACATCAGGTACATATTTCTTCAACATCGCTTTGTTGCTGACAAAACCACCAGTGGCCAAGATGACAGCCCTTGCGGTAACTGTTATTTCCTTACCCGCTTTGGTTTCAGCTACCATTCCGACTACAGACCCATCATCATTTTTCAACAATTTTTTCGCTGGTGTATTTGTAAATATGAGACCACCCTTCTTTACAATGTTCTCAGACATTATTTTCACAACTCGAGCTCCGGAACCTTCCAGAATGTGCCATGTCTTCAAGCTTTTTTCAGCCGGAAACATCGTGCTAATTCGTTTTATTTTGACCCCATAATCTGTTAACCAGTCAATTGTTTTCCCGGACTCATTGAGAAGAGTGCGAATGACAGATGCATTGCAACGCCAATGATGAAATTCCATTACTCTGGCAAAAACCTCAGCAGTCGTTGTCTGAATCCCATGTTTCTTCTGGTACCGGGAGCCGATACCAAGGGAACCTTCCGGGAAAAGACCCGCACCTCCCAAAAAGTTCATTTTTTCAAAAACGATTACCTTTACACCACTTTCAACCGCGGTTAGTGCTGCTGAAAGCCCGCTTAACCCCCCACCAGCGATAACAATCTCCGCTTCATACTTCTGAGATTCAGAGGACACCGCTGCCGACGTCTTAGTGGTTATCATTTGCAACCTTTAAAAATGTTTATGTCCGAGACCAGCATGAGCCGTGGTTGGACAATGGAATTGCTAATAACGCCAGGATTTGGCAATTATCTCCCCGATACCTACAAATAGTACAATCATAGCAATGGCCCATAGAACGATGTAACCTCTTAGCGGAAGATTGAATGGATTAATAATTAGCCAGATGATCAATACGAAGGAACCACAAAGATTTATCGCAATTGCGCCACCTAATCCCAATCCTCTAATTCCATGTTTAAAACCATATCGTTCAATTAATAGGGCAACACCGATTCCAAAAATCACTCCTCCCAATATTGTTGGGTAGAAATCCGTATTTGATTTTGGAACCCCCAGTGCTTCAGATATGCCAAAAGGAAACAGCAGAAGCAAAATTCCCAAAACGACATTGAATATCCCATCAATCATTAATAGAATTTCGTTTTTTCTTTCCATAATTTCTTTTGTTTGCTGGAGTTCTCAAACCGGCCGGACCCAATGCTATCCATAAGCAGCAACCACACTGTACTTGACCCCCCCCCCCCGGTGCCGATTGCGGCCGGTCATTATGGCTTTGTTATGTTTTTGTTTTCAATTATTTTGCCATCAAATCTTTCGCTAACTCAAGACTGAAGTTTATATCGTTAGTACCAAAATCCGCTTTCTTATGTGTTTTATTCTCATAGATACTGATGAACTCATCAGCGCTGTATTTTATAAATGCTTTTACTGAGTCAATTCCTGCATCATAAATAATCCTGGCGAAAACAGGACCCACTCCATATAGTCTTGCCAGATCTGACAGTGAGATCAATTCATTTAGTTTTTCTGTTGAGATCCTTGTTGCTTTTGAAAATTGGTCAATTTCCTCTACTGTTTTCACTTTAGTGAATAATTGTTTTGTGTTTTTGATCCCGATGTTTTCAAGAGCCTTAATATGTTTAGTATCCATGCCCGGAAAATCTTTAAGCCTTATTGGATTGGGAAGATAACTCCTTGCTTCTCGTTTTAGAATTGTCAAATAATCAATTGATAAACCTGAAATCTTTGAGAACATCACAATTTTTTGCTTTGTTTTCAAAATGTCAATTAGAGACTTTAAGTTTTTTATTCCATTGGCATCAAGTATTGCGAATCTTTCTTCTATTCTTTCTTTTAGAATTACTCGACTTGGAATCATTTCTCTTTTCTGAAGACTCGATTTAAATCTTTGTAAACTGTATTTTTCTAAGTCAATATAATATTGTTCTTTCATATGGCAACACTCTTTGAGAAACATAACAACATTATTGCCGGCGGCTTTGATGAAAGTGGATTGACGATGATTGTTTTCTAAAACTCTGGGAAAAGCCCAATCGGCAGGCTATTGCCGCCCGTATATCTACTATCGTAATAATGGTTTAATGATTGAACCTCCGTTCCAGAAAAATCACATTTCCGTGGTGGTAATTTGACTGGATGGAACTAAATCCATTTTTTTCTAATACTCTAATTGAGCCAGTATTTTCAATCTCAACACCGCCTGAAATTGACTTAATGTCATTGTGTTTTTCACACCATTCGACAAAACCTTTGATTAACTCACTCCCAAGTCCTTTGCCCCAAACTGATTCGGATAAAATATATCCAAGTCTCAAATCAACTGAATTATCTGATGTGCAAGATTCGTAAAGAAATAAAAATCCCACTACTTCAAAAGTGGAAAGAATCTGTACGATCAGAGCTAAAAATTAAATTCACGACTCCAGTCGAATGTAGCAGAATCTTCATAGCACTGAGGCCATTCGGCGCACCAGTCCGGTAATTCTTATAACCCCAACAGACCCCGATGGTTCAATATCGCTATTTACAGGAATTGCCACCATGACTCTAAGATTATTATTTTCTGTTATTTCCGGGTTGTCATGATAGATATTCAACGTGAAAGTATCTTCAGTAAGATGGCCACGCGATCCAGCCCACCGAAAGAGGGGTGTGTATAATTGACTAAATAAATCCTCGTCTCCCTGATACGGACCGACATTTCGAACATAGGCGAATTTAAACGGAAGAAAATTTTCAACAACAACTTGTCGAATTAAATCTTCCTTATGAAAAGTCCACACAGGTGAACCTTTGACAATTGAAATCTGACCATTTTCAATTTGCACAGGTGTTGATTCTTTATCAAATAGAGTGTTTGGCCTGTTTCTCCATTCAGTCGCATTCATTTTAAAATGATTCTTAAAGCTTTTTGCAAAAGAAGAAGGGGTTGAAAAACCACAGTCTAAGGCAATTTCAGTTATGGATTTCCCCGTGTTCGTCAGCAAAAGTTCTGCAGATTTTTCCAGCCTCAGTCTTCGAATATACTGATAGATCGACTCTCCCATAGTGGCTCTGAATATCCGATTGAAATGAAATTCTGAATAACATGCTACGGCTGAAAGCTGTTTAAGCGAAAGATTTTTCTCAATATTAGCCTGAATATAATCAATAACCCGATTAATTCTATTCTTATGAAACTCGTTCATTCAGCCTGACCAATGATTGCATTTATGATCTAAAAAATAATACCGAATTGACCGGCGGTTTTGATGATGGTTGACAAACGATAACCCTGATTTGAAACTTTTAAAAAAGTCCAATTAGCGAACTATTGCCGTCCGGTCCAGTGACTCGTAAGATGTCTACTGATTGCTTTCCAAGTATTGTTTTAGATACTCACGAACAGAGCGGTCCATTTCTATAGAAAAGTCTGACATATACTTTCTATTACAGAACGCCTTAACCCAATTATTGAAATCAAAAGACTTTTCCGGGTGGGCAGCTTTCAACATACTCCTTCTTTCTTCATTGGTTAGCGGACGGTATCGATTGTACTGAACAATGTACTTTTTATCAAATCTTGTCGTTTGTGTTCTTTTCTTCTGCTGTTCGGTGGGAATACCATATACGACTAAACTTATCGGAAAGACATATTTCTCAAGATTCAACAATTCTTCTATTTCCTCTTTGTTCTCAATAATATCTCCAATGTAGCAACTTCCGAGTCCCAATGAGTCAGCTGCAACTACGGAAGCATGGGCTGCAATCATTGCATCTTCAATCGACAACAACAAGTCGGCAGGTCCAGGATCACGATAGTTGGCTCCTGCACTGGCATAGAGATCCAGCCATCTTTTACAATCTGCCAGGAAGACAAGAACAAATGGGGCCTGCGAAATGAATGGTTGGTTGTCGCATAGTTCCGATAGTCTGGCTTTAGTCTCTTTCTCATCGATTACCAAGATGGTATAAAGCATTTGATTACCAGCAGTAGGCGCCCGCAAAGTTGCTGCGATGATCTGATCTTTTTGTTTATCAGACAATTCTTTCTGTTCAAAGGATCGAATAGACTTTCTATCTAGCAGGATCCCGAGAGTTTCATTAATCATGATCTACTTTAGTGTTTTTTTTTTAGCGCTATTCTGAGGCGCAGCTGAGATGATGTTGGAATTACATAAATATTGCAGTGGAACTTGGAAAACTGAACCCACAGAGAGCGATTGCTGTCGCCTCTAGAAATTTGATGTACTCAATTGATTTGCCTTCATTTGTCTCTTGAATACAATACCTATTAAAATACCATTCACTAATAATACTAGCCAATCAATGCCTATAATAGCCACCTCAAATCGATCCATGCGATCAAGACCATAAATCAGTGAGATAAGGATAAATGAAATAATTGAAAGCAAAAAACCAATGATAAAAACCCATCTCACGGCATTTTCTAGATGATTCTTGTTAAATACTGCGGATATAAACAAAAAAGAAAGACTCATCGTCATGTAACCCAATTCTTCAAGGGCGAGAAAAATCCCATGAGGATTGTATTGAATAAATAATGGTATCCCTTCAGTCTCACCGTTCAATAAGCTGATAGGTATAACGGAAAACTGGAGGTAGTAATCGATTAGCAATATTGCCGCTGTGATGATAGCGAAGGAAACGCCAATTTGACTAAAAATCTTTTTGTTCTTTGCCGCATAAGTATGAATAGAGACCATTAGAACTACATACGAAAGGATCAATACCACAGCAAAGTACATCCAAATAAAGTCTTTTGGGTATTGCGACAGCGTATTTAGGTATGGATATCCAATACATCCTGTAGGGCAGTTTGCACCGGATATTGGTATGGCTGTGAGTGCAAAACCAAATGTAATAATCGTAATGATTGTCAAAAATATTGCCGAATAGAATCCGACTTGACTGGTTTTTAAATCTGCAAAGATAGTGTCTTTATCCATCATGTTATTGATTTTTTTTTATTTCGCTACAATGGACGATTTGGTCAGCTTCAAAATTCTGGATAATGATGTTTGTTTTTACACAGCCAAAAGTAGCAGTCCTGAAGACTAAAACCACAAATATTTTGTAGTTCATTAGAATCCTCCTCTTAGATTCCATACAACACCATGATCATCGGATTTATGAGCGGCGCGGTCGCAAGTAATTCCCGATGCATCAAATTATGCGGTGGTTTATATTAACGGTTGACGTTATTAATGGTTTGCGTTGTTCTGGATGAATCTACAAAACCACTTTGAGCTTGAAGTACAAGAAGAACTGCTGGCGAATCGTCTTGAAGACGAAGTAAAAGTACTTCAAACAGCTTAAAAATACTTTCCAAATGTTTTTGCCCACCGAACACCGGCATCACCCGCCAACCCCAGAGTGACGAAGGAACGGCGGGGTTGGCGGGTGATATGCGAGTTAGACATTGACTTAATCGACATAAATCACTCCTTTGCTAACCAATACACAGCTACCACCAATCCAAGTCGAGGTGACCACTCCGTCCTTTTTTTCAGTTCTTGCTTTCAATAAACTTGGACGACCCATTTCGACACCTTGAGCTATTTGCCATTCGAATTTTCCAGACTTAAACTCGCTATTGTGACTGAGTAAACCAGCTAAAGCGCAATTGGCACTACCTGTAGCAGGATCTTCAGGTACACCGTCAAATGGAGCAAACATACGAGCTCTAATATCAAATGCATCATCGCTCCTGACGTAGACATGTATATCAGGCGTAATACCTAGGGACGCTATTTTTTCAAATCCCCCCATATTAATACTAGCTCGTTCTAGAGCTGACCTATTGCATAGCTCTACTATTAGAAAAGGGAGGCCTACTGAAGCAACCTGTGGAAGATGATTGTCTACAGTCAGCTCACTGAGTTCTAGAGATATTGCAGTAGCAACTACTTCGACAGACGCAGTCGACCCTACTGAAATCATTTGAGGGGCTTTTAGTTCACACCAGATTGTATCATTATGGATCTTATTCACAGTCATTGGAACCAAACCGGCCTTTTCCTCAAATGCAATTTCGGTTGTTTTATTTAACGCCCCAAGCTCTCCGATTGATGCAAGTACAAACGCAGTCCCAATATTTGGATGTCCTGCAAATGGAACCTCTGTTGAGGGAGTAAAAATTCGTACTTTCCGTGTGTAACCTTGTTCTGGTGGAAAAACGAAAGTACTTTCGGAAAAATTGAATTCTCGTGCAATCTGCTGCATTTGTACATCTGTCAACCCCCTTGCATCAGTTAACACCGCAAGTTGATTTCCACCAAATCGTTTGTCTGTGAATACATCACATATATAATATTGAAATTCCATGTTTTTTTGTCTCTAATGCAGCACTGAGAAGCGGCTACGAGGGTCGTTGCACAAACACAATCGGTGCTAAGATTGAAAAACTTTCTCCCACCGAGCGCGTTATGCCGTCGGCTCTAGTGACTTGGTAAGCCCGGATTCAAATACAACGGTGAATCAACAGAATTTTTTAAAGTTTCCTTTATTCCATTTTGGGAATATTGCATCAAAGACTCTTCTTGCGTAATGAAAATATATGAGAATCGTCATGGAGATGAATCGGGTCCGTACTGGTAACCGGTCCTTGTAGCTGCCGCAATGTTTCGATAATTCGATCACGATCTTCCGACTGTATCTTACTTCGACCGAATGGATAGTTGCATAGTTCATCCAGATCATTAAATGACATAACGGTAAAAAATGTTTCTTTGCGTTCTATCTCAAAATCACTATTCTCTATCATTTTTAATGCATTTAGAATTCTTTCAGTTTCGTCCCCAAAAAGATTAAAGATTTTTGTTAATTCACCATTCGCCAGAGGTTCTAAAATAATCAATTGCCCGTTTGCGGTAAGCACCCTGTGAGCCTCTTTGAGGGCTAAATAGCTTTCTTGGTGATGTAAGGACAATGTAAATAGTATAATAGGAAAAGACCCGTCTTCAAATTCCAATGCTTCTCCACTACCGATTCTAAAGTCAACATTTGGAATTTCAGATTTTGCTTTCTCAATACTTTGTTTATCGGGATCAATCGCAATGTACATTCGTGATTTGTGAGCCAACAATTTTGACATGCGCCCCTCTCCACAACCAACCTCAAGTATTTTTTGACCCTGAAGAAAAACAAATTGCTCTATCATTTCAAGTGCTATATTTTTTGTATCATATTCCATGTTTTTTACCGAACGACATTCTGAGCCGCGGCGTTAGCCGTCGGCTCTGGAAACAAGTTCAAGTAAGCCGCTGCGCGGCAATGGCCGGGTTCCCCTTAATCCTGCCTAATATCACCATTTTTGCTTTAACTCATTTCTTTTTCGTTTGTTTACTGAAACTAGAAAAGGAGATAGATTGTGTACAAATTCTACGAGTCGGATCTTTGCCGACGGATGAGTGATACTATTATTCTCAACGGCAAAAGTGAAAGTACCAGACTCGCCTACCTACGGCAAGTCAGAGTTCTTTCAGACTTCTACGATAAATCCCCGGATTTGATTACCGAAGACAAAATTCGACAGTTCCTCATCAATCGCAAAACCAAGGTCGGTTGGTCTGCGTCCAGTATGAGAAGCGCCCATGGTGCACTGCGCTAATTCTACCGGAAGGTTTTAGATCGCGACTGGCGAAATATTACAGAAGATCGAACCAATTGAAAGCGATACTTCGGATCACATCTATCCTTATTCGTTATACATTTTGGATGTTTAGTCCTTTTATTATGAGCCATATGTTAAACCGAAAATGTGTTGACTGAGTTTGAGTTAGCAACCATAATGGTATCAATATGAAACCTAAAAATGGAGAGATCAATGCCAGCCATTACAGTAAAGAATATTCCAGATACGCTATATCATAACTTAAAACTTGCTGCTCAAGTGCATCATAGAAGCATTAACTCTGAAATTATCGCATGTCTTGAAAAAGAACTAATGATAGAAAAAATAACAGTTGGGAAAAGAATCGAAAATGCCCGCTTGTTAAGGACCAAATTCAAAATTGAAGTTGCTGATGCAGATGAAATTGAATCCTTAATCAATGAAGGGCGACCATGATAGTAGTTGATACGAATATTATCTGTTATCTGTACCTACCCACCAAATATTCCGAAAATGCTGAGCTGTTATTAAAAAAAGAACCACAATGGGCTGCTCCCGTTTTATGGAAAAGTGAATTCAGGAATGTTTTAGCAGGCTATTTGCGTAAAAACTTGCTTGATTTTGAATCAATTGTCTCTATTCTCCAAGAATCAGAGAACATGTTGTCAAATCAAGAGTATCAAGTATCCTCACTATCGGTCATGAATTTAGCATCACATTCTGATTGTTCAACTTATGATTGCGAGTTTGTTGCACTTGCTGAGCACCTTAAAATCAAACTGATTACACAAGATCAGCAAATACTTCGAAATTTCCCCGCTATTGCATATTCTCTTGAGTCTTACCTAAGTTCAAAGGTTTAACGCCAGAATCAGGCGATTCACCCAGAGCGAAGCGCCGGGGTCAATTTACGACTGATTCAGGAGTACTTAGGACATGCCAATCCCAATACCACGGTTATCTACGCACGTCTTTCCAAGCCCTCTTTGGACAACTCAGGGCAATCGATTACTTTTTAGTCACCTTCACACTTCCAGCAGAATTAAGACCGGTTGCGAGGTGTCACCCTAAAGTCGTTTATGACCTGATGTTCGCAGCAGCATCCTCAGCGTTGCGGGAATCGGCTTTGAACCCAAAATTTTTAGGTGGGATCATTGGCCTGACTGCCGTGTTACACACCCAAAACCGGTTTCTGATTCCTGAACGTAACATTGTTTCCCATCAAAATGGAGAAATCACTTTCTCCTACATCAACAGCAGGACTGGAGACCGTGAAACCAGAACCTTGCCTGGCAAACAGTTCGTGAGACTGGTGCTCCAGCATTTATTTGTCCGTGTTGCGGGAAACCGGCCATCATTATCGCAATCGCAGTGTTTAGATCACGTTTTGATCAACGAAGTCGCTCACCGCCCTGTATTCAAGATCAAGCGATCGCGTAAAACCAGCGTGGATGCCATTTTCAAATCCGTGACGTTCAATATCTGCCGGGATTCGTGCGCCCTGCGTGAGAAGCTAAATATCTACTGATTAATTCGCCATGTGATTACGTACATTCTGTTTTGACTATTTAATTGCCCTAAATGATACAAATGAAGGAATCAGCATTTCACTTTTTATTTTTCGATAACCCGCTTTTTTTAGCTGATCATATAATTGCTTTGGACTAGGCAGTGGGCCGTAACCATCTGTCATTGAGGTCCATAAATTCATCAGATTCAGAGATGGATCCTTCCCCTTGCAAATACTAGTTAATATTAATTCGCCACCGGGCTTTAAATGTTTCCTAAGGTCTTTTAACAGATCAATCCTATTATCAACCGGAAAGTAATAAATAAGATTATAAAATGTAACCAGATCAAAATCTGATTTGCATTCATATTTACGAATATCTGTATTCTCAATCACGACGCGATCTTCAAAGTTCCAAGTTTTAATATTTTCCCTTGCGAAATCTACAACACTTTGCTGAACTTCCAATCCAACCGCTGTTAATAAGGGATTCAGTTCACAGGCACGTTTGATATAGATTCCGGAGCCACAACCGACTTCCAGTAATCGATAAAATTTGTTTTTTGGTATAATTTTATCAACGACATCAAGCAAAACAGGCTCAAGTGTTCGGGAGGATCTAGCAACTAATTCTCCATGATCTTCGCTGTATTTAAATTGCCTGTTCTTTTTAAGCATTGAAGGTGTACTAATAATAAAATCATAAAAAACCTCTACTCGCACTTGTAAAAAAGCTCGCCAGGTATCATTGGCTGGCTTTATAAGCTCTTTTGAGAGTTTACCTTTGATAGAATACCCATTGGCATTTTTTTCAATTTCACCAAGGCTGACACCTAAATCGAGCCACGCCCTGAGCCCTTCCGGATTGAAATCCGACTTGAAAAGTTTTTGAATTTCCTCAAACGTAGCATGCCCGGATTGCATGATATCATAAATACCCTCAGAAATTGCAGTTAAGATAAAACCTGCACGACAAATCTCTTTTGTTGTTTTCCCGATACGGAGCATCAACATTACAGGCGTATTTGAAAAGAATTTAATTAATGATTTTATTGCCATATGAATTCTTTATTAAGAAAAGTTGCCTTGAGGTTCATGAATAATGAACACATAACGAGCCTGTAGAAAAACTCATTTAACGAATTTGACTACGGACTCGATTTCTGTGTGTCATAGAACTATTTCCAATTGGATCCGTAATACCGGATTTTTAGTCTCAGTTTTCCGTCTGGCACTCTCGTTATCGGTGATATTACTTTGGACAATTCGTTTGCGTTTACCTGGTTTATCAGTATTCTCTTTTAGCCACTGTTTGTATTTGCGGGCTTTTCTCTTGATGGTCTCAATCTGTTGTTCTTCCCGCTTTCGCATATCAGTGGGAAGCGGCTGATCGTCCGAGTCCTCATCCCGATGTTTTTTCAGAATGCGGCGAATGACGCCTGCCATCTTTTTCTTCTTCCCCGCGAACTGTTTGCGGGTCCCACTCCACTCTTTAGATGCATTGGAAGGGATCTTACAGCCGTCAATGGCAAACATCTGCTTGCTGATCAGGCCCAGATCATCACAGATCAGCAGGACATCCCTGAAGATGGTTTCAATCTTAGATGGTAGCTTGGAAATAAAGTCAGCGATAGTCGTAAAGTGAGGTTGGCTATCGCAGGAGATCGCGATAAAAATGATATTTTCCCGACATAAGCGCTCAATCTGCCGACTGGAGGTAATGCCCCGACTGTAGGCAAGTAAAACAATCTTAGCCAGGACCTTCGGATCGTGAGCGGTGGCTCCTGTCTTGTCGTTGTTGTATCGATGATCGAAGATAGACAGATCCAGTTGCTCGTCTATCAGATAGTCCAGTGTATATTCGAACGTCCCGGCGGCAAGTTGCGACTTGAAGTCCACCGGGATCATTTTGATCTGATCGTAGTTTGTCTGCTTGAAGCGTGGCATAGTGACCCTTTACAATACCAGCGGCTCATAGTGTGTATAAACTTTTTTTGCATAATTATATCAGATAACAAAGGTTTTTCTACAGGATCAAAACCTGCATCAGCGGGCGTTGCATAGATTTTGGTTAAAATGATAATTTTGTCATGAACACTATACTTGCGCTTATCGCGGATGTTTGCGCTCCGGTGGCTGCATTAGCTACAAACTTTCGGAAAATGTATTCATTTCCAATCGAATGATCCATCAAGTTTATCTGCAATTTCATTTTTGCAAGCTCTGCAATGCTGCGCTCCTCTGAATAGTGGTTTTCCACAAGATGGACAATGGTATCGTTCGCACTCTGATCTTGCCCACTCTATACTACCCTTTTCATCACCATTGCTGGCTACTTTTTCTTGCCATATTGGAATAGTTCTTTTTATTACTCTTCGTCCAGTTGAAATAGCGAAATCTTCAGTTAGATTGCACGGCCATTCCTCACACTGGTGGCAAGAATAAAAACTTTTTGATTTTACACAATCTCTTATTGCACACATTTTACATGGGCCATAGAGCATTTTGGGCGGATCCGATTGCATGCAACCAAAACATTTTGTCTCTTCGGGCTTTGTTCCATAAAGATTCCCCATTATCGTTTTGAACTTATCATTTTTGTCCCTGGTTGCAATGTAGACTCCGCATACTCCACAATACAGCCCACATGGTGCCATTAAATCCTTGTTTCTAATTTCTTCCTCGGTCCATCCTTCCATAGTACCTTTTTATTTAGATTTTAAAGAACAATTAGTAAATATCCATTTGATTTTATAAAATGAAGTTCAACGTATAGGATTATACGGAGTGGCAGATAAACTGGCAGACTCATTTTGATCGAAAGAGCTGACAAAGTTCAAAAGATCTGTTTTCCGGAGGTCCGCCATT
>Ga0208904_1001747_pt1 | contig 14436 bp, 13 predicted proteins | sample AntAceMetag02UKB_FD_184774 | JGI IMG/M metagenome (GOLD analysis project Ga0208904, IMG submission 184774) | Saline lake microbial communities from Ace Lake, Antarctica - Antarctic Ace Lake Metagenome 02UKB (SPAdes) (version 2) | ecosystem: Environmental > Aquatic > Non-marine Saline and...
AGACCTGAGAGTTTCCTAAAGTACTTAAGCCTAACCACTTGGATATATAGTTTGTAGTACCTGTTCCATCAGTAAGTGAAGTTCCCCATACTCTAGAATCTATCTCATCTGTTGTTACAGTACTTCCATCAAGAACAAGTACACTGTTACTTACTCCAGAGGAAAGACCTGAAAATGTTACAGTACTATTTGACGAAAGGGTAGTAAACGTACCACCTGCTGCAGTACCACTACCTATTGCAAGAGGTGATGCCCATGTTGCTCCTTGAAGAGAACTTGTATTAATAGTTCCTGTCCCTGTGTATCCAAGAGCTGCTCCACTTCCTACTGTCATCTCAGCACTAGTATTAGTTCCTGATGTTATATTGTCAAATGATATAGTTGTTCCTCCTGCTGTCTCCCATGATAATTGTCCACCTGCATCTGTTTTTAAATATCTATCACCTGTTATACTACCTGGCCATGAATATTCTTGTCCTCCAAGAGAAGTTGTTGTTCCTACTCGCAAAGATCCAGTGACATCAAGAGAGTAAGCTGGGACTGTATTTCCAATTCCCACGTTTCCTCCCATAAAAGTAGCTGCATATGTCCCGCCTCCAAGTACATGAAGAGGAAGAAGTGGGGCAGTGGTACCTATTCCTACATTTCCTCCAATTACTGCAAGCTTTGCTGTTCCTGAATTACTAACTCCAATACCAACATTTCCAGCTGGAACCATTACATTTGTTGCATATGTTGAATTAGGATAAAGGAAAGTACCTCCATCATACCATAATGAACCTGTTCCTCCTTGAAGTTGTGCTAACGTAACAAATTCATCACTATTTAAACCTTCACCTCCAATAGCTCTTCCTGAGAACCTAGCAGAAATACCAGTTCCTCCACTTACATCAAGCATATATATAGGAGAAGACCCTCCAATTCCTACATTGCCTCCAGAATCAGGAACAAGAGCAATGTCTCCACTTGATCCAGACGGAGTAATTATATTTAGGGCTTGTCCTTTAATAGTAAAGGTTCCTGAGCTTGATTCAATTATAGGAGATGTTGCTCCTATTAGCAGAGTACCTGTTGCATCGATAAATGGGATATTTGAAGTACCTGTACCAGCGGGGAAGCCTTGTAAAGTTTCAGCATTTATTGCATAGCCTACGTTAGCTATTTGTTGACGAGGAGTCATTTCTTGTGCTGAGTCTGTAGTTCCTACACCTAGACCCAAATAAATATTAGCATTTTCTGTAAAGACAGAAGCTGGTATTTCTCCTCCTCCAGCCTTAGGACAATCATCTGAGCCTATTTCAGCATTAAATATTCCATCCATATCAGGAGTAATAGAGCAGACGTTTGTTTTAAACATACAATTTTCTCCACCTCCACCTGTACAGGTACCTTCTGTACCTGTTGGATCTCCAGAACCAGTTCTTCCAATATCCCAGAATCTGAATATTACGTCAGTAGCAGTAGTAATAGGCGTTCCGGTTGTATCAGTGAGTCTGCCTTGAAATGATATTATTCTGCTCCCGCTAGTTAAACTAGCAGGATATGCAAATGGTTTTTCAGTTTTAATAAAAAAGTTATTATATATTCCTGCACCAAGAGCGGCAATTAAAATAAATACAATAGTAATTCCAATAAAGTGTTGAATATTTAATTCTTCTGAAGTAAAAGCGGGGGAGTATGCTTTATTTGTTCTATTTAAATCTATTATGCTATGCTTTGTTTTAAAAATTGAATTTAAAACAGGAATTTTACTGAGAATATAAGGCAAAATACTTCTAGAGAGTAATTTTGGGGCTTCTTTTTGCAACCTGGCATGTTCTTTATCCTTCTTAACACTTTTACTTATATATACTGATTTAAGAAGCTTAGCAGTTGTTTCAGTTATTTGCTCAAAAGCACTCCTTTCTAAATTGTGGTTTTTATAAGCCCAATTGATAAATTTATCAATTGAATTAAGCTTTTCTTTAATATCATTTGCAGACGTATTGCTATCTATCAACTGCTTGATATATCGCTCTATTGATTGTTTATTTACTTTTTCCATTTACGCTTGTTATATTTATACTAAATATTAATAATTCACGTTCAATAAATATATAATTTTATGCGAATCTTTTTCTTCCAATAAACCATTTAGAAAGCCCAATCTTAGTTTTTGCTTTTACTTTATCCTTTACATACGGATTTCCATATAAAGTAGGATCTCCAAGTTCTCTAAGGAACATATATGATTTTTTTAAGACTTTTATAAATAATTTCATATAAATTATTTTAAACTTGTAATAAAATGATTAAGATTATTAATATGCTCAGAAACATTATCTTTATTTGATTGTTCTTCGATTTCTAAGTCGTGCTTAAATAAGCTTAAAAAAATAGGAAGCTTCATATTAGAAGTAGCTTTAGAAATATTAGATACGTTTTTACAAGCATTAGAAGTAATTAAATTTTGATTAATACAATATTTAAAAAAGCAACGTATAGCAGATAGCCTTCTATTAATAGTTTTGATTGGTATATGCGCATTTATTAAGTAAAGCTTATAAAATTCAATAAATGAAAAATCAATAAGTTTTAGTACATCTGTAGGGCTTGATAGCGAGCTATTTGATAAGGATAGAGATTTATAAGATTGATTATTAGAAAGCCACCCAGCAAAATGCCTGAAATCAGATAAGTAATTTTTTAAAGTAGAGCGGGAAACATTTTCCGCAATAAGGAAGTTCTTAAAATTGGGCTCTAGATTATAAAGATTATACATGTTGGTCATTAATTTAATAGTAATACAAATATTGTATATTTGTCAAGAGGTATTTTAGTAGTATTATGATATATTTATCGTAATACTTTTAAAGTCATTTATTGGGGGAAAGAAGTGAATTTAATTTAATTTAATACTATTTCCGCATATATATTTTGCTTACTTTAATATATATAACTACATCTATTATCTTATAGTATTTAAATTTTAATCTTATATTATTTTTATATATGATTTTTTGTTAAATAATAGTTTAATTGTATTTATTTATTATCTAAATACAATTAGGTTTAAATATATGATTTTATTATCTTTTAATTGTAGTTTTATGCTATCTCAATCAAACTAACACTGTTTATTATTATTTTGTTATTAGTACTTGGGGGCTTTGTATTAGCTGTTTTTTGTTAAATATACATAATGCTCGTATGTATTGTTGAACCTAACGTGTATTGCTTAAAAAGTAATATATTTTGTAAAAATATATATAAATATAGGCTTTTTATAATATTTCTTAATACTTATTTTGTCTCATTTTTACCTTGGGTCTATCACTTGTGTCTTATTTCTGCTAAATTGTTTATCTGACCACTTCTTCTTATTATCATGCGTAAAATATTGTTTTATTTAGTTATTTGTTATCTTTTTACCTTTTTTAAGATAAATGTATTTGCTGCAGCAGCCTTATTTATTTCTTTATCTTCCTTTTTCCCTCCCTTGCTCCATATTGTCTTGACAACTTTCAGTTTCTTGCTTATTATTTAGTATATTACTATGAGGAAGTTTATTTTCTTTTTAATCTTAATTATTGTTATCCTTATTTTATTTGCTGGGTTCTTTTGGCTATATGAAACTAAGTTCATGATAGGTAGAGCTAGTGTTAGCAAAGCCTCGTTTTCCATTGATAACTCATATCTTTTTGTTTCACCTTTGCGAGCAAGGGCCAATGATAAAGAAAAAATAAGAGTTACTGTATTTGTTTTGAATAATCAAGGTTTAGGTGTTATGGGAAAAAATGTATCGTTAAATAAAAGCTCTGGTTTAACTATAGAAAATATTCAATCTATTACAGATGGATTTGGAAAGGCTGTTTTTGATGTAAAAGCAAGCGTAGGAGGCGAGTATTTCCTTAATGTTAATATTGATGGGTCTCCTCTTAAACAACAAGCTAAAATGAGCTTTTATTGAGAAATTTGAATTTATTCTCTTTCTTTATTTTTTTAATACAATAGCTTTATTGTTATTGCGGACGAGAGCAAAATGGGATCTTAGCATTAAGGCTCTATTTTTAGCAATATGATATGGGTGGAGATGTCTTTGAATAAAATAGATAAATAGAGCTATTATTTGGGCTAAAATAAGAATTTCCAACAGACGTGTTTTTGCTAATGAAAATAAAAAGAGTAAGAACTTGATAATAATCATCCATATAGGAAGAACATTAAGATTAAGTGTATTGCTTTTTGGCGATGAATTATTATCATACGTAGTTTGTGCAAAAACTCTAAAGAATTCTGGGTTAGAAGAGGGGAGAGAAAGGGAAAAGTTGCCATTTTCGTCTGACGTTGTTTTAAACTGAGGAAAGGTAAAAGCATAGGCAGACTTTATCGGATTTAATTTTCTTACAAAATAATTAATAAATGATCTTTTTTCGTCAATAAATACTGCAAAATCCAATTCTGTATTTGGGATTGATTGCCCTGAGAGAATTATTTCATCTCCTAAAAAATAGTCATTTTTATCAAATGATAATGTTGGAGGAAGAATAACAGGTCCAACTATCACATTGTAATCAGTTGGAAATGGAGGAATGCATATGGGATTAGAAAGCCTTCCAAATTTATCACGCGAGTAAAGACATATTTCTCTTGGTGAAAATGGAGAGAATTGGCTGTTAAATTCAAAATATCCATCATCTTTTGCATATGTTTGATCAAATATTCCCATTCCTTGTATATTTACTAAAGCTCCTGGAGAACTATACCCAAATAATTTAAAGCGGTAAAACTCAAACGCTTTTTCAATATCAATTTCAAGACAATGCTCACATGGTTCAATTGGCTGAAAAACTCCCACAACAGCCGAAAGGCTAGTGGATTTAGATATGTTTTGGGTAGCTCCTAGGATTTGATTGTTTTTTAATGAAGAAATAAAAGTAAAACAACTAATGCCTGCAAGGATAAAAAAAACAAATAAAGATATTATTAATGGTCCTTTATACTTTAACATCTATTTTTAAGTATACAGTATAGTTTTTTGATGAAGAGATATTAATTTCTTTTATTGATTTGTTGTTTTAATTCTTCTATTTCTTTTTTTTCTTTATCAATTTCTTCCTCTAGCCTTTGTTCCTTTTGTATAGTTTTTTTATAAATACTTTTTCCAATAATAAGTATTATGGCAAGAGCGAGAAGAATTACTAATACTACCTTCCATGGGAAGATATAAACGTATTTTGAGGCTGATAATGGATTATCATTTTCTCCGTACGTTGCATTTACAATTAATTTATATCTTCCTATCATCCACTTTTGTCCAAGAGTATTTTTAAATACTGAAATTGCTTTAGGAAAGATATTTCTTTCTTCAAGCTTTTCTGTTTGAATAGTTTTTCCTAATGTATTTTTTATTAATATTTCGCCTTGTGGTTGTATATGAGTATCTCCATTATTTACAATTCTTGTTTCAGTATCAACAGGTCCGAATTCTTGAAAAATATTTGCTTTTAAATGTGAAATTCCTGCATTTTCTTCATAGTCACCTGGAATAGTTATGTATATAAGAGCATTAATTCTTTGGGTTATGGCAGTTACTCTTTGATCCCCTTCAGGGGCGGAAACAGGAGTTGTTTCAAAATAAATTGAAGCGTAATGTCCGCCTGGTAAAGCATCTTCTGGAGCAGTTACATTTGCGTATATTATTACTCTATCTTGTCCTGGAATAGATATATTTGTATATGGAAGTTTTATCCAACTTGCTGCAGCATATCTGGTATTAATTTCTGCCTTGTCGAGAAAGATTGGAGAATTATTATCTCCTTTTACAATAAAGTCAACAGTCCCAAGCGTCCCAAGAAGTGGATGTAATGATCTATTGTGAAATGCAACAGCTATTCCTTTTGTTTCTCCTGGTTCAATTATAAATTCTTGACGCGCAGGAAATGTTGTAATGTTTAATCCTTGTTGGCCAAATGCAAAAGGAACATAAATAAAAGAAAGCAAGACAAATAGTGAAAATGTTAAATAATAAAATGCTTTATTTTTCATATATGTAATATATTTTAGAATTTTGCTGTTGCTGTGTATTTAACTGTATTATTATAATAACCTGCTGGCTGTAAATTTGAAACTGCTACTCTATAACACACATATGCTGCAGAGTTAGATACAGGACCACTGTTTGACATTACATCTTGCGCAACTTCATTTTCGCTATCCAAAGGATCTTTTCTATCTGTATCTGCAAACTGTCGGGCAGTAAAAGGCAAAGTATTTCCTGCATCAATATATTCAAATGCAGCATCAGTACCATTAATATCTTGTAATGAAAATCCTAAGCCAGGATAAGTATCTGCCTCTATCCAGTTTTCCTCGCTTGATTCTGTACATGGAGAGGCAGTGCATAATGTATCTCTAATACATGTGGCGGATCCAAATGTAAAGTCTCCAGCTGAAGGAGCAGTTCCTGAACAGATATTATGATTTAACCCCATTTGATCTTCTTCATATACTGTAAGATTATATCCGCTTGATGCATTTGTAGAGAGCTGTAGATATTGTGCGCCTGTATAAAAGGTATCTGAAAGAATAGCGCTTCCTGCATTAAAAGATACATGAACGCTATCTGTTTGAAAATCAAAAGTTGAGCTTCCTATTCCACAAGCAGCAGTTGGCGTGGATATACCAGAAGGCCACGTACAAGTTGCTTCATATGTATCGTTTAAAGTTCTATCTGTATCAACACCGCAGATTTTAAATGAAAGAGTCTGATCAACAGTGGCAGAAACCATAACTCCCTCAATTGGAGCAACTCTAATTGTTCCAGTATCTACAGTCACAGAAGATGCATTTTGTGTTTCAACTAATATTGCTCTTATATCAGCATTACCTGCTACATGAGTTGAGCTTTTTGTTGGATTAATAAATTTATTTATTGTTCCGCTTCCTCCAGCAGCCGTGCTTCCTATGCTAATGGCTATTGTAGTTGAGCTACTTACTGTTCCAGCAAATCCAATCGTAACAAGGTGATAATTTGCAATTGTGCTCAAAGTTGTTGAGGTATTAACGATTGATAATGCGGCGGGGGAAAGAGTAATATAGTTGGTAATATCTGTCCCGCTTGGCAAACTTGCAGAATCAAATCCATCAGTATCAGGAATTCCATCTGAACAATAATCTGGATTTGTTTTCCCAGTGTTTGCAGTACGTGGAATTGAAATTAGAATTTTTGCAGGAGCAGTTTCTGTTCCGCTTAAGTCAGTAGTAGGAGAGAATGAAATACTATGTCTTGCAGATTGGGAAGCAACAGCATAATCATTTCTTAAAGGAACATCAGCAAGGACAGGAGTAAATGTAAATCGTGTATTTCCAATATCAACTGAAGTAACATCGTACTCCTGTTGATTTATGCATCCATCTTCATCTTGCCCTGGAAAGCAGATATCGTCTCCAGGGAAAAGATGTTCAACATCCTTATCTGGTGCAGGAGCTGTTCCTCCAACTAAACTTACTATATTATTTCCAGCGGTTCCTGAAACAATACCCTTAAAAGAAAGTCTAGGGTTTGTTAATGTATCATAGGCATCTGTAATATTTCCAGCAGCTGTTATCCTATTGGTTTTAGCAAATTGTAATAGAAAGAGAGTAAAAAAAAATAATAATATAATAAAGCAACTTGTATATTTTAGAAACTTTTCCATTTTTTTATACTTATATATATAATATAAACAAGATTAAATATGTTTGTCAAGCGCATCTTAAATTATTACCTAATATCTCAGTTTTATATTATATATTTAAGACTGTAATTGTTTGCTAATTTATATATAGCTTAATATATTATCGTAAATAAAAGGATGTAAAATTTTCTTAGTAAATTATTAGTAAGTTAAAGTTATATGAATATTATAAAGTCTATTAATAAAGCATAGTTTAATAAACAGAACGATTTTTTAACACCTGTATTTCATCATAATTAATAATATATTGTTGAATTAACTTGACAATTTTTTTATTATAATTTAAACTGTAAGTAGTCATAAAAGATAACTATTGGTTCACAGATATGAAAAAAACCTTAATATTAGACATTTATAATTCAAAGAATAGCGTTTTTTCTATTAAACATATTGCTTTGCTTTGGGGCGAATCTGATACGGAACTTGTTAAAATGAGAATATATCGCTATGTTAAGGCAGGTAAATTACATTCTATTAGAAAAGGTCTTTATGCTAAGAACAAAAACTACGAAAAAAATGAACTAGCTACCAAGATTTATACCCCCTCATATATCAGTTTTGAGACTGTCTTAGGTAGGGCTGGGGTTATTTTCCAGCATTATGGTCAAATTTTTGTCGCCTCTTATTTAACTCGAGAAATAAATGTTGACAAGCAGACTTACGCTTATAGAAAAATAAAAGATTCAGTTTTAATAAACAATGTTGGCATAGAGAATAAAGAAAATTACTCCATAGCCAATCCTGAAAGAGCTTTCTTGGATATGGTTTATTTAAATAATAATTATCACTTTGATAATTTATCAGGGCTTGATTGGAATAAGGTTTTTGAAATTTTACCTATCTATTTAAACAAGAGAATGGAAAAAGAAATTAAAAGTTATCATACTAATTTTAAAACTAACAAATAACCTATGACATTAGACATAAGCACTCACAAAAATATTTTACTTAAGATTTTAAAAGATATTTACACAGATGCTTCTCTTGGTCCTCTTTTGGGTTTTAAGGGTGGTACGGCCGCATATCTTTTTTATGACTTGGATCGTTTTTCTGTTGATCTTGATTTTGATTTGCTTAATGAAACCAAAGAACAAGAAGTTTTTGATAAGGTGGAAAAAATTGTCAAAGAATATGGCGCGATTAAGGAGAAAAGAGATAAAAGGCATACTTTATTTATTTTATTATCTTATTCTGATGAATTTCAAAATATTAAGATAGAAATTAATAAAAGAAATTTTAACTCGCAGTATGAAGTAAAAAATTATCTCGGTATTTCCATGCTGGTAATGAGGTGTGAAGATATGTTTGCACATAAATTAGTGGCAATGATTGAGCGCAAAAAAATGGCTAATCGTGATGTTTTTGACATCCACTTTTTTCTTGAAAATAACTGGGAAATAAATAAGGAAATAGTGGAAAAAAGAACAGAAATGAAATTTGCTGATTATCTTAAAAAATGTATTGAATTTGTAGAAAATGTTTCTAACCGTAATATTTTGTCTGGTATGGGTGAATTAATAGATGAAAAGCAAAAGGATTGGGCTAAATCCAAACTTAAAAAAGACACAGTATTTTTACTCAAACTCATGCTTGATAATGAGGGAAATAAATAATTATTATACGAGTACTTGATACAAATCTCATAAAGTAATATGTCTTGGACACGGCATAAAATACTTTGTTAGATATGAAGTAAAACCGAACACTTATATTTTTTTGAGTATGTAGTAAGTTGATTTACCCTTACCTTTTCTGTTAATTAGACCAAGTTTGATGAGTTTTTGGAAATCTAAAGCTCGAGTGGCTTTAGCCCGCTTAACTAATTTAGCGTAGTCTTTATCTGTGATAAAATTGTCTTCTTTAATATGTTTTAATATTTTTTGGTGATAGGGTTTAAGCTGGGTATCAGGATTAAAATTAATGTTTGGTAAGAGCTTTTTTATTCTTAGCAATTCGTCGATAATGCCTTCGGTAAAATATTCAAGCCATGTGGTGAAATCAATGTTTTTCTTCAGATCATAATAATCACCTCGCTCACCAACAGCTTTAAAATAATTAGTAACATTTTGATTGTAGTAATTTTCAAAGCTAAAAAGATTAAAAGTGTTTAATCCGAGTTTGGCAAGTAATGGTTTAGTGGCAAGACGAGTAGTTCTACCATTTCCATCCATAAAGGGATGAATAATCGCCATTTGTTTGTGAAAAATACCAGCGATAATCAAGGGGTCAATTTTATTTTGATTAATGTTAATAAATTCAATTAATTCTGTAACCAATTTTTTAACATCTTTAACATCAGGTGGCAAGAAAACGATTTTGTTAATTTTGGGGTCGTTAATAATGACAGGCTGTTGTCTTAGTTGTCCTAACTGGTGTTTAGGGAGAAGATTTTGAGTAACTTGTTTATGAATTTTTAAAATCAATCTTAGAGAAAGCTGGGTTTTTAAGGACTCTAGTTTTTTATTAAAGTTAATAAGGGCGTTATTATAATTAAGAACTTCTTGTTCACTTTTTCTAATATGTTCAGGTTTTGACTTGAGGATTGTTTTGACTTCAGTTAAGGGGAGTGGATTACCTTCAATACTAGTTGAGGCAAAAGCGGAAATGGCTCGGGCAGTTTTTTCAAATTCCATTAGGACTATATTAGGAAATCTTTGTTGGTTTAATTTGATGACCAAACTGTTAATTTCTTTTATTTGGCTTAGTAATTTGTCAGTAATGTTATATTTTGGTTTAAACATATAGACTAATTATAGACGAATATTAGACGAATATTGATGGTTACCGCAATATTAAAATACTACTTGACAACCGTAAAGTTATACTTTATACTTGCATCATGAACCATAAAGTACTATCTTCAATATTAGACGTAATACAGCTGCACGAGCTTAAAACAAATACTAATAAGGTATTTGACTAGTTGTATATAAAAGTTATATTAAAACGCTATGAGCGATATACTAAAACAACTTACAAAAAAGAAAAAAGAGCTTGATAAATATATACCACTTAAAAAAGAACTACAAGACAGTCTTAATAAGTGGTTTGATGTTGAGCTGACGTATTCGTCAAACGCAATTGAGGGAAATACTCTCTCTCGTATTGAGACTACAGAGGTTATTGAACGAGGCGTTTCTGCTGTTATTAGCGGAAAGCCATTAAAAGATCAATTAGAAGCAGTTAATCACGCAAAAGCTATTTGTTTTATTAAAAGCATTGTAAAACAGAAGAAAACCCATCAAAATATCACGGAAGTTGATATACGAGCAATCCATAAGTTGATACTCACGGGCATTGATGATGAGTGGGTAGGGAGATATAGACAAATTGATATATTTATACGTGGCTCAAACGTAGAATTTCCATCACCAAGTAGCGTACCCTATAAGATGAAGGAGTTTATCGAGTGGTTAGAAGGACAGCGGGGAAAACATCCTGTACGGGTTGCTTCTGATGCTCATTTTCAATTTGTGAGTATACATCCGTTTATTGATGGAAACGGCAGAACAGCACGGCTTTTAATGAATCTTATTCTTATTTTCAATAATTATCCGATTACAGTAATAAGAAATGAGGATAGAATACAGTATCTCAATGCTTTGGAAGTTGCACAGAAAACAGGAAATCTTAAAGCGTTTTATAAACTTATTGAGTTAGCGGTTGACCGCTCGCTTGATATTTATATTAACGCTGCAAAGGGCAAGTCGCCTAAATTGTTAGATGGGAAAGAACGAAAAAAAGAAAAACTATTGAAAATAGGAGAACTTGCACAAGCCACAAGAGAAACAAATGCCACAATACGCTATTGGATGAAGGAGGGTCTATTAGAAGTAGCTGGATATACAAAAGGTGGCTACCAGCTTTATAAACACGATATGATAAACAGAGTAAAAGACATTAGGAGGCTACAAAAGGAAAGACTATCTCTAATAGAGATTAAAAATAGGCTTATAGAAAGGCTAACGTAACATAATAATTTAGTTTGCCCAAAGCTTATTTATATAAGACATAGTATTAAATCCTTCATTTAGTATGCGCATTTACAGAATACTCTTGACAAAAAAAATGACGTCTGTTATAGTGACCGCAATATGGGGATTAAAGAAAAACGGACGAAACTTCTTCTTGCAATGTTTTTAATGTCAGGCGTTAACTTTTCTTTTGTTAGCTTTGATAAAAAAATTCAAGACTTTTTTGATATTTCATTTAATCAAAAAACAAGAGGAACTCTTTCAGGGCTATTAAAGGAAGGCGAAATTGAAAAAGGACTTGAGGAAAATCAATATCGTCTTACCGAAAAAGGATTTTTATCATTAATTTTGTACTTTCCTTCATTTCGTTTTCTTAAAGAAAAATGGGATGGAAGATGGCGCATAATTTCTTATGAAATTCCTGAGAAAAAAAGAGAACTTAGAGATAAATTAAGAAGAGAAATGCAGGGGTGGGGTCTTGGACCATGGCATCGTTCATTTTGGTTGACTCCTCATCCTATTATTAATACTCTTCGTAATTTAGTTTCCCAAAAAGAAGAAGAACAGTATATTCAAGCATTTGAATCAGACCATGTATTTGGTAATCGTGAAATATTAATTGAAAAAGTATGGGGGATAAAAGAATTAAATACAGAATATCGTGAGCTTTTTAAGGTATGGCATGAAACATTGTCAAAAGATGGTGAAAAACAAGATAAATTTAAAAAAGTACTTTTTAAATATGTTGCGGTTTTAAGACAAGATCCAGGATTGCCAATTGAACTTGTTGGAGAAAAATGGATTGGACTTGAAGCATTTACAATATTTAAAGAAATCAAAGGAATACTTCTTTCGTGAAAACTAATTTAGAATTCTTATTTTATCTTTTGAGATACTAAGCACAATATCTCCATGCTTATCTGTTCTTAAATACTTTTTATTTAATTTTTTAAAATAATCCAATACTTCTTTTGATGGATGTCCATAAGAGTTCTTACCCAAGCATATTACAGACAAATCAGGATCAACAAGCTTCAAAATATTTTCGTTTAATCCATTTTTAGATCCATGATGGGGAACTTTAAAGATATCTGCTTTAATATTGTGTTTAATTACAAGCTTTTCTAATATATTAGTAGATATGTCTCCTGTAAAAAGAGCTTTAATATTATTTTCTTGAAATAAAATAATTAAGGAAAATAAATTAGGATCTGTTGTACTATTAACAAACTCTTTATTTTCAGAATCATTAAAATTAAAAAACATATTTTCTTTTAAAAATTCTTTACTTGGCCAAAGAAAAGTAAATTTAGAATTATTTACATTAATAACCATATTTTCTTCTGCAAAAATGATTTTAATATCTTTTTCGAATATTTTCTGCTTAAATTGTTGAAAAAGCTGGGAAGAACTATTTAATCGGCTTAAAATAAAAGCATTGATATTGTAATAATCAACAACCCAAACAAAACCTCCAAAGTGATCTTTTTGAGGATGTGTAATTATTGCAAGCTCAATATTTCTATCATAAAAAGGCATATGTCTTCCAAGACATTCTAAGATTTTTCTATCAGGGCCTGCATCAATAACAACATCAAATTTGTTTTTTATTCTCATATAAACAGCGTCTCCCTGTCCAACATCACAAAATACTATTTTTGTATTTTTGAAAAAAAATGAAGGAAAAAACAGCAAGCATAAGATTATCAAAGAAACAAACAAGATAAGAAAAACACCTTTTGCCGTAAATGGAAGATTTTTCATAATATATTGTATTTTTACTTACTTATCTATCTGTCACTTTTTATTTAAAAGATATAAATGCATAAGGAATATTTGAAAATGTTTTAACAATAAAAACAATGTATGTTAAAATCCCATAACAAATATATGCTGGAACAAGTCCCAATAAATAATGAATTTTTCCAAGTATTGCTGTAGAAAATCCAAAAATCATAAGCGGTGCAATTGTAAAAGAAATAAGAATATTTGATAAAGGAGAAATTAATGAAACTTGTTTAAAGTATATGAAAATAATTGGGGCAGTAAAAACTTGCGCGGCAAGTGAAGTTTGGAATTCAGATCTGGTATATGAAAAAAGTTTGCGAAATATATTTGATGAATCTTTAAAAGAGGCAGTATGAGATTTTTTGCCAAAAATAATTAGTCCAAAAGTTGCTGCATATGAAAGTTGAAAGGATACTGTTTTTAACCAGTGCGGCCAGAAAATTATGGTAAAAACTATTGATAAAAAGAGGCTATACAAAGCAAATGTTCTTTTACCAAAAGATATTGAGACTAACGTTAGTATTCCCATAAACGCAGCTCGGACAATTGGGGCTTGAATACCAACAAATAAAGTGAATAAAAATACTGTTAGTATAGTTATCATACATGATATATATCTGCCAAAAATATTGAAAAATGAAGAGACTACGCTTGATAACAGTGTAATGTTAATTCCAGACAAAACTACGATATGTAGTAGTCCTACATGCTTTAAGGCTTCATAAAAGTCCTTGCTTGTTGTCAGTTGTATCCCAAATATTATGCCATTTAAGAGAGATGCTTGTGGTTCTGACATATACATTCTTATTATTTTTGCAAAGCTTTCAGGCGTCATTAGACTTTATTAATTTGCAGTTATTAATTCCTTAATTTTTGCGTACGTACTTTTTCCAACTACATTTTTAGAGGACAATTCTTCAATTGAAGAATAAGGCCTATTGTCAATTATTTTTTGT
>Ga0208904_1001751_pt1 | contig 14400 bp, 17 predicted proteins | sample AntAceMetag02UKB_FD_184774 | JGI IMG/M metagenome (GOLD analysis project Ga0208904, IMG submission 184774) | Saline lake microbial communities from Ace Lake, Antarctica - Antarctic Ace Lake Metagenome 02UKB (SPAdes) (version 2) | ecosystem: Environmental > Aquatic > Non-marine Saline and...
CGGAGGCCGTCAGAATCGATCCTCGTGACGCGAAGTGACGAACAATGGGAAGGGGTTAGATATGGCATGCAGAGTAATTGAGAAAACGGGCATATGTGACGGGTGCGGATTCAAGATGCACTTATCCATCTATCGGGATCGGTGGCTGTGCCGTGGCTGTCTCATCGGCAGCGAGATACCGCCACGACTTGAGGACCATGTACGCGGGGGCTGTGCCCTCGCAGACCGGGGGCGGATGGACGGGGCTGCACCACGGGACATGTCGTGGGGATCGAAGTTTCACCGGGACCTCGGCGCTGCCATGAAGCGCGAGGGGTGGGAGATGCACGACGCCAAGACGATCATGTGGGCGGGGCATGCCGAGGCGAAGGCGAAGCAAGTGGAGCGGTGGGAAGCGGAAGGGGAAGCCGAATGATTTCATACACGGATGGAGAATGGATCGCCACGTTCGACGGGTGCGGGGCGTTGGTGGATTTCATGACTGTGGATCGCATGCGTAGTGTTGATTGGGTGTACGGCTCAACAAAAGTGAATGTTGTTGAGGGCGAGACAGGGCGCAAGATGATCGCTAGCATACGGCGGGGACGGGACATGGAGGGCGAGACGGAATGACACATTCGAGATTGCCACCCGAACGAAAAGGGCTGACCCACAAGCCGACTATCGCGAGCGTCAAGACGACGATCACCACCGGAGAGTACGACGACGGGCGGCTTGGCGAGGTGACGATTGAGGTCGGTAAGACGGGGGACGAATCGCGCATCCTACGGATCGTTGGCATCCTGCTTTCGACGGGGTTACAATGTGGCGTGCCGCTGTCGGAGTACGTAGAAAACTTGAAGCACCACCGCGCCGGAACGGGTGGAGCCACGGATGATGATGACATCCCCACGGCGGACAGCATCGTGGATTACGTGGGGAAATGGTTGGAAAAGAAGTATGGCGACAGATGAACATACTATCCCCTGAAACGCAGGGGGTACTAGGAAGGAACGGACGATATGACCAGAAGCGAATTGGCGGAAGTGTTGAACGGGCGGGAAATCAGCCACGAGATGGACAAGAGTGAGGAGCGCGAGGCCGCAGCCGAGGCGGGGCTTGTCGTGGTGTTCGGATACTCGGACGATGGGGTAGAATTGAGGGGCGTAATCGATGATGAGTTGAGCGCATATGGCGGGACAACGATCCACCTTAACGCGGGCGGTCTGGTTCAGAACAAGTGCGACGATGATGACTGCCCAAACTTCGCCGGATTCGACGCACCCGGCAACCGCAAGATTGAGGCGCTATGGTGTGAGGAGAAGGACGGCCCCGCGTGGACCTACAAGACGGACATCCCCCACTCCACCTTCGACATCATGGAGGAGGGGGATGTTTTTTGCAGGGGGATTGTCTTTGAAATGTGGGAGGTGACAAGATGATCTTATCACCGGCATGGGTATTCTCGCTACTCGGAGCCTTCGCCGAGCTCGTCGGGCGTGAGGCCACCGCTGCCATCCGACACCGGCAGGCGGTCGAGGCGAGGAAGGCACGGGCGCAGGCAAAGAAGGCGGCGGAATTAAAGCGGCTCGAGCGGGCGCAGCTTGCGGAGGTCAAGAAGAACTTTCTCAAACAGTCGCAGCGTCGAGAGAAGCGGGCGGCTGTGGCGAAACGGATCGCGCGGATGCGCGTGGAGCTCGACCCGAACCCGTACATTGTGTTACCTGATGATCTGAACGAGAGCTTGGAGGAAGAATGGAAAAGCTAGCGATGGTGACAATGCTCGCCCTGGCCTGCGCGGGCGGGTGTGATTGCGGGGACGGGGACGGGGGGGATTTATGGGCGGCCTGTGGCGAGGATGGCGACGGCATCTGTATATTGATCGAATCCAATTCCGAGACATGCGACAGTATCGGCATGATACCCGGCGGCAGTTCTGCGGAGTGTGCATTGGAGGAGCAGTGTTGCGCGATGGACCCCTTCCGCTAGAGCAGTTGAGTCAGGGCGATCACAGTGGCAGTCAACGCGCCTATCGCCCCAAGAATAACCGCCGTGAACTTGCCATTGGCGCGAGCGGGGGCAACTGACCTACCGTGATACGTGGCTTGGTGTAGCGAAATCTTGCCGGTCAAATCATCCTTGGTTGCTAGGTGCTTAATCGTTCCGCGTAGGAATCCGTCAAGCTCCACGACCTGTTTACCAATGACCCCTACTTCTTTTCGTAGCTCGCTAAAATCTGACATGAATCACCTCAACGTGTAGGGTTCCCAAAGGGATACGGCTTGTACAAATAATTCTATCCCGCCCGCCGATGTCCCACTGACTGTTATATAGTCTAGTTCGTCGTCAACTTCTAACTGGTCGGTAAAGCTTGAGACGGTAACAAGGGTCGGCTCCAAGAGCCCGCCGTCGGGGATGGTGTATGACACCGAGTCCGCAGCCACGGACGATGACATCGTAACCACGCACCCCGCCCCGCCATAAACAACAATGGCGGGATCGCAGTCAACGTTACCCGCTGCCCCTGTTAGGTTGCGCGGCTTGACTCTGTAGGTCTGTGCGTTGCCATCGGCGTCTTGTCGTAGCGATTCCGCCGGGTTGACGCCGGTCTGATAAACCCCAAGAGCATATGGCGTATTGAACAGCGCCCGCGATGAGTTGTGTATCACGGAGTCCCCCGCATCCAGGTAGTGACACACCGTCCCTACCGTGCCGTCGTCGGCGTTGGCCTCATCCCAACCCTTGATCACCTCGTCCACGCTGAAGTCGGAAGATGACACCAGCGCCTCTGCTTCGGTCAGTGTCGGTTCATGGGGACAGCCCATCACGTTCAGGCGATGCACTATTGCGTTGGTAACATCCAGGCGCGAGCATCGAAACCCGTCGTCTGTTCCGATAGCAACTGGGGTTATCGCCAGGGACTTGGCAGCGCCGGCGGCGTCCAGCCCATCGAACCATTCGCCGTACATCCCCGACGGGTAGTCGTTTGCGTCGTCATCTCCACCCGTGGTTGGCGCGGCAACGTTCTTTAGAATTGTTCGTGTGGCAAACAAGTCTCCGTAATCATTGTACCATAACCACGACTCGTTACCCGCCACGTATTCGTGTCGCCAGTTGTGTGCGTTGATTACGATCTCAGCGGCCCCGCCGTTTTCTCTCACCGGATACCGGGAGATAATATGAAACTTAGACAGGTGGTTTCCGTTAATGTCCGCAGCGTCGGCGGGAAAGGGTGCAATCCTGCCGCTGTAGCTGGCAATGTATTCCATCGCCCGATACCGTCGCAGATGGTTGAAGTCTTCTGCCATCGGTATGCCCAAATTAACAGAGTCCGCCGGGTCGCCAACGTATGACTGCCGCCAGTTGATGAGCTTCCCGATTCTGGGATTGCTGATAGGCATTATACTGGCACCGTCCACTCCTGTTTGGTTGCAAACAAAATCTTGTTAAAGTTCTGTGCTATCAGCCTTTGCGCGTGCCATGCGCTGAAACTTTCGTTGCAGGCATAGGGCACCCACGTCGCGGTATTGCGACCGATGGTTTCATAGTCTCGCACGCTACTCGGATCTGAGGCGGCGAAAAGATCATCGTTCTCCATGCCAATGTGGATCGCGAGGATTTCGCCAGACCCCGCAGACATCAGAGCGTGCAGGCGTCCCGGTTGCACCGGGTGGTCTGGCACCGATGCGCGGCGGGGTTCTTCCGTATTGGTTACGAACGATCCCAGATCCAAGGGTTCACCCGTAGGCTTGGCAGGGTTCCACGGGGTGTCGTCGTATTCCTTCCATGCGGCATCTAGAACCCCCGACTCCGACTCTATTCCGGGGAACCCATCCCACCCATCCCACCGCTCGTCCGTTTTATCGCCAACCCCCAAGGTTATCTGCCTCCACACCTGTATCCTGTATCGCGGGTTGCCCGCAACGGTGGTCCAGCCCTGTGCTTGCACTGGTAGCCTGGCATCAATAAACACATACGCCCCCGTCCTAAAGCTGAACGTGATACCACCATCTGACGCCTCTATATATCCTGCTGGTTTCGCCATGCCGTTAACTCCAAGCTATCGCCCGCGACTTTGCAGCCGCCGAGTCTTCCACTTGCCCGATGTGGTCCCCGTGCCAACCGTACATATCGATCTGGCACTGTTGCAAGTTGGCGTTGTCGTACTCGCCAAAGAAGACTATTTTGTCTGTGCCCGCGTCGAACTCGGCATAGTCGGTGTCAATTGAAATCTTACACGTCCCGTTAGTGATGTCCGCAAGTTCTAACGTATCCGCGCCGTCGCCGTAAATCCTGCCCCTGAAAACATTGCGCCCCGCCCCGGCGTTGTCCCACGATGTAGTGTTGGCATCGACGACAGTGATGGCGTATTTCTCACAGCTACAACTCCGCAAGCTCACGGTGTCTGTCCCCGCGTTCCAATTGAAGCAACCGAAATATGCAAGGTCCGTCAAGCCCCTTAGTGGTGAGGCAAACTCATTCAGCGCCGGGTCAGTATTGAGCGTGGCGCATGCTACCACCCCGGCGCTCTTGGTTATCTGCGCGGCGGTCAGATACATTGCGGGGCCAATGGCTTTCGACCCACGGGCGAGGCGGAAGATTAGATCGGTATCCATCTTGCCCTCGTTCCCGTTGACCGAGATGTTGATAGACGCCTTTGTAATAATCGCAGACCTGCGAGTGAAGCCCCGCTGGCCCTTGAACAAATCATAAGGGAGATCGCTCGTTAACAGGCAGTCCCCGCCAATCGTAACCAGTGGCACCCCCGCCGCAGTCCCACCCATGGAGACGCTTGGGAGCGCGGTGTTCATCCTGTAGAGTATCTGTCGCAGCCTGTCACTGTAAGCCTCTATTGCCGCTTGGCCCTGGACCTGAATGATCTTGTCGTCAATGTTGAGCGTCTTGTTTCCGCTGGCGAGCATGGCCCGCCCGGTCACGTTTTTAATTTCCAGTTCGCTAGCGTCGGCCACGTTGTAATTATATTTCACCTTTGCGTTGTGATACAGCCAGGTGTTCCCGTATGTTGCCGATGGGGACTTGGCTCGCAAGTTGCTGTTATCGAAAACCCTTCCCGACGTGACGGCCTTGGATGCCATGACCACGCCGATGGGCTCGAATGACATGCCGTACCCGCGCAGCGATTCTATATATCCCCACGTTTGGCGGATACCAAGACTGAGCAGGGCATTGAAGACCGTCTTCTTGAGGTTGAACGATGTGCCAAGCTGCAACGTCCACAGGTTTGTCGCAGCCGGGGCCAACTCATCTAGGCGGTCGTAGTCCACTAACCCCCTCATGTCAAGGCCGTCATCCCACGCGTCGGGAATGTGATACACGCAGGTTCGTTGCGGTAGCTGTATGGGGTCGTCCCCCAAGATGGCCCGTACAAGGTCGGACAGGGAATTGCTAGTCACCGTGACGGCGGTGTTCACGGCGAACGGATCGCCCGCTGTAATTAATTGGTTGGGGTAGTCGTGCAGATAGGGCCAATAATAAAGGGGTTGTCCCCATCGCATCGGTATGACGGGGATGGTATTGTTCCCATCATCGACAACCTTGAGGCAGGTAACGCCGTCGATGGCGTCCTGATCGTCAACCGTTATATAGTTCGATGCCGTGCTAAAGACTTTGCCCTCCATGAGGTGTCTCTTGTCTGCCCCGCCCACGGTGATCTGGTCCTCATCATCAAACTGCTCGGCGTCGAACTCATGTTTGATGGATAGCCGGTAGTGGTCGTCTGCCCCGCCGGGTGTATAATAGGCCATCGGATAATAGTCCACCTCGAGCGGGCCCAGGGGCGCAACGCCGTTTAGCTCACACCAATATTTGCTCCTGAAGTTCCACTGATAGTAGTACTGCATCCCGCCCGGAATCTCTAGATCGTATTCTGCCTTGGTTGCGGTGGTGTCGTCTGGGACGAATAGCCATCCGTTCGATGGCGATAGTGTCAGCGCGAGGTCGTTGACGTTCTCATAATAGGCCTCCCACTTGGGATTCATGTACACGTTCAGGTTGCTTGTCCGAAGGTCGCCCAACCTGGACAGGCCCAGCTTGAGTATCCACGCGAGCGGGCCGTTGATATACGCGGGAAACGCAACATCATCCACAACATACAGCAGGCCATAAGATGCCTGGAAGGTTCGGTTGATAGTACCAGCGCCGCCCGAATAGGTCCGCGCCGCAAGCTCGTCGTTGAGTGCCGCCGCCAACTTCTTCTTGGTTCCATAGTAGACAGCCTCGCCCGGAGCGCATAACCATATCTCGGTGCTCACATAGGCCAGCACCAAGGGGTCGGCGTCATACTCCAAGATGGTCAGGTGCGGTCTTTGGATCTTGCCCGTTGCTGCGGCGGGTTGTCGGTGAAGCTTATACCCCCTGATCTGCCCCTCTTTGGGTTCGACCGGGATGTCAACATCCCAGAACTCTTCCCAGAATCCACAGTCGATCTTCCAATCGTCGGCCGTGCATGTCGGGTTGGGCTTGACCGGGCCACAGCGAAACATCACGGGCAGAGTATACTCGTCAAGGTCTGTTAAATCGGCGGGGGCCACTGGCAATCCAACGATTGCCCCTGCGTCCGTCATCGGGACCAGCCACAGGGTAGCGGCCTTGCCGACGATGGTGGTGGCTGGCGCTGATACCAGCATATGAGAGCTATGGTCAACCTGGTCTACAAAGATTTTTTCCCTCGGGGTTCGCAGGCATCCCGAGTATGCAGTCGCGGAATAGACACCCGCCGCCGGACCGGCAAGCGTGTTGCCGTCGATAGCGAGGCAGCTATTTTTGATCCAGATATATGTTGGTATTCCGGCGGTGTCATTGTCGGTGATTAAAGTTGCAAGCCCCTTGTCTTTTCCCCATGACAGTGTAGCACCCGCCCCACTGCCATCCCAGTTTTCGGCAAGAATCCCAGAGACAACGGTATTGTCATAGATCGGATCGGGCATCACGTCGAGGCCGTCATACGTCCCCGCCACGGCCCCGGATCTAAAGTGGGTGTACGTCGCGCCGTGTGCATCGCGCCCGAACTTCACGCCCCACCCGCCGCCGGACAGTCCCCTGTTTTCGTCATAGGCGATTGATTGCTTGCCGAGATCGGCGTCGAGAGATGGGATGATCTGAACATGGTCGGAAGGGTATGCAGATGACGCGCCAGCCACCCAGCGTTCTCCAAACAAGAGCCGCCTGTATGAGTGCTGTTGCTTCTGTGAATCCGTGCCCCAATGGTCGGGATCGCTCAACGCTGCGACCAGCTCGGTCGAGGTCGTCTCGGCGTGCGTTTCCCCCGCAATGTGAAACACGGCGGCATACTTGCCCCCGCCGCCAGCCATGTCATCGGCAAATGAAGCGGCGGTCATACCGGAGCGCTCCATGTCGGGACGCCACCGATGGACGTGATCAATTCAACGCCGACGTTGTACAGCGAGTTGTGGGTGGGGATGGTAGGTGTCGGCTTGTCCCAGCGGCTCGGCTTGAGGTGACAGAATGTATAATTATCCGGCGTGGTGGTTAGCCGGGTGCGATGCCCCCCGCCGTTCATGCTCAACGGGCAATTACTTGCCCCCGCCGTCTCGCCCTCATAGACTGCAAGGTCTTCGATGTAGTAGCATCCCTTGATGGATAGCCCCTCGGTGCCGGACGGGCTTGCCGATAGCGCGTTAATGCTGAACTGTTCGAGACACCGCTCCTCTTCGGGGTAGTAGAACGCAGTACCGGGCGGGGTCGGGTAAGCATAGCTTACTTCGCACGCAGTTTTGAACGTGTCGACCGCAGCCACAGCCTGCCATTGGTGGTGCCGGGTGTAGTTGCCCGGAGCAAGGGCGATGCCGCTGAACGTGCCGTCGATTGCATTGGCCCCTGCGATACCCGTGTCATCTTCCATGTGGTTCAGGTCTGCGCTGTAGTACGGGGGGATCCATAGGAACCGCGGGGTGTCCGTGGCCGTGTAAATGTAGTCCCCTGCAAGGTCCTCCCGGAATCCTAGCATACGCATGAGGTCTGCGTCTGTCCATACGACGGTGAAGGTGCCTGCCCCAGAAGCGTCACCGCTAGTCAGTACCACCTTGTGATCGGTGTTCAGGTATGCGTAGAGGTTCGGGTTGAACGTCCCCATCACGCCGTCTAGGCGATAGATGACGGTGAGGATGCACCCGTATGTGCCGAGCGTCAGGTGCTTGGTCTGCGCCCCGCCTGCATTGTAGTTGACCGTGAGGCTGTTGTTTCCCGCTAGCATCTCAATCGGAGACGCGAGTGCTTGCTGTGCCATGTGCTATGCCGCCTCCTGTGCGAACGCGGGCTTCCCCGCCTGTGATGCTTTTTCGTTTGCCGCCACAGACCACCCGTGGAATTCCTCTTCGCCAAGTATGACGGTGATGTTGGTCGTGCTCGATCCGCCAGCCCCGCCCGCCGCGTAGTTTCCGCCGCCGCCGAGATAGCCACCGCCACCGGAGCCAACAGCCCCGGACGATACGCCGCCACCGGACGCGCCGAACTTCTGCCGCTTGATTGTGGCTATCTGTACGCCACCCGCCACGGCAACGGTCCCAGCCGCCGCAAGACCGGCCACCAACCCCCACGGTATCCCGAAGGTTTTGATCCCGCCCGCTATGGCAGACGCCGCGCCCATGGCCGTGTCCATGACGGCTGAAGCGTAGGCGAATTTTTTGCCTACCTCAAACTGCTTCTTGTTCTCCGTCTGCATCAGGGATGACATGTTCTTCGCCATGCCTGACATCAGGTTCGCGCCGTACATGGCGGTGTCGTATTTCTGCTTCTCTGCCTGTTGATGTATTCGAACCTGTTCGGCGGCTAGCCCCCGGTCGATCTCCGCTTGCTTCGCCGCGTACTCTTCCGAGTTCATGAGCAACCATTCGTGATGCTCAACTGATAGGAGTTTTTCCTGTTCCTTGGTTTCGAGTTCGAGTTGCCACTTCATCTCTTGCGTTGCGGCTTCTGCCTGTAAGATGTTGTCGCGTTCCTCGAATGCAACGCTCGTTACGGTCATCGCCTCTTGAAGTTTATATTCAGCCTCCGCCGCTCGCATCTCCGCAGCAGTGAACATGTCCGCACCTGTAGCCGCCGCCGCACGTCCACCCCCGCCGCCCCGGTCTGGCCTTGCCGCTGCCTTGGTAGCTGCAAGGGACGCAGCGCCTTGGTCGCCCACCAACCCGAGGTCTACACTCTCGCCCGCGAACGGATCGAACGGGGCAAGCTCGGCGGTCTCGATATACTTGCCGCCCTCGGACACCCCCGCCGTGAACTTGCTGATCGTGGCGTCCACCTGTGCCACCGCTCGCATCGACTTGAGCAGCTTCTGGATCTTCGTGTCGAGTTGATCGGCTGCATCCCCCTTGCCGATAAGGTTGTACTTGAGGCTTTCACCTGCGAGCCTTGCGATGTAGTCAGCCTGCGCGAGCTTGTCGGTGGACTCGCCCGCAAGAATCAACGCCTCACTCGAAGCGTCAAGCCCCTCATTCAGTTGGCCGATAACCCCCGACTTGCCGATGCTGCCCCATAGCAATTGAGTGTACGTGTCCCATGAATTCTTAGTGGCGAACGTCTGCTCTGATAGCGTGCGGAGCTCGACATTCAGACCCTCAGCGCGGTCTTGAACTTTCCACAACGCTTCCTCTTGCATGAGGAGCAGGTCTTCTGTTTCCTGCAAATCGATACCTAGCTTTTTTAGCTGTCGACCAGAGCCCTTCGCTATTCCCTCACCAAGCTGCGTGAAGTCAGCGGTGATTTGTTCGGCAGTCTTGCCGACCTTCTGACCCTCGTCGATCACGATCTTGGTCATCGCCTTCATGAGGTCGCCGGTATCGGTCATGCCCGCCGCGTTCAGGGTGGCAAACATCTTCATCGTCGCGCCGGTATCAATGATGCCCTTGTTTAGCATCTCCAACTCGGCAAGCTCTAGGCGGTTCGCATCGGACAACTGAATGAACGTCTGATGCAACGATTGTGCATCCTTCGCAAACGAGACGAAAGCCTTCGCCGCCAAGCCGACAGCCGCAGCGACCGCCATGAATTGCAGTTTAGACTTTCCGCCGCCGGTTGTGTTGATCGCAAAGAGAATGCCACTCGTCACAACGCTCATTAGATCTGCCTTGCCTCCGTGTTCATCACGTAGTCCGTAATCTGCGCGTCGAATACGCGGGTGGGAAATCGGGTTCGCATCGCGTCAACCAACGCGGTCATTTTCGCAGCGAGTTCGAGCTGCATCTGGTCGGTTGGATCTCCAACCATGCCGATGGATAGCACGACCTGATACGGCATCGCCTCCGGTTCGTCCGGCACGGATTCGAGTGCGGGTTTTTCATCTGTGCTTTTCATCTGTTCCCTCCCTTGTCTGTGATTTCCTTCATGCGTTCTGCCTGTCCCATATTGACCCCGTTCTCCAAATCCCTGACAGCCTGTAGGACGATACACGGCGTCCCGTGGGGGTACACCTCGCTAATGCAGCCCTTGTCCCAATGCGCCCGCGCTGCCCATGCCTCACGGACTGCCGGGCTTATGTCGAGGTAGTCGGGACAGGAGACGAGGAATCGTCCGGTGTCTCCGATGGGGGAGGGGTAGACGTCGTACTTGCAGTTACCCCGGGTGTACTCGGTGAACTCGTCGAGTCCGATGGTTTTGAATTGGACATCACGGCACGAGTGATCATATGGGCACGCAGAGCATTGTGGCTTTGTACTTCCCGAATCCGATTTACCAACTCGATACCCGGCGAAGAAAAAGGGGATTGGTTGCCATCCACGCTCGCCAGTTCCCAAGCCATCCTTCCAAGCTCAAGCGCCGTTGCCCGGGGAACCTTTGCAAGCGAGTCTTCTTTGAGCGAGGTGTATCCATCCTTGGTTTCAAAGTCGGACCTGTCTACCGGGGCATCCTTGGCATCGTTGCAACAGACCGCGAAGAGAAGATCGAACCTGCCCTCCAGGTGCTGATGCTTGGGAAGCATGGGAGACATCCGCCAAAGCGACAGCGGCTCCCTTAACGCTTCGATGTCGCCAAGGTCTTCAATGTTCCTTGACGTGCTGTACGCCTTGATCTTTTGGAATTCGATCTCTTCAATGGCCGGATCGTTCAGCGATGCAGCCCATCGCGCCTCGGTCAGTCTTGCTCTTAACATCTTATCCCTCCCCTGTTAGTTGTTACGCGCCCGTGCCACTGATGCCGATGTAGATCGCCTGGTCGCCTGCCGCCGTGGGGCCGTCGGTATCGCCCAACCCGGCACCGGACGCCGTGAATGAGAGCGTCATCTCGACAAGCCCGCTGTCTGTTCCTTCTGTCGCTACGTCCGGCGCGTCGACGAGGTAGCACTGTGGGGACGATACAGCACACGCGGGATATAGGGCTTGGTCCTGCGTGGCAGACGAGGCCATGAGCGCAACGCCCGGGTTGGTGCCGCTGCCGCCGATGAACTCGGTCTTCCATGCTTCAATCCAATCGATGTCGAACCATCCGTCCACGGTCCATGTGGGCGGAACCGTCTTGATGACATAGCCGCCAACGCTGTTCAAGTCGGTGCTTCCACCAACGGATGTGATCTTCTCAGCCGTGACGCCGCAATCTATGACGACCTTGCGGATACCCATCGATGTCCGAGTGATTGCACCGTCGGAATCGGCAGTGTCAATCAGGAATTCGAAGTCATTGTTCACCATGGCGATGCCCGCCACTTCATGATCTGTCTCTACACTCCAAGTGGCATCTGCAATATCAGTGTCAGCTATCAGCGTTTCGAACTCAAGCGTCCATGGCTTGTTAGGTTCCAGCGTGATGGTCTTCAGAATGCAACTACATCCGCCATGGGTCCACGCCTGCGGGTGGTCGCTGCCATCCTCCACCCGTGACAGCTCCGTGAACGTCAACGCCTCGGTAGTCGCAAGCGTCCCGGTCTGTGGGTAGTAGGTAAACATCTGCTCAATGGCCGCGCCATCGGTGGGGTCCGCGCTCATGGCGAATAGCGGAACCGACGTGTCAGTTCCGTCCCATTTTGCGAGATGCACAGGCTCGAACCTATCGCTCGTGGTTTCGACCAAACCGAAGCTTCCGATCTCTTGTGTCTTGTCGGCGGTCCACAGTAGCGATGTGGTTGTGGTTGCGGTCTTTACGGTGGTGGCACCCGTAAGACTCGCTACGGTCCACCCGCTTGACTTGAGCATGATACCAACTGAGGGTTCGAGCGTGGTGGTAGCCCTGCGAACAAGCATCGAAAGCGAGCCGGTGCCGCTGCCGTCCTGATATGGGATAGCCTTGTTTACATCGGCGGGGTTCGTATGCCCGTCTGATATGGGGATGTATGCCTGCGACACCTTGTGGGGAAACTCGAACGTCTCCGTCCTGATGTCTTTAGCGCCGCCCACCGTGGCCGTGCCGAGCGCGGTTTCGGTGTTCATGCTGATCTTTTTTCCCTGCGTAGTGGCCTTGTTAACCGCCATGATTCAATCTCCTATTCGTCGGTTGTTAGTCTCACGTCCAAAGGGACGGACATCCAAAGCCAATCGTTTTCGGCTTCCTCTGTTTCGGGTTGCTCGTCTTCTGTGATCTGGCGATAGTGCACGCCGGTCACTCCATGATCATTCACGTTGAACCGTGTAAATATCTGCTGTACATCGGACGCCTTGGCGATGTTCCAAGATGTCTCGTTCGGGTATCCGATCTTGATCGTGCCGGTGATCTGCCAAGTCTTGAGCGAATGCCCGCCGTCGAGTCCAATCGGATCGCCCCAAGTCACCTCGAACAAGCGAGGCTCCCCGGTCTGTCCTTCGAGCTTCTGCGTCTGTAGATTCTTCGGGCTGCGGAACTTCTCGCTTGCGTTATGGTTCGGCTCGATCTGATACATCGCCTTGATGATCTCCTCGGTCAGATCAAGGAGTATGGTATCCATAGCGGCCATCAGAACAACCGACGCCGGGGCAAGGGTCTGAGTTTGGGCTGCGTCTCGCTGTCCGTCTTGATGTCATCCTGATTCGAGTCGATCCAATCGTTGGCTTTGAGGAACCCGATCCACGCATCGTCGAATAGCATCTTCGTCGCAACCCGTTCGCTCTGCCATTCATCGCCACCCGCCCACGCAACGTCGAACATGATCTTCTTGACGAGCACGTCTTCAATGCTGTCGGGGTTGACGAGCTTGTCGATGTCCTGCCCGCTTACGCGGTTGACGTGGTTTCGCAGATACGCGAACGCCGCATCCTGATATGTGTTGAATTCGTTGGCGGGGATGCCGAGATAGTAGTGTTGACAGCGAGCCTTGAACGTGGCTTCGAGTCCACCGAACGCCACCTCGCGCTTGAGGATTTCGCCTTCCTCGCGCCATGCCGGATCGTCCGTGTCGGTCAAGTCCCATATGACGGAGAAGTCGAGGCCGGATGTGAAGTCAGCCTGCGAAGCATCGATAGCATAGGATAGGAAGCGCCCTGATACGGCGGTGGCCGTGGTGTGCTTGTACGCTAGATAGTCGGTCAGGATAACCTCAGCCGCGCCCACGGCGGCCACCACGACATCCTCGTGGGGTCCGTCTGCCGATGCCGCGATGCGAAGGGTGGAGCCTTCCACGATGGACGTGACGGCGGTCAGGGTGATCGTGTCTTCACCCGCCGATGCCGCCGCGCTTAATGTCGTGGCCGTCATCATGGTTGCAGTAGCCGCCGTGATTTCGTAGGTGCCCGTCTCGGTGGCTACATATGTTTCAGTTGCGTTGAACGTACCCGCAGCAACGGCGATGACCGTCTGCGCCGCGTTGTACGATGTGGTCCCGGCAACCGTGACGACATCCCCTTTGGCCACGGCATGGCCGGTATATGCGAAGGTACATACGCCACCGGTCGCATCCGTCACACCGGTTATCGTACCGTTCAACAGGTACGCGCCGTCTGTGTCTTTGAGCGTACAGGTCGCAGCGGTCGGGACTCCAAGCCCGCCGTCGAGCGTGGTGCTCAGCGTGTGCGAGGCATCCTCGAACTTGATATGATGGCGCGTGCTCACTTGCAGCCGCCCTTACCACGTCCTGTTTTCGGTCCCTTGCCGGAGGGTCCCGTGCCGTCTCGATTTGCCATCGTTATTTCTCCTTAGTTCACCGCCACGGCTTTTCCCTTGCCGTCAAGGGAAGCCCGTGCATTTTCACCCGCACCGGGATTTGTGCGCGCTGCGTTGGTGCCATCAATTGTAAGATTGCTCGTGTACGCCCCAACCGTTATTGCATCATGGTCAATCATTATCTGGTCAACTTCACCCGTGGACCACGCACAGTTCTGACATTGAATATCGCAATCTTTCCAGCCTGCGGGATGGACAAATGTAGAATAAGTAACCGACGTGTTGTACAGCCGCAAAGCCGTCAAACTCGTTAACGCGCTGAGATTCGCGATGTCGCCGTCCACCGACGTGTTGTACAAATACAAACGCGTCAAACTCGTT
>Ga0208904_1001752_pt1 | contig 14400 bp, 36 predicted proteins | sample AntAceMetag02UKB_FD_184774 | JGI IMG/M metagenome (GOLD analysis project Ga0208904, IMG submission 184774) | Saline lake microbial communities from Ace Lake, Antarctica - Antarctic Ace Lake Metagenome 02UKB (SPAdes) (version 2) | ecosystem: Environmental > Aquatic > Non-marine Saline and...
ATTTGAAAGATATTGAAAATACTTTAGGATTAAAAAGAATACAGAAACCTGAACACACTCAGGAATACCAAGTACAAGGATAAGGTGATAAAATGACTTGCTCTACCCACTAAAGTAGGTAGTTTCCAAAAACAAAAGAAAATGGTAAAAACAAAAAAAGAACAAGAAGGAAAAGATGTGTTTGAGTATTCTGTTTTCGGAAGTCCTAATCAAAAGATAGGCGACTTTGTACAAGCAAAATTATCAAATTTTGGAGGTGTTCAAAATTGAATACTTCTCAATGTTCTCAGGAATCGGAGGATTTGAACTTGGAATCAGAAAAGCACATCCAGACTGGAAATGTATTGGGTATTCAGAAATTGACAAATATGCAATCCAAACTTATGAAAGGCATTTCCCAAAACACAAAAACTATGGAGATGCAACAAAAATTAATCCAAAAGGATTACCAAGTTTTGATTTGCTCTGTGGAGGATTTCCTTGTCAATCATTCAGTATCGCTGGAGAAAGGAAAGGTTTCCAAGATACCAGAGGCACATTGTTTTTTGACATTGCAAGAATACTTACATGCAAAAGACCTACATATATATTCCTTGAAAATGTTAAAGGGTTACTCAGTCACAACAAAGGGAAAACTTTTGCCAAAATCATTCAAACATTGGATGAATTGGGGTATTGTATTGAATGGATGGTATGTAACAGCAAGAATTTCAATGTTCCACAAAACAGGGAAAGAGTGTTCATTCTTGGATTTCAAAGAGGAAAAGCCACAAAACAAATATTACCTTTCGGAAAAAACATTGAAAGGTTTAATAAAACGAATCCGAAGGGATTGGAACTCCAGTATGATGGAGATTATCAAAGCAAGAGAATCTATTCTATATCAGGAATTGCTCCAACAATTCCCACAAGCAAGTCAGGAGGAAATCATATTCCGTTTATTTCAGAAATATATCAGGAGATTAACACCGATGGAAACTGAAAGAATACAAGGTTTTCCAGATGGTTGGACAGATATAGTATCGGAAACACAGAGATATACTCAATGTGGCAATGCAGTTACAGTTAATGTAATTGAAAGTATTGCAAGGTGTCTGCCTCTGGATGATAAACAAGAAGGAGGCAACGGCATTCCTCCCACAGTGGGTATCCTGCCTAAAAGATTATGAAATCCTCTACCCACTAAAGTAGGTAGTTTCAAAAAAACAAAAGAAAATGGTAAAAACAAAAATTCCTCACAAATGTGATTATTGCAATTGTCAATTATATTTAGAAAATAGAGTTTATCGGAAAGGTAAATATTATTGTAAAAAACATTGGAGTAAGAATGCAAGAAAAGAATAAAACGGTTAGCACACACAAACCACTTAACTTAAACTGTTCGGTAAAAACACCTAAAAGTTTAATGTGTGGTTCGTTCAACGTGCAACCTACAAAAAGAAATAATTATCCCTTAGTAGTAGGTGATAATTATGAAAAACGAATACAAACACTTCAATCCAAAGAAGTACAACTTAGATGTAAAAATAGCAACAGTAAGAACTGGAAGTCATTGCAAGTTCAATATCAATTACCATATAATCTGGATTCCGAAGTATCGGAGAAAAGTCTTAACTGGAAAGGTGGTATCTGTGCTTAAAACAATTATTCAAGGACAATGTGAAGACCTTGACTTGGATATGTTAGCTTTAGAGGTAATGCCTGACCACATACATTTATTTGTAGGTGCAAAGCCTAAACACACACCTTTTAAGATTGTAAAACAATTGAAAGGAAACACAAGCATTCAGCTAAGAAGATGTTTCAAACACCTACCTTATTTACTCTGGAGTTATGGAAAACGGTTTCCTAACTTATGGGCTAAAGGTTACTATTGTGGAAGTGCAGGGCACGTTTCACAAGAAGCAGTCAAAAGATACATTCAAGAACAAAGAGGTGTTTTAGAATATTGGAAGGATCAAGAAATCTAAAGATACATTCATTCTTTCAAGTCTTTGCAATATACGATAGAGAAAAGCAGATGTGGTTAAGTTACCTTGATACAATATTACAGGCAGGACTTCTTAATCTAGATATGGTTCCAATAGTATCTGCATTATTCATATATGATAACGAGCAAGTCTTGATGAGAAAATTAATGGATCTAGGTGAGCAAGCAATCAAAGAAGGCCATGAAGGGATTGTAGTAAGACCTTTACTACCTTATTATTATTCACAACATGAAGAACTTGTCTTCAAGTATGTAAGACCTAATCATGTTCAAACAGATAAGCATTGGTCCAATCAAAAGATTGAAAGAAATGAGAAGGTGGCTCGATGAAGGAAGTTAGGTTTAATGTTGAGTTTGTTCATTGGGGTGAACCTAGTGATGATATAATGTGCGATTTTTGCGAAGTAAAGAAAGCAAGTTGGTATTCAGACTTCATGGTAACAGCTTATTGTGAAGATTGTATGGCTAAGCAAAGAAAACAGCATGTAAAGGAGGAAAAATGGAATGAAAAACGTTAGAGGTTGGATAGGACTTGGAGTATTAGCTCTTGGATTAATATTATATTTTATTGAAACAACCAAACCCGTGTCTTGGCTTATACTAGGATTTGGATTAGGTATGATGAGTACGGGGTTTAAAAATGGAAAATAAATATATTGTATACATAGCATTAGGACTTTCAATTATAATATTACTTATAATGGTTATAATGGGGCCACCACAAAAAGAACTAGATGGTTGCGATCTTGATTATTCAATGTGCGACACTGAAACTATATGTGATAGTGTATCAGATGAAGCATACACATTAGGTGGAGTACGAGGATGTGATGTTGGATGCATTGATTATGATTTAAGGGTTCATAATAAAACATGGAAAACTACTGAAGAAGAATATGATCTTTTAGCTTCTGAAGACTATCAAGCATGTTCAAGTTTCTGTGTAGGGAGACAAGATTAAAATGAAAAAGAAAATAATCAAAGGAATGAATAATCTTTCAATAAAGATATGTCATGATGCTATGAGAATAGGTATTAATTCAATAAAAAAATCTGAGCAGAGAATCGAATATGAAAAGCAAAGCATTAGAGAGGCAAAGGGATGCATCAAAGATTCTAAGAAACTAATGAAGGAGATCAAGAATGGACCTCACACACACTCATAATTTTTCGAAAGTAACTAAAGTAATGTATGTCATAGATTGTATATTATGTAAGAAGAAATCAAAAGCATCAAGAAAGAGACAGAGGTATTGCGATGACTGCAAAGGTAAAAAGGAATAAAAAGGATGGAAGAATAAAGAGAGTTAAGATCAATGATCTTATAGCTTTAAGCGTCCCTGTATCTAGACAGTTTTGTTGTGTATGTAATCAACTTGTAGAAGGAAGGGCATTAATCATATATCTTAATCATGCAACATACAAATTATATGATTGGGTTCATATTCGTTGTGTGCCAAAAATGAATTCAGAGAAGTTTATTCATAATCAACAAGCAAAGATGAAGATCCCTTATATGAATGAAGGATGTTCTCTATGCGACAAACGAGGAAAGATGATATCTTTTGTATCTTTCAGATTCCATAAAGAATGTATTCCAAAACTTATTAAAAAAGTAAAACAAATGATGGACAAACATGGTCCTGAATTTTTCCAAGAGGCATTATGATGTTAGAATTAGAGAAAGTAGAAGGAACAACTGAATCATTTTATGAGTTTATTATCTGTCAACAGCTTCATATCAATGGAGTGTGTAGACAACAATATCCTTTTAGATTTGATTTACTTACAAGACCAAATGCTGCAGTAAAACAATTAGGGGCAAAGGGTTGGACTAAGAAAGAACAGAATAGTTTCATAGCAACTCTTGGAATTAATATGACTCATCTCTTACATGTATCTGATATGATTTATGGAAAATATAAATGGAATGGGAAGGTTAGAGAATTACATCCAAAAGGAGTTGATGCGCTTGAATACTTTATTAAAAGAATACCTAAAAAATATATATCCAGGGAATTATTAGATATTCCACATGGTCCGCCAGGTGTTGATAATATAAAAATGAAGATACTCAAGATCAACGAAACAGCAGTAGCATATTTTCAATCCAAATATCCAGATGAAACAAAGACAATTAAGTTCTTAAGAAAACTTGTTTCACCAGTGAAAGGTGGAAAGTCATTTGAAAGATATATTGATGATTGGGCTGCAAGGTTGATCAAGGAAACAGGAGGAAAAGTAGAATGATAAAAGAATATAATAGTGATATAGATGAACAAAAATTAGCTGTGAAAGCAATATTAGATTCATTAACTACATTGAAAAGGATGCGAAAAGAACTTAATATCCAGAAAAGACAGAACCTTGTAAGGGTAAGAAGAAAGTATATGAGACAGATAGACCAGATTGATAGAGATATGAAACGTGCATTAGTTGCATTGAAAGCCTTCTTACCACCAAAGAGAGTAGATGAATTGAGAGCTCAATATTATAAGCGTGTGAAAGAAGATAAGAAAAGAGATATTCAACAAGCACCTGCTCAAGGTAAGGTTAATGTAGAACGAGCGCAAGAACCAAACATTTAAATAGTTGTCCTTGCTACTACTACTAATATGGTATGGCTTAAATGTAATCACAAAGATTGTAGTAGGAAGTGGGACTACAAAGGTAAGAAGAAGATATATACAACATGTCCTGATTGTCAGCGTAAGATTAAGATAAAAGAGAATCGTATTAAAAAAACCAAGGATTGAATTAGGGTCAGTATAGAGTAGGTCAGTAATAATCCCAAGACAAACCAGTCGGTTATTTGTTACCACGCATACGTTAAGCACCTACTCTATCGCCTTTTTTATTTAAACTACAATGAAACAGGAAACAAAAAAAGAGCGAGTGAATAAAACAATAAAAATATTAACATCGATGGCCGGGCAATGTCACACCATCAACATGTGGTTGGAAAATATCAACCAAAAATTATCAAGGAAATGTGCATACAAGAATACGAAAGAACTTGCCCAGGCATTTAGATACATCAAGTATGTTATGAAGTATCCAATAGTGAAAGAACAGAAGCAGCATGTGTCTTATACACTAATAATGGAAACAATTGAAGTGAATTAATATGGAAGTCAAAATGGAGCCTCAGTCTCCCGATGGAGTGAATGTAACAATTACTAACCTCATCTTAGATACAGATGAGCAAGCGTTTGAAGTTATTAGATTAATGAGAGCAATTAAAGAAGGACAAAAGATTGATATTGATAAGGTCGTAAAGATGTTTTCAGATCACCAGGTATAATAAAATGGAACCAAAAGCACCAGATGTAGAATGTACATGCGGAAAAATGATGAAATTACAATCGCAAGAAGCGATGAATGAAACTAATACAAGATACAAACTTAAATACACATGTCCTTGCGGGAACGCAGCTGTGACTTTAATGTTTATTGAGGATAATAATTATCACATATATGTGACAGACGTTAATGGAAAACTATTGCGTCATGATGAGGACTTGATTAAGGATGAAGAAAATGAACACATATAAGGGGGAAAGGAAATGAAAGGACAAACAGTATTAACATTCACAACATTAGCTATGTTGTTATTTTTACCAATGGTTTTTGGGGACGTTGAAGTTTATGTTGGCGTTGATTCAGATGGTGGCGATATTGACAGCCGGTTTGATTTAGAATCAGATGGTGGCGATATCAGTGTTTTAATTAATGGAGTAGATTACGAGCATGAATTAGGAGTTCTCCAATCAACAACAATGAAGAATGGTGATGGCTTTAGTTCTGATTCAGTTTATAGGATGATGTCTACTTTATTCATGAAGTGGAGATACTCCGGACAAACATACAAATGGCTTTATACAACACCAAGTGATTTGAATGAGCTGCAGGAAAAAACAAAATGGATATTCGATACTTATTTTGTTCCAAGGGTGGAGCATGATTTTCATGTCCAAACATTACAAAACCAAATCACTCAATTAAATCTTGAGATAGAAGTTCTTGAATATATCATAGGAGAAGATATTTATTGTAGTGCTAGGATAGAAGTTGCAAAAGAACATGGAATTGAAACAGTCAAATGTGGAGATACTAAATGGCACATCAATGATGATGGAAGTGTAATTGGAGTTACTCCAAAAGAAAGCGAACCTATTATTGTTAAAAAACCAGTGATTGAAAATCCAGTTATTAATGACACGATTATTAACGGAACTATCTTTAAGCTTGGTAAGTTTGACGATTCTTGTGAAACAAACTTTGATTGTCCTAAATTTTCTGGACAGGTTTGTAAAGCAGGTGTATGTAGTAATTGAAGGCTAGGTAAAAATAGGAGGAAATAAAATGAAAACAAAAATTATTTTAGCATTAATGGCAATGTTGCTATTAGTGATGGGCGCAGTAAGTGCAACAGAAGTAGATGTAGACATGGATGTTGAGAATGGTGATGTTGTTGTTGCAGTAGAAAACAACGATGCAGCTATTGGATTTCATGGACAAGGAGAATTTGAAGGTAACCTACATTCATGGGAAACTGGAAACTACTTAGACACAAATGTTTATGTTGAATCTGAAACTGGTGGAAGGTTAGACTTCAATGGATATCAGAATTTAGCAAACAACAAAGTAGAGTTTGAAAGCTTTGCATATGGTGAAGAAGCATTAATGAATAACAGATTTGATAACAGTAATTATGTTGTCCAATTTGAAAGAGTAGATACAAGTGCTGATTTACTTGCAGGCGCAGGTAGTCATTATGGTATCGGCTATGGTATGTGGATCACAGATAAGACCACAGATGTTAGTAGTGCTTATTCAACTGTAGGACTTTACGGCGATGGTAATGGTAGATTGGATACTAACCAATGGCACTCAAGTGCAATCGGTAGTTACGGATGGGGAAACGCAGACGCAATTAATATGCCAAGTACACCAGGATACTATACACCAACAAATGTTGTAGAAGCATCTGGCGATGGTTTATTCCAACAAGTTGCTCATGGAGATAATGGTTTAGAAATGAATGGTTTTGCATTCGGATCTGGAACAGGAACATTCACAGCAAACTTTGGTGGAAGCTTCGGCGGTAACTTTGACGCACACGCAAGATAAGTTTTTTTCTTTTTTTTCTTTTTTTAGAACAAAACGAATCGAACATTTCGAAACGAACAAAATGAAAAAGACACCAGAATATGTGAGGCAGCTCACATCGGAAGAAGCATATGTTCATGGATATGATGATGGAATTAAAGATAAAGAAAGAGAACTAAAAGATGAGCAAGAAAGAAAGCAAACTATACCAACGTCTAGATTTATCTAAAAGAAAAATGGCATTTACAATAGGAATCGATCCAGGATTGAAGGGAGGGATTTGTGTCCTTAACTCAAGTAAGAAAGTAGTTTTCTTAGAGAAATGTCCTACTATGAAAGTATATAATAAGATGGAAATTGATAGATTCGCTATTGCAGATATGGTATCATGGACCAAACTTTATGGATTAGGTGCAAGGAGTAAACCACAATTCTATATTGAGAAAGCAACTGCTATGCCTAAGCAAGGTGTTGTATCAATGTTTTCATTTGGTAAAGGATATGGTTATTGGATAATGGCAGCAACTGTTATAGGATATCCTGTCACAATCATTCCACCAAGAGAGTGGAAGAAACATTTTGGATTATCTTCTAATAAAGAAGAATCCATTGCGAAAGCTAAGGAGTTATTTCCAGGAATAAACCTTAGACCAAAACATGCCAAGAAGGATCATGATGGTATGGCCGAAGCAGCATTGATTGCATACTATGGAGCAAAGAAAAATGAAAGAGAAGATTGAACAGATTCTAAACAAGATGGAAAGATTCATCCCTGTAGTGGGAGCAGTACTCATATTCTTATTCTGGAGTGGGTGGGCCAATTATGGGATGGCAATACTTATCTTCTTAGTTGGGATGGTTTATGGTTATAGAAAAGGGTTGAGAAAAGATCAAAGCCTTACTATCGATTTAACATAGGTGATTATATGGTTGACATAAAAAATACAATTGTAAAGCATAAAGATTTATTTATCATGGGGGCATTATTATTAGGGGCTACATGTGTAGCAGGAATACTTCCAGATCGAGTTAGTTGGTTTGATATAGAGGAAAATATTAAATATATGTACCTTATCTTTATTGGTATTGCAGGTTATGCATATCATTTATTATATTTCAGGAAGCCAGTAACATTACTTAATATTGAAAGGTCTGTTCAACCAAGAGATTTATCAAGTCCTTCATACCAAAAGAACTTACACCAACAAAGACCTATCCCCCCACAAAAAGTTAACATACCAATATCATCACCTGTAGTCCCACAACAAAAACCATCAGAGGATGTATTCCATGAGTTCAACAGTTAGTGTTCCATGGAACTTATTCATAAGAATTATCAAGGGAATTATTTACCGTGGTAAAGTTGGTCTTACCAACTCTATGTTTAAAGGCCATAGAAAAGAATTATATAAATTAATGTTCACTGATTTTTATGATCATGAAACAAGGAGGGAAATCAAAATGGATAAACCACTGTTAATTATTGGTGCAGCTATTTCTGTATTAGGAGGATATCTACTTATAGATGGATTAATATTCTATAAAGGATTTACATCACATGTTGTTATTGACATGCTTCTTATATTGATTGGACTTGCAGTCATTAGGTTAGGATTTAGATATGGACCTAAGCCAAAAGATAATGAAGAGAATAAAGTATTGAATGATAAAACAAAAGCATTATTAGAGAAACGTATGAAAGATGTTGAGAAAGGTAATACTATTTCATCAGAAGAACTCAAAGAGAAGTTATTTACAAATGGAAAAGAAGAAATAAACGAAACTAAGGTTTGAGCTTAGTTTGTTTGTTCTTCTCTATATCCTTTGCGACCCTTTTGAGTCCAACCAAAGTCATTGCGATCGTTTTTTCTCTGTCTTGGAATTTCCTATAAAGTGAAGATAAATCCTGACCATACTTCTGGATAAGATCCTTATTCTTTACAATATTTTCAAGCAGTTTCTCTTTATCTACAATGTCTTGAGCAATAGTTTTCTCTATCTCTTTGCTTTTACTATGGACAAGCTTACTCATTTCACTCACACCTTCTGTGAGATTATCTTCAATCTTAACCTTATCACTTGCTGTTGCTGCGTCAAACATTGCCTCATATTCTTTTTCAACGTTAGGTTTCTGTGAATGGTTAGTTACAGGTATGTCTACTTTCGTTTCTTTCTTTGGTACTTTTGGTTGCTTTCCTTTCCACTTAACAAACAAATATATTGCTATTAACACAACTAATAATGCTGCGAACCAATAGTCTTTAATAATTTCTTCTATCAATGCCATTTTTCTTTGCCTCCTTCTCTAATCTTTTCTTGGTGTGTTTCCTATATCGGTCTTTATAGAATCCAGTTCTGAACTCCCACACCAATATGGTTATCAATAATAATCCAATTAATATTGCAGCTAATGGTTTTCTCCCACTGACTAATGCTACAATAGCTAGGATCATAAATGCATATGCCCATGTCAATGAAGTATTGATTGATGTTATAATCCTACCTACTGACTTGAATATATCTCTTATCTGCCTCCAAGGTTCAGTTGCTAGATACCACATAAATATCTTGAACTCAAACCATGCTCTTCTTAGTTTTTCTCCCATTTTTATTCTTTTCTTTTCTTATTGCTGTATCCAATTGAACCATGACTTCATACAATCTTTTTGTATACTTCTCTATCTTTTCACTAGAGTTTTTGTAATAATATCTCATTGCATCTACATCAATTGTTCCGACACGCGCCGGTAAATTATCATACTTTTCTACTCCACATTTCGCCATTTTACCAAAACCTCGCTTTCCAAACCATCCAGATACCACCAACTACATTAACTACAGATAATGCATATATCCCTATTGGTTCATTTGGTCTTATTAACATTAACCCATTCATGATTATTGCTCCACCAACCATAGCAAATATTATTCGTTGACTCATTATTCTTATATGCCACCATGCCATTTCAATCACTTCCCATAAAATGTCTTACCAAAATACTCATCTCTCTTCTTCTGAAGAAGCATGTCTGGAGCTGGTAAGATTCTTATATCTTTCTTCTCATCACCCATCACACCTTCTGGTGCATGCTTGAATGTGATGATATCTCCTGTATAAATATCAACCTCGACAAAATACATCTCAGTAACATCAAGTTCTTCATCCCATAGATCAACGGCAAAACTTCTCTTAAATCCTTTCCCTTCATACCATTGTTTCCGGCCTATTAACTTTAACTGGATTTCACCAGGAGGAACTTGAGGGTTATCACCAACTGGATGTTTTTGTAGGAACTTCAGCAAATCATTTATTCGAATCATACATTCTAACATAGTCAACTCTTTTCTCTCAGGACTTGTGCCAGTCATTAAGTACAGAACAATTGCACCTACTGCAAGAAACATCAATCCTTGCTTTGTGGTAAGTTTATCATTCATTACCATAAGCAAAACTATTCCAGCCGAGATTCCTATGATAAACTTAGTTTGTTTAGTGAGCTGACTAAATCCAGACTTAGGTCTCTCTTCTTCTTTCTGATGCATCTCATCATGTATTTCTTGCAGTGCATCATCACTGTAATATTGTGCCATGTTTTATAATCCTCTGATTGCTCCTACTTTATCGATTGTAATTGTGTTGACATTGAAAACATTGTTATCTCTAGGAGTGTATGCTTTGCAGTTAATTCGCACTGACTCAATACACCTAATGTTGTTCCCTTTATGGATATCATGCTTGCACAATCCCATAACATTGAATTTACATTTTGTGTTGGTAACTTCTGAAGTTCCTCTATCAACTTCAAGCCATCCAAAACCCTTCCTGAGTATCCTTAACAAATATTCAACAGTTGGACTATACTTACTCATGTAGTGCATCTCAATCCTATCTACATTTACTGCAGCTTTGGCAACTACATAAAGCATCTTGTCAACGTCATTACTCGCGATTACTATAGTCTCTTTTTCCATTTTAGACATTTCCTCCGAGTCTTCTGTATTTTTTCCTAATATAAGGCAATTTCTTATGCATTTCGTGACCTTTCAATATTTTGTTTTTCATCGTAATTTGGATCAGGTTTTTCCTGTTCTTGTTTTGTTGATTTTAAATTAACAAGAAATTAGAAAATATCCTATCTCGCCCCTTTCAGATCCTCAGTTTCCCCTGGATTCTGTGGATTATATTTTTTCTGGAACTCTTCAGCCAAAGAGACTGGAGATTCAGTTTCATCTTTTACTTCATTTTCTGGTTCATCATTCTTCTTCTCATCAGGTTCCCCATTTACGTTCTCATCTGGTTCCTCATTCATCATCCCACTCTCATCATCTTCACCTACTTCTTCAACAGGGAGGATTTCTGGTTCATCATCATTCTGCTTAAAGTCTTTAAGCGTTGATGAAACACTTTGAGCAAAATTAGGTTTTAACCGAGCGGGAACTTGGACACAATTGGCACACTCTTTCTCATGATCTCCTTCTCTATCATCAAGCTCTTTTCCGCATGAAATACATCTATCTGAGCCGACATCTTTCATCACATCTGGGAGTTCTTGGAAGTCTGTAATTCGTCTTAATCTTATGCGCATAAGTTCTTTTCCATGTGCCATTCTTTCTTCAATTATTGACTCTTCAAGTTTTAATATTGTTGTGACCATATTTTCAAAGTTATCTTGAAGGTCATCTAGCTCATCTTGAGCAATAAGAAACTCACTATCATGTTTGATTAATTGGTCAATATATGATTCTAGCCTCTTAATCAATTCCCAATCAATACTCTTTGAAGTGACTACATTATCAATAAAAGGATCAATAACTTTTACCCAATCTAAGTATCTATTTGCTGGCCTATCTGCTTCGGTTTGTAGTAGATTTTGATACTTATCAAGCAGCTTTTCGGCCCGTGCTTTCTGTGATTTGTAACCTTCAATGATACTTTGGTTGACTATAATAATCTCTTTTAGAGCTTTAGTAATTATTGTCCTTCTCTTTATTTTCTTATTATCAGTCATTCTAGTCACTTCCATCATCATCAGAATCACTACTTTCGCCATCAACACGGCCCCTAGCTTTAGCAATTACTTTTAGATATTCAGTCTTAGTTATCATTGATTGAAGTTGTTGTTGTCTCTCCTTTTCAAGTTCTTGGTATGCCCTATTCTTTGCTGCTTCCCCGCTTCTTAGAAGCCTATCTGTATCATTAAGGGTTGTAGACAATTCTTCATATCTTCTACTTGCAGGAGTATGACCACCTCTGAAATCTGTAACAACCCAACATCTTGTTCGTTGTGTTCCTCGTTCAAGCCAGATAACATCTGTCCATTTATACTCTTTAACGATTGCTCTTGTAGCAGGGTCTTGTTTATCTACAATATCAAACTTCCTTTCTATTCTTTCTGAAGGAATGAAGATAAATCTAACCATCTTTAATCCTGTTTTTTTATTTATTTCTTCTTTACTGTCTATAATCTGGGCAGCATTACCATCACCAAAATATGCCCAATGATCACCTGTTTGAATTGCTTCTGCATGTTGTAGTACCATATTAGTTCACCTTCATAGTTCATGTACCATCATCTCAGTAACTTGCGTTTCCGAGACTTTGATTTCTCCTTTTAATTCATATGTCTGTTGTTCAGGAAGCTTTATTGTGATATTTACCTTTACAGGAATTAAGAAAGGGTTTGAACTCTTAGTAACCCTTTTCCTTATTGTCATCTCACCAGTCTTCCAATTGATGAGCATTATTCCCTTAAATATTTTTTCTGGCATCTTTAATTCTTAGGTCCATCAGTAAATGTTTGCTGATTGAAGTCTACATTATCTCCTGTTGTGCCGGCTTCTTGTTGTTCAGAAGGGCCACTTGCAGCTTTCTTCTTTTTCCATAACATATATCCTATACCTAATCCAGCAAGAATTCCACCAATACCAAATGTGCTTTTATCCTTAATAGCGTCTTCAAGACTCACTTCACAATTTTGTTTATCACGTGCTTGATCCTGGCACCTATCTAAGTCAGTATTTAGAGACTCAACTTTTTCCTCACTCTTATCAATATCAATATCACACTGGTCAGCATCATTCTTTATGATGCCTTTTTCAGTATTACAAGTATTGTAATCAGTCTCAAATTTTCCTTTTTCTGTTCTTAAAGCATCAAGTTTTTCTAAATATTCTTGACTTTTATTCATACCTTGCATAATAATTGTGCATGTTGCTAAAGTATTAGAAAGGCCTGTACTTATCTTTTGATACTCTTCTAGTTGAGAATTATCTGGACAAAGTTCTTCTTCATCAAAATCATAATACATAGTATGTATATACGATTTGTCTGCATGCGTATCATTATCTTCCCATTGGAAATGATGTTCATATCCTTGTGGCGCATAGAGTATGAATTTTTGATTATTAGTATTATCAAAATCTATACTGATATTGTAGTTCACTGGCACTAATTTAGCAGCAACCATCTGGCTGGTTAGTAGTATTGCCATCAAGACAAAAATTGCGAAAATAACTTTTTTCATTTTTCTTTCCTCCTTAATGCTTCCTGCATCATTCTTATTGAATATCCAAAACCTATAACACACAATGTTGCTAATGGCTGTATGACCCAAATTCGTACTCCTTCACTTATTACCATATGGACTCACCCTCATTATTATATAACTCATAAAGAAACATGCCACAACCCAAATTGCATCCGGGTCTGCTCTACACCCATCAGTAGTATATTTACAATATATTGTTGCAACAAAGAACATTAAGACAACTAATAACATAGTCACATCAAATGCTTCGATGCTTGATCTAAGTGGAATACTTCTAATCATATAAGGAAATCCAATTGCTATCATGACTACTGTAATTGGTGGATAAAAGAAAGCGAGAGCTATTAAAAGTATAAAGATGATTAACACAATCCAATCATTCCATTTCATAATAATGTGCTGAGGATACCCATTGCTTTAGCTTTGGGAGGAATCAGCACTTTCACCTCCTTTATGTATTTTTAAAAATGTTTTTTTACTTTTGACATATCGTAGAGCATAGCCATTCTTTTCTACAGCTTTAATGCAGATAGCTTCTGATTGTTCTTTGACATATCGTAGAGCATCGCCATCATTTTCTACAGCTTTAATGCAGATAGCTTCTGATTGTTCTTTGACATATTGTAGAGCATCGCCATCATTTTCTACAGCTTTAATGCAGATAGCTTCTGATTGTTCTTTGACATATCGTAGAGCATCGCCATCATTTTCTACAGCTTTAATGCAGATAGCTTCTGATTGTTCTTTGAC
>Ga0208904_1001755_pt1 | contig 14375 bp, 14 predicted proteins | sample AntAceMetag02UKB_FD_184774 | JGI IMG/M metagenome (GOLD analysis project Ga0208904, IMG submission 184774) | Saline lake microbial communities from Ace Lake, Antarctica - Antarctic Ace Lake Metagenome 02UKB (SPAdes) (version 2) | ecosystem: Environmental > Aquatic > Non-marine Saline and...
AATTAAATAAAACATCGTATATAAAGTAAAGTAATTTAATTATAACGAAATTTCCTTCGTTACTTCGTAACTCGTAAATTTAGACAAATGTGGTATGTTATTTTCTTATAGAGCAAAAAATCAAACGGGGGAGACGATAGAAGGGACCATTGAGGCCATGAGTCAGGATGCTGCCTTGAAGCTCCTAACTGGTCAGAAAATGATTATTTTGTCGTTAGAAGACGCTAGCAAAACGCCTTTTTGGCGTCGGCAGATTAATATTCCCTTTTTAAATCGAGTTAGTTTGCGAGATTTAGTTTTTTTGTCTCGCCAGCTTTCGGTTATGGTCGCGGCTGGTTTGCCTTTGGTAGAATCTTTAGGTGTTCTGTCAGAGCAAACTGACAATGCTTACCTTAAGGGAATTGTGGAAAATATATCTAAAGATGTTCAAGGGGGGCTTCGTTTTTCTTCTTCCTTAGCTAAGTATCCTAAAATTTTTGATGATTTTTTTATCAATATGGTTCGCGCTGGCGAGACCGCTGGAAATCTTGATGAAGTTTTGCAGTATTTAGCCAATGAGCAAGAAAAGAATTTTGACTTGATGAGCAAGATTAAGGGAGCAATGGTTTATCCTATGTTCGTTATTGCGACCGTTATCGGTGTTATGGTTTTGATGATGGTTTTTGTTATTCCTCAGCTAACTGGTATTTTAATTCAATCAAGCGTTGAACTACCCTTGCCAACCAAGATTCTTATTAGTGTTAGCGATTTTTCTAAAAATTTTTATTGGTTGATAATTATAGTTTTAGTAGTATTGGGTATTATTTTGCGAGTTTTATCTAAAACCAAACAAGGTAAACTTTTTTGGGGAAGAGTAATTTTAAAATTGCCGGTTTTCGGCCAATTATTTCAAAAATTTTACTTAGTGCGTTTTGCGCGTAGTTTATCAACCTTATTGGTGGGGGGCATTCCTTTGACTAGCGCTTTGAGAATAGTTTCTGATGTAGTTGGTAATATTGTTTACAAAAATATTATTTTAACATCTATTAGTGACGTGGAGGGCGGGCATTCTATAAGTGATGCTTTTTTGGGACATTCCTCGGTTCCAGCTATGTTACCCCGTTTAATGATTATTGGAGAGCAGACTGGAAAATTAGATGAAATTTTAGAAAAAATTGCTAATTTTTATTCTCGCGAAGTTGAGGGTCTTTTGTCTAAATTAGTCACTTTGTTAGAGCCCATTATTATTATTTTCTTGGGTATTGTTGTGGCTGGTATGGCAGCTTCTATTTTGTTACCCATGTATCAGTTGTCTTCAGCTTTTTAATTTTTTTTAGTAAGGAAGGGCTCGTGGCGCAGTGGTAGCGCGTCCGCTTCACATGCGGAAGGTCGATGGTTCGAACCCATTCGAGCCCATTTTTTTTATAATTAAAACACATTAATTTATGTACAATAATATTTAATTTCAAGGTTCTTGACGAGCAAAGCCCCGCTTAGCGGGGCAAAGTGAGGAAAGGTTCTTATTCAATTCGGGGATTGGCGCAGTGGTAGCGTGCACGCCTCGGGTGCGTGAGGTCGCCGGTTCGAATCCGGCATCCCCGATTATTGTTAACAATTAACAATCAACAATTAATTTATGTTATGTCGATATTTAACCTAACCACTTCTGTAAAGTTATCTAAAGATTTTAAGGCGCTTTGCTTACATCAGTGTATCGTAGCGTTGGCAAACGGTATGTTTGGTTTGTTTTTGCCAATATTTTTATTAAAAGAATTCGGCGGTTCAGTATATTGGGTAATTATTTTTTATGTCATCGGTCATTTGCTTTATGGACTGTTAGCTCCTTTAGGAGCAATGTTAATGCAAAAATCTGGATTAAAAAAAATGATGATTGTGGCCCGCTGTTTCAATATTCTTACTTATATTTGTCTCTATTTTTTGCACGGCAACCCAATACTTTTTGCCATTATGGCTAATTTCAGTTTAGTTATGTTCAGGCTCCTTTACTGGGTGCCATATCATGTTGACCTTGCTAAGTTTACAAGCGGAAAATACAGAGGAAGGCAGATGTCTTATTTAGCTGCCTTAGGTTATCTAATCGGCATTGGCTCTCCTCTTTTAGCAGGATTTTTGTTGACTCAAGGCGGTTTTAATGTTCTTTTTGCTATAGCTGTAGTTATTATATTAGTATCTATTTTTCCTTTAACAAAATTAAGTAAAAGCCAAGTAAAATTTGAATTTTCTTATTTTCAATCTTTTAAAGAATTATTTAAGAAAGCTAATAAACGATTGCGTACCGTGCATTTTGCGGATGGAGCTCAGGGATTAGTGGGGGTGGTTATTTGGCCAATTTTTATTTATCAAATTTTAGAAGGGCAATATTTAGCTGTAGGAGCGATTACATCTTTAGTTGTTATTGGAACTATTGTTTGCCAATTATTGGTTGGCAATTATACAGATAAATTTTCCAAAAGGAAATTAATACGAGTTGGGTCATTTGTTTATGCTTTTGGCTGGATGGCCAAGATGTTTGTTGTCACTGCTTTTCAAATTTTTGTCGTTGGCACCTTTCACAGCTTAGGGTCTATTGTTCTACGCACTCCTTTTAATGCCTTTAGTTATGAACAATTTACTGACCGTGGCACTTATCTGGATGAATATACTGTTTTAAGGGAAATGTCTATCAACATTGGTCGGGCAGTTATGGGATTGGCTCTTATTGGTCTCGTATATTTAGTCGGGATAAAGATTGCATTTCCTATTGCGGCAATGGCAAGTTTGTTGATTAATGTTTTTTAATATGAAATTACTTCTGCATATTTGTTGCGCTAATTGCGGGATTGCGGCTATAGAAAAATTATTGCCTGACTTTAAGCTAACTTTATTTTGGTATAATCCCAATATTCACCCTTTGACTGAACATCAAAAGCGTTTAGTAGATGTCAAGAAATTAGCTAAAATTTATAAATTAGATTTGATTGTGAATGATGATGATTTTGAGAAATGGCTTATTTTAACCAAAGGGTTAGAAAAAGAGCCAGAGGGAGGGAAGAGATGTTCATTTTGTTTTAAGATGCGATTGAAAAAAACAGCTCAATTTGCCAAGAAAAATGGTTTTGATTACTGGGGAACAACCTTGAGCGCTGGTCCCCAAAAAGACGTTCAAATAATTAATTCTATGGGCGCGATTTTGGCAGATAAATATCGTTTGCAATTCTATTCAGCTAATTTCAAAAAGAAAGATGGCTTTAAAAAGAGCGTGATTTTGGGCAAAAAATACAATTTTTATCGCCAAAACTATTGTGGTTGTGTTTTTTCCCAAAAAGGTTAAAATATTATTATGAATTCGCGAAAATGGGAAAATTTAATCTTCACAATAGAGGAGAAATTTGGAATTAAAAAGAAGCATAATGAGCAATTTGAATTTGCCGAAAAACATGATGGCGAAAAGGTTATGGGCCATAAAGAGATTGTTGAATTTGAGGGTCCCTTGGGCTTAATGAGATTAGAAAAAGTTTCTAGACCTCGGGTTATTAGCAAAAAGGTGTTGAGCAGCAGAAGGATAGGTGGCAAAGTCGCAGTTGATTTTGTGTATTCAGACACAGAAGAGGTTTCTAGGTTTAATATTTATAAAAAAGAACAAGGTGGCGAATGGGAAGAAGTGCGCCCAGAGACAATGGGGATAGAATGAGAACAAGGATTTATTTTTGTTTACCAATTGTCATTTTTTTTCTTTTAGCTTTTGTTTTTAAAAACCCTACTCCTTTAAGAATAATCATAGGTTATTCCTTAACGGGAATCTGCTTGTTAACAGGAGTTTTTTTGTTAATTGAGGGACAAATAAAAAATCGTTGGCCGTTTATTTTACATATTTTAGTTTGCGCTGTTAGCGCTTTGGCCTTCTTGTTAGTTGTAGATATTTCTGGCTGGATTATTGCCTTTATTTTGCTTTTCAGTTTTATAGTTGGCCTGCTTTTCTTTAATTTTTATCAGCTTTTTAATAAGCCGAGACTATATAAGCCGTTTAGAATTGAAAAGATAAATGTCTGGTTGAATTTTGTTTTAAGCTATTGGGCCTGTTCAGCAATCGGATTCTTAATGAGTCCATGTTTATCTTATTTACTGCTTGGGATTTTCTTTTTCTGGTTAAGTATTTATCCCTTTTTAATTTCTCCGCTTGGTAGCATTCCATGGCTGAAATTATTAATTCCAGTTATAGTTTTAATAGAAATTTATATCTGCTTAAATTTTTTACCGTTGGGGATTTTTGTCAACGCTTTAATTATTTCTGCCTTTTTTCTTTTAATTAACACTTATATTAATTTATCTAAAACAAAAATTTAATTTTAATATTTTTAAATTTCATATTTTATGCCAGAAAAAAAGAAAAAAATTGTCATTAATAGCGAAGAAAAAGGAAGCATTGATGGGGTAAACATAAAGAAGAGTGACCGTTCCAAGTCCTTAGAAAAACATCAACATAAGGTTAGTAGCCATATTGACGAATTTTATAATAACCAAAAATTTAGCTCCATGGATAGGCCCCAAAATAAGGGTTTGAGCTTGGCGGGTGTATTAGTTATAGCTATAATTTTTGGATTGATTGCTGGTTTTGTTAGTACAATTTTTATTCTGCAACGCCCGGAGATAGAACTTCCCTTTGGAATCAAAATAGATATAGAAAAATCCCTATCAAATCAAGAACAGAAAGTTATAGAAGAAAAGAATATAACTATTACTTTGGAGGATTATTTAACAAGTTTAAAAATGGAATTGCAGAACAAAATTGTTAGGATATTCCCAGAAAAAATTATTTCCGAGCAAACTCCTCTGAATTTTTTGGAACAAATTTACGCTCCTTGGCAAGTATTAGGATTGGGGGCTGTTTTAAGTTCGGATGGATGGTTGATGACCACAGTTGATTTAATAGAAGGGGAGAGTTATATAGCCATGGATCAAAATAATAAAATTTTGCCGATTGAGCAGGTTATTTTAGATCCAATTAGCAAAGTTAATTTTTTGAAAATTACAGTCCAGAATTTACCAGTTCTATCTTTAGCTAAAACTAAAGAAGCGCTTCCCGGCGCAACGATTGTCATCTTTGACAAGTTCAAGAATTTGCATTTAACAGAGATAAGTAATCCAACAGCGACCACTATTTATAAAACAGAAGATTTGGTTCGTTCCGCAGACAAATTTTCTGACTATTTGCGCCTAAATAAGGAGACCTCAATTTTGTCTTTTCCTAACGGTCTTCTATTTAATACAAAAGGTTCTTTGTTGGGTTTGGTTTCTAATGACAAAATTATCTCAGCTTGGCATTTACCAAATTGCTTAAAACATATTTTAGAAAAAGGAGAAATAAGAAGGTCGTATCTGGGTATTGATTATATTAAGGTTGAAGAAGCGCCAGGACTATTAAATAACTATTTTAAGGATTTAATTTATGGTCTAATTGTTTATGGTCCGCCCCTGTCAGGTAGTCCTGCCGATAAAGCGGGCATTAAGAATGCAGATGTTGTCATCAAAGCTGACGGCGTTATTTTAGGATTAGAACAAAATTTGACTTATTTGGTTCAAGAAAAATTTCCAGGGGACCAGATAAATTTGATTGTCCTCAGGCAAGGGAAAGAAATGGAATTTAATATTATTTTAGAAGAAAAATTAAAAGAAACGAAAGAAAGCGAGATATAAAATAAAAAATATTGGTAGTAAAAGTTTGGTGGCTTAGCCACCAAACTTTTTAAAATAGGTAAATTTAGGTTAAATTTACTTGTTTTTTTGCCCTATTTTTGTTATAATTAGATACTCGTGTAACGAGTATCTAATTTCAAGGTTCCTGAGCGAAGCGAAGGGTTCTTATAATTTATAATGATATTTAATTTCAAGGTTCTGCGAGCTAAGCGAGCAGGTTCTTACTATGAGCGTAGCGAATAGCAACGTTCTCGACGAACGAAGTGAGGAGAGGTTGTTATAATTAAAATAATTAGATTGAGAAATTTTTCATAAATTCTTCATTAAGATTATGGTTAAAGAAACTAAAAAAAAGAATAAAAGTGAAAGTTATGACGCTGGTCAAATTACGGTTTTGGAGGGCTTAGCGCCGGTTAGAAAGCGTCCTGGGATGTATATTGGTAGCACTGGCACACGCGGTTTGCAGCATTTAGTTTACGAAGTTATTGACAATGCTATTGATGAAGCTATTGCTGGGTATTGTAATGAAATAATTTTGGAGTTTTTGCCTGATGATTTAGTTCGTGTTTCAGATAATGGACGTGGAATTCCGGTTGATATTCATAAACAAATGGGATGTTCAGCATTAGAGGTAGTGATGACCAAATTGCATGCTGGCGCTAAATTTGGTTACGGAGCTTATAAGGTGTCTGGTGGTTTACATGGAGTTGGCGTTTCGGCTGTTAATGCTTTATCCTCTTATCTTAAGGCGGAAGTTAAACGTGACGGTAAAATATGGATGCAGGAATATAAAATCGGAAAACCATTAGCCAAGGTTAAAGCAGTGGGTTCAACCAAAGAGAATGGTACTACTATTACTTTTCGTCCTGATACAGAAATTTTTGATAAAATAGAATTTAATTGGCAAGAAACTCTTTCTCATATCCGTCAACAGGCCTATTTAACAACAGGGATTAAAATAATCATATCTGACAAAAGAGAACCAGATAGTCCCCAGTTTTACACTTTTTATTTTGAAGGAGGGGTATCTTCTTTTGTTAGGCATTTAAATAGGACCAATGAGACAAATCATCTTAATATATTTTATATTAAAAAGGAGTCAAATGATGTTTTTGTAGAAATAGCTTTGCAGTATACAAATGACTACAAGGAAACTATTTTGGGTTTTGCTAATAATATTTATACTCCAGAAGGTGGCACGCATATTATTGGCTTGCGTACAGCTTTGACGCGGACTATTAATAATTTTGCTCGAGAAAAACAATATTTAAAAGAGAAAGACAAAAATTTAAGTGGCGACGATGTGCGCGAAGGTTTAACCGCGGTAGTTAGTGTGCGAATAGTTGACCCTCAATTTGAAGGCCAAACTAAAGCTAAATTAGGAAATAGCGAAGTAAGGTCGGTAGTTGATTCTGTTTTTTCTAATGCCTTTAAAGAATTTTTAGAAGAACAGCCTAAAGACGGGCAGGCTATTGTAGGTAAATGCATTTTAGCGGCTAATGCCCGACAAGCGGCCAAGAATGCCAGAGAAACCGTTTTAAGAAAAGGGGTTTTAGACAGCTTAACTTTGCCCGGCAAATTAGCGGATTGTTCTTCTAGAGAGCCGTCGGAAAGCGAGATATATATTGTAGAAGGGGATTCGGCTGGTGGTTCTTGCAAGATTGGTCGCGACCGGCACTATCAGGCGATATTACCTTTAAGGGGAAAAATTTTGAACGTAGAAAGAGCCAGACTTGATAAAATATTAGCCAACAAAGAGTTAAAGTCTTTAATCATTGCTATAGGCACTAATATTGGCGAACAATTTAATATAGAAAAGCTTCGTTATCATAAAATTATTCTAATGGCTGATGCTGATTCTGACGGCATGCACATCAAAACTCTTTTATTGACTTTTTTTTATCGTTATTTTCCAACCTTAATTCAGCATGGTTATATTTACGTGGCTCAGCCTCCATTGTATCGCATTCAGTCGGGTAAAATTACAAAATATGTTTATTCAGATGAAGAAAAAAATGAATTGTTGGCCAAACTTAATAAGTCACATTCTTTGGTTAATAAAAAAATAGATAAAAGTGGTTTTACTGTCAAAAAGATAGGAGAGTCAAAAGAAAAAGATGAAAGAGGGGCTAAAATCAATATTCAGAGATATAAAGGTTTAGGGGAAATGAATCCAGAGGAATTATTTAATACCACCATGGATCCTCAAAATCGTATTTTAAAAAGAGTAGAAATTGGAGATATCTCAGCAGCAGATGAGATTTTTGATATTTTAATGGGCAAAGATGTAGCTCCTCGCAAAAGGTTCATAGAAACACATGCTAAAGGCGTAAAGAATTTAGACATTTAGCCCCCACACCAAACAGCAATAATGCTTTCTCGCATTTTTAAATTCATTTAAAATAAAGTAAATTTTTTGCAACAAACAGGTTAAGCTGTTAAAGGATGGTTCGCATTAAAAATGCATTGCTGTTTAGTGTGGGGGCACTTGCGTGTTTTAAAAAGATGTGTTATTTTATAACTGGACCTTAGGGTTCTTTTTAAAAACGAAAAATATATGGCAAATAAATTATCTAATTATTTTAGGAATTCTGTTATAGAACTCAAGAAAGTAAATTGGCCGACCAAAAAGCAAACAATTAGTCATACTCTTTTGGTGGTCGGAATTAGTTTGGGCATGGCCCTTTTTTTGGGAATAGTAGATTTTATTTTAACGAAAGTTTTACAATTAGTAATATAATTTCCTATGCCTAAACAAATACAACACGAAGGACGGCGTTGGTATGCAATTCATGTTTATTCTGGCTATGAGGAAAACGTTGCCGATAGTTTGCGCCAAAGGATTGAATCTATGAGAATGTCAGATAAAATTTTTGATGTTTTGGTCCCCACAGAAAAAAGAATAAAAATAAGAAACGGTAAACGGAAAATTGTTGTAGAAAAAATTTTTCCTGGTTATGTTATTGTTGACATGATAGTTACTGATGATTCTTGGTATGTAGTTCGCAATACTCCGAATGTTACTGGTTTTATAGGTTCTGGCACAACCCCAATTCCTTTGGACGAAAAAGAAATCAAGACCATTCAAAAGAGAATGGGTGTAGAAGAGCCCAAATATAAAATTGATATAAAGGTTAATGCACCAGTAAAGGTTGTTGACGGACCTTTCAAGGGCTTTGAAGGAAAAGTTGCTTCTGTGGATGAGGGACGAGGAAGGGTTAAAATTTTAATTTTGGTTTTTGGTCGAGAAACTCCAGCTGAACTTGATTTTTTGCAAATTAAGAAATTATAAAGGGCTTTCTCAAAAATTTCAAATCGTAGATATAGAAATTTTTGTTAGAAAACTTTTACCCTGTTAAATAATTTCGCTGAAAGCGAAATTGCCACGAAGTGGCATTTAACAGGGTGCTCATAATTGTAACGAAATTTATTTCGTTACGAGTAACTTATAAATTTCGAAAATTATAAGAACCTTTCCTCGCTTCGCTCGTCAAGAACCTTGAAATTATTTAATTTAATAAAATAATTATGGCAAAAAAGGTTATATCTATTATCAAACTACAAATTCCCGCTGGACAAGCTAATCCCGCGCCTCCTGTGGGCCCAGCATTGGGACAGCATGGTCTTAATATTTCGGAATTTTGTCAACAATTTAACGAAAAAAGTAAGGACCAAATTGGTTATATTTTGCCAGTTGAAATTAGTGTTTACGAAGACCGCGCTTACAGTTTTATTCTTAAAACTCCTCTAACAGCTAATCTTTTAAAAAAAGCAATTAATATTGATAAAGGTTCAGGGAATTCTTTGCAGGAAAAAGTAGGCAAGATTTCTAAATCTAAAATTGAAGAAATTGCTAAAATCAAAATGCCAGATTTAAATACTGATGATTTAGGCCAAGCAGTCAAAATTATATCTGGAACTGCCCAACAAATGGGCATAGAGATAGAAGACTAAAACATTGGAACATTGGAACATTGGAACATGTATTTATATATTAAAATGATTTATATATGCGGAGTAAAAGATATCAAAAAATAAGGTCAAAAATAGACAAAAACAAGAGCTATTTTTTGGAAGAAGCTATAAAAATTATTAAAGAAAATGCTTCTTCTGGTTTTGACGAAACCATAGAGTTGCATATTCAATTAGGAATTAATCCTCGCAAAACAGAACAGCAATCAAGGGGCACCGTTACTTTGCCTCATGGAGTAGTCAAAAAAAGAAAAATTATTGCTTTTGTGGAAGAAAACAAGGAAAAAGAAGCAGAAAAAGCAGGAGCTGATGTAGTTGGAGGAAAAAAACTTATTCAAAAAATTAAAGAAGAAGGGAGTTGTAATTTTGATATAGTTGTTGCCCATCCGGACTTGATGGTAGATTTAGTTCAAGTTGCTAAGATTTTGGGCCCCAAGGGTTTAATGCCAAGTCCAAAAACAGGCACGATTGGCGTTGATGTTCCCAAGATAATTAAAGAATTGCGGTCCGGTAAAATTACTTTCAAAAATGACGCTGGAGCTAATCTTCATCAAGCAGTAGCTAAAATTTCTTGGGATTTGGAAAAAATTAAAGATAATATTGACGAATATTTAAATATAGTTAAAAAAGCTAAACCAGTTGGCGTTAAAGGGATTTTTATCAAAAAAGTATTTTTATCTTCTACTATGGGTCCGGCCTTGAAAATCGCCTTATAACCAATATCAACAAAACCAACCCGTCGGGTCAGTTTTGTAAGAACAGTGAATATTTTTTGGAAATTATTTATCTCATATCAATATTTATTATTAATAAATAATTTTATAAGAACCTTGTTATTAAAATTTATTGTATATAAATTAAGGTATTTTAATAATAAGAACCTTGTTATTCGTTTTATACTCATAATATGAAAAAAACAAAAGGCAAATTCATTGTTTTAGAGGGGACTGACGGTTCTGGAAAAACAGCTCAGTTTTGGCAATTATTGAAAAAACTTAAAAGACAAAAAATTGAAGTTCGCACCTTAGATTTTCCGCGTTATGGCAAGCCATCATCTTATTTTATTGAGCAATATTTAAGCGGAAAATACGGCACTTGGCAAGAAGTAGGAGCTTATAGAGCTTCTCTTTTTTATGCTTTAGACAGATTTGCTGTGTCTTCTAAGGTTAAGAAATGGTTAGAGGAGGGAAAAACAGTTATCTCTAATAGATATGTAGCCTCTAATTTAGGTCATCAAGGCGCGAAGATTAGAAACAAATTAGTCCGTCAGAGATTTTTTAAATGGGTTAATGATTTAGAATATAATATTTTGGCTTTGCCAAGACCAGATATTAATATCTTTTTGCATGTTCCGGCCAAGATTGCTTATGATTTGGTTGACAATAAAGGCAAGCGAGAATATTTGGGAAATAAAAAAAGAGACATCCATGAACAGGATATCAAACATTTAGAACAGGCAGAGAAATCTTTTTTAGAAGTGGTAAAACTGTTTCCTCGTCAATTTAGAATAATTGAATGTGTTGAGCAAGACGAACTTTTGTCTATTCAAGAAATAGAGGATCAAATTTGGAAGATAGCAAAGAAATTTGTGAAATAAAAGATAATTAGCAAAAACGAAAAATTTGGGAATCGGATTCCCAAATAAATTGTGGATGATTATAGACATTGGTGGACCCGAGGGGTCCACCGCAGAGGGTCCTATTATATTTTGTGGATTGTTGCACCATTAGGGGTGTCTTCTATAGTAAAACCAAGTTTTTCTATTTGTTTTCGTATTTGGTCAGCTTCTGACCATTTTTTTTGTTGACGCAGTTTTTCTCTTTTTTTAGATAGCTCTTTTATTTCCTCGGGAACCCTTAGGGGTATTTTTTTTATTTTGTCCAAACCCAATCCCAGCACTTTATCAAATTCTAAAAGAGTAGCCATTTTTTTATCATTTGGTTGACTGCTTTTAACTAAATCCCAAAGAATGGCTAATAGTTGAGGAGTGTCTAAATCGTTATTAATAGCTGATAAAAATTTTTCTTTTTCTTTTTTTATTATCTTACCTTGCTTGGGATAGTTAGAAATAATACTATAAAGATTAGAAAGAGCATTCTGAGTCGCTGTTAGATTTTCCCAGTTAAAAGAAAGAGGAGAACGATAGTGCGCGCTTAAGCAAAGATAACGATAAGCTAATGGGTTAATGCCTTTGTTGGTTAAAGTGGAGAGAGTGATAAATCCTTTATCTTTTTTAGACATTTTTTCTTTGTCCAGAATTAAGAATTCATTATGCAACCAATAATTGGCTAAAGGTTTATTTTTAGCAGCTTGGGCTTGAGCTATTTCATTAGTATGGTGAACGGGAATATGGTCTATCCCTCCAGTATGAATATCAAATGGTTGTCCTAAATATTCCCTTGACATTGCTGAGCATTCAATATGCCATCCAGGCCAACCTTTGCCCCAAGGAGATTCCCATTGCATTAAGTGATTTTCTTTTTTGCCTATAGCTTTGAACCATAACACAAAATCAGTAATGTTTTTCTTTTCAGGATTAGCTTTTATTCTGGCTCTAGGACAAAATTTTTTAATATCCAATCGCGCCAAATATCCATAATTATGAAGTTTTTTGGTATCGAAATAAATCGCATCAGATGTTTCATAGGCGTAACCATTTTTTTGTATTTCCTGTACCATTTTAATCATACATCCGATGTGTTCCGTGGCTTTTGGAAATTTATCAGCAGGAATAATATTTAATTTTTTAATGTCTTGATAAAAAGATTTAGTATAGAAATCAGCCATTTCTTTCATTGATTTTCTGTTTAACTCTTTTCCTTCACGTTTTAATGCTTTCACCATTTTGTCTTCTCCTTCATCAGCATCAGAAACAAGATGTCCAATATCGGTAATATTAACGATGTGTTTTATTTTATAATGATTATATTTTAACGTTCTTTTCAAAATGTCCGCAAAAATATATGCCCGTAAATTACCAATATGGGCATAGTTATAAACAGTAGGGCCACAACTATAGAGCCCTACTTTGTCTTTTTTTATAGGTTTAAAAATTTCTTTTTTCCTCGTTAAGGTATTATATATTTTAAGCATGGGTAATGGTTATTTATTTTAAAACCATTTTTTTCTTTTGAAATAGCTAACCAGAAACAGAATCATGAGTACTGTTATGCCCGATAATATCCAGAAAGCAATCGGGTGATTCGCCAAAGGCATAAATTTTAAATTCATTCCAAAAAAAGTTCCTATTAAACTAACGGGAAGCACTATGATAGAAATTATGGTTAGAATTTTAATGATATCATTTAATTGAAAAGATATTAAAGAATTATTTGTTTGCTCAATAGCTTCAACTGTTTGTTTTAAATTTTCTAAATTTTGCCAAATGTCCTCGGCTGTTTCTATCACCTCATCAAAATATATTTTTAATTGACCTGGAGAGAAAAATAAAGAGCTTTTTGCTAATAATTTACTAACCACCAAACGATGAGTTTGTGTTATCCTTCTAAAATTAACCACATTTGTTTTAGCTATTAATATCTCTCTGACCATTCTCTTTTCATAGCCATTAAAAATATTTTCTTCAATACCATTGATATTAAGATTAATATTACCCAAAATTGGATTACATGCCGCTAACAAACGCCTTAAGAGTTCATAGATTAATAAAGCTGGGCTACCAATGAAATATTTTGCTTTTTGTTCTGGGGTGGTTTGGCAAAGATTAAAGAAATTCATTAAAGGAGATAATTCTCCGCGGTGGATGGTGATCAAGGTGTTGGAATTGATAAAAAAGTCAATTTCAGATGAGATTATTTTTCTGGTGCGGCGGTTATAAACAGGAAACAAAAGCACCATAAATAAATAGTCGGAAGTAACATCTAACTTGGGTCTTTGTACGGGGGAGAGGCAATCATTAATATGCAGGGGATGAATTTTAAACTTTTGTTCAATGTATTTCATTTCTTTTGGCTTGCAGGCTGAAACATCAATCCATGTTAAATTTTTGGTTTTAATTTCTTGAATATTTAAATTAGCCATTGGTTTGGTTTTAATTTTTTATATATAAATATATTAATATTGTATCAAAGTTTTGGCAAGCCGACAATGGCTTTTATGGGAAAAATTTGTTAAAATACAAAGTATGAACTTGTCAATACGAGAAAATGTTAAAATGGGTCCTTTGACCACTTTTAGAATAGGGGGGTTAGCTAAATATTTTTTTGAGGCTAAAAACAAGAAAGAATTGAAAAAAGTTATTTGTTGGGCTCAAGAACAAAATATTCCATATTTTGTTTTAGGCGGAGGGAGTAATATTTTAGTTTCAGATCAGGGATTTAATGGTCTTTTAATAAAAATTCCAGCTAAGGATATTAAAATAAAAAAAAGTCAAAGAGGCCTGAAAATAGTAAAAGTAGAAGCTGGCGTATTATTAAGTAAATTAATTGCTTTTTCCGTTAAACAAGGACTAAGCGGATTAGAATATTTTGTTGGCATTCCCGGGACAGTGGGCGGAGCAATTTATGGTAATGCTGGTTGGCCCAGAAATCAGAAAAGCATAGGAGAATTTATGGTTAAGGCTACTTTACTGATGCCTGATGGTCAGATTAAGGAAAGGCAGGTAGATTGGTTTGAATTTGCCTATCGGAGTAGTAAATTGAAAAAAAATTATCCTAAAAAAATAATTATTCTTTCTGCAGAGTTTAAATTGAAAATAAAAGAGCAAAACG
>Ga0208904_1001758_pt1 | contig 14367 bp, 14 predicted proteins | sample AntAceMetag02UKB_FD_184774 | JGI IMG/M metagenome (GOLD analysis project Ga0208904, IMG submission 184774) | Saline lake microbial communities from Ace Lake, Antarctica - Antarctic Ace Lake Metagenome 02UKB (SPAdes) (version 2) | ecosystem: Environmental > Aquatic > Non-marine Saline and...
GTGCGAGACTCGCAGCACCGAACAGAATCCATCCATGAAGCTGTTGGAAAACGTCCTGTTTTCCATCGTTTTGTATCACAATCCCCTCCGTCTCCGGAAATATGGTGAATAGTTACAAAAAGACGTTTATTGAAGTGGTTTGTTGCGGATACCTATATGGAACATCTTGGTGAAAAAAGAAGACTTTGAACAGCTCAAAAAGAAAGAAAATTTAGCAGTTATTGGCGGGGGAAATGTGGCCTTTGACGCGGATCGAAGTGCCTGCAGAATGGGGCCGCATCTCCGTTGACCAGGTCAGTCTGCAAAACAGCGACAAGGACTGGGTCTTTATCGTTGGAGACAACCGGCGAGTTGGGTGACAGGAACTCTTTCTTTTCAAAGTTTTGAATAATGATTCCCTGTGTAATAAGCCCCACTGAACAGAGATCAAGGAGGTCAAGCGGATTCACCTTCATTCTTCGAAACACTGTTTTAGCTCCAGAGCCACTACCCGGAAAAACCCTGACTTTCTTGCTGCTCCCAGGCAGCATCCTCAACAGGTATAGTAAGCATACGCTCACTTTCGAAAAGTCAGGCCAACCTATCAATAATTATTTTATTCCTTCAAAATGAGAACGGGGCATCCAGTCCTAGCGGTTCTAGGATAATGTAATATTTGATATAATATGATTATTCAGGCCTAGTGCTTTAATTTGGCAGTCAACCTGGTTGGTCAATTGATGACTATATCCAAGGATTTAACCCGATTTTTTCCATTTACCCGACTGGTTGTCTCAAGCATCAAAAAAAATTATGCGACCCTTAATAACTGACAGGTTCTAACTATAGCTATTGTATGTATTTACAGGTGGATAATTAAATCGATAAATCTAAAAAATAAACTTGACAGAGTGGGCGGGGAGAAATTATTAAGTAAGTGAATGCTAACTTAAAACCAGGGTTTAATTGATGATCATCAAGAAAAGAATGAAGAGTGAAGAGCGAAGGCTGATAATTTTACAGACTGCAAAACCCCTTTTTGCCATGAATGGTTTCAACGGGACCTCAGTCAAAGAGATTGCCAAGGCAGCGGATGTGTCCGAGGCATTGTTATATAAGCATTTCTCCAGCAAGGCGGACATTTATAATGAGATATTGTCCTATGGTGAAAACGTAGCGTCCCATACGGCCAGGGAATTGGATCGGATTAAGCCGGGAGCTGAAAAGCTGGTAATGATCGTATACTTGATGTTCGAGCAGGTACTCTTTGACGTACCGGGTCAGAATGGAGAACAGGAAGTACATGAGCGCTTTATGTTCAACAGTTTTCTGGAAAATGGCAATTATGCCCGGGCTCACTTTAAATCCCTTGAAAATGCCAGCTGGCATTTGATTGAGGAGTGCTATCAGGTTGCTGAAGAAAATGCACATTTGGTAGACATGCCTATCTCATTCACACATCGGGCCTGGTTTGTACATCATCTGGCGATGGCATTGAATCTGTGTCATTTACCGGAAACGCCAGCCTTTGAATATGAGGGGTCAAAAGAAGAACTTTCGGAACAGGCAACTTTTTTTGCCCTGCGGGGTATCGGCCTAACCGATGAAGCCATTCGTCGGTTTTTCAAACCTGATGAACTGAGAGCGTTAAAGCGCACTATGTACCAGGGTGATATTCACTAGTATCATCCTCCCTTCGGAATTCCGCCGGGATTCCGAATATTCGTATGGTAGCCGGGGGTATTTCCCCACCAATTGATGGTTGCTGCCAGACAGGTCTTATAAACAACCAACGGAGGAGATTATGGCTTTGGGAAAATATGCAGTGGATTATGAAGAACGGGTGAACTATCCCCGTCTTCGCAAAGAGCGGCTTGATAAGGCGAAAGAGCAGCTGAATAAATCGGGAGCAGGAGCGATCATCACCTGGGACGAGGCCAATATCCGCTACCTGACCTCTTACTATGTGACGACCCCCATGCGTCCCGCAGAGATACAGTGTGTTCTACTTCCTCGCAATGGAGAGCCGATCCTGTTTGGTGGTGGAACACCTTCGGAAGCAGAACGGCGCATGCCCTGGATGAAGGACCGGGTTCGTCCGGGATTTCCACCTTTCAAAGTGATTTCAGATAATGAAGACCATATTGCTGTTCTGATTACTGTAGACACGATTGGAAAAGTGCTGGCTGAGCATGGTCTGGAAAAAGAGCCTCTCGCTATCGAAGGAACGGTCTGCGGTATAATTCTGGAGCGGGCATTCAAAAAGGCCGGCATCGAGGTTATTCACGGAAAACCGATTTTAGACGCCGCCCGAGTCCTCAAGACACAGGATGAGATCGAACTGATGCGCATCACCTGCCAGAATTCCGAATCGGCTTTTGCAGCGATCGTTGACGCCATCAGACCCGGCGTGCGGGAGTGCGATTTGGTAGGAATTGGCGTTAAAGCATTGTACCAGGAAGGCGCTGATCATACCGAAGATCTGGTCTGCTGCTCTGGCTACAACACCAACCCTTACGGCTGGTCTTTTACGGACAAACCCCTTCGTCCCGGGGACCTGGTATATATTGATGTGGACGGGAGCTCCTACCAGGGTTACAAATCCTGCGTCTACCGCACCTTTTGTGTGGGAAAGGCCACCCAGGAGCAGAAGGAGCTCTACCAGGAGTGCTATGAAATGTTATACGCAGGGATCAACGTGATCAAGGAAGGGGTGACCAATCACGATGTGGCATCAAAATGGCCGGATTCACCGGAATACTGGGGATACAGTGATTGGGCTGAGGTCATGCCGTATGCGGTTGGTCATGGTCTGGGTTTGACCCTGCATGATCCGCCTGGCATCAGCGCCTATATGATGGCCATGGGCATACCGCCTACGGAACTGAAAGAAGGGATGGTGATTGCCCTGGAGACATACGCCGGACATAAGGGCGGCAAGCATGGTGTTCGCCTGGAAGAGGACATCCTGGTCACCAAAGACGGATACGAAATCCTCTCCCGTTGGCCCATCAAAGAGCTGATGGAGTGTTGGATTCCCTACAATTAGTCTGAAACGGTTGTCTGTTGAGACCATCAATCGACCATTCCCGGTTTTCGGGAATGGCAAATCATGAGGAGTTACACCATGTCACAATCAATCGTTTCAATTGTCAAGGGTACTGATGCGGAGCTAATGGTCGAACAAGCGCTCGATCACCTGGGCGGGGTTAAATCACTGATCAAGGAAGGGTCGACAGTCGTACTGAAGCCAAATGCCGGCCATCCAGGTGGTCCGGAATCTGCCATCAACACCAGCCCGGCGGTTCTGACTGCAGCGATCAAGGTCATTCAGAAGGCGAATCCGGGGAAAATCATCCTGGCCGAAGCTGCGGCTATCGGTTGTGAGACCATGGAATGTCTGGAAGTCAGTGGATTGAAACAAGCGGCCCTTGATGCCGGAGTGGATGATATCCGGGATATCAAGGCGGATACAGACCTGGTGCAGGTTCCGATCAAAGAGCCCACTTCCGATATCAAACATGTGGATCTGCCCCGATTTCTACTGGAAGCCGACCACTTTGTGAACCTGCCCATTTTTAAATCCCATGTCAGCATGGTTTTCAGCTGTGCGCTGAAGAATATAAAAGGGGTGGTTCAGGACATCGTTCATTACGTGATGCACACCACTGACCTGGCAGCGGCCATGATGGATCTCGGAGATATCATCCGTCCCGATTTCACCATTGCCGACATGATTCACCCGATGGAGGGATACGGCCCCCATTCAGGAACTGCGGCAGACGTCGGTTGCGTTCTGGCCGGGAAAGATATGGTCGCCCTTGATGCGACCGCCTGTCGGATCGTAGGACTGACGCTTGAACAGGTACCCTACTTTGATGCGGCGAAGGAAAAAGGCCTTGGTGTTTTTGAAGAGGAGCAGATTGAGATTCGTGGCAACAGCATAGCCGATGTTCACAAACCGCTCTTTATGCCCTATCTGGATGGATTTGAGGCCTTTCCGGAATATACCTTTCACGTGGAGCGAGCCTGCAGTTCCTGCCAGGGCCTGGCCGCCTTTACCATGTCCAAGCTGAAATCCCTGGGCGAATATGACAAGAACGCCGGCATGCACGTTGCCATCGGGAAAATCCGAGGTATTCCGGAAAATTTGAAAGATGGGAAGGATCTGCTGCTGTTTGGCGACTGCACCAAATCGCTGCAGAAACGGCTTGAAAAAGAAGGTCGGACAGCACTGCACTGCGAAGGATGTCCTCCCGGCGAACCGTTTCCAGCCTGGATGATGATCCAGCGCATGACGGCTGAAGAGATCGTCCTTTCCGAAGGCGAGGCCCTGAGAAAAAGAATGGAAGATGAAGATGCACTCTTCAGGAAGTGGGTTGCGGAACAGGGGGGTCGCTAAGACATGGTATCAGCGCAAATCATTGTCTGTCTCCGAAGGCCAATGAAAGGCAACTCCCACATTGAATAAACATTTCAGATCGAGGTGCGCCGCACGTGACCATGCAATATTGTGAATCCCGGGATGCCTGTGCATGATATTTTTTGCAATCGAATTGGATAAATGGAGGAATACATATGTCAGATGTAACTCACGTTATCGCCGAGGAAGATGCTGTCAGAATCATTACGAAAATTAACTAGATTGAAACTGCAACAGGTGAAGGAAGAGAGCCGTCTGGCCGTTGAAGGTTAAAGAAACGGATAAAATGAATTAAAAAGGGCAGATGGAAGCGAAGGATAAATCTGCCCGACATACCGATAAACATTAACGGGAAATAAAATAACATGGAAAAAATTAAGAGACTCTTAGCCGGCATCAGGGGAATGTTCTACTATCTTCGTTTAGCCAAGGAAAGAAAGATGTCGCTGGGGAGCATACTTGAAAAGCAGGCTCGAAAAAGGCCGACAAGAACATGTTTGATTTTTAATGACCGGAGATACACTTACGAGGAAATCAATGATGCGGCAAATCGGTATAGTCATCTGCTTTTATCAAGAAGCATCAAAAAGGGAGATACAGTTGCGCTTCTCATGGAAAACAGGCCCGAGTACCTGATCGTGCATGCCGGACTGGCCAAAATCGGTGTTGTCCCTGCACTTCTCAACAACAACATTCGCGGTGATGTTCTCGTCCATGCTATCAATATCGTTGGCGCAAAGGTATTGATTGTCGGCCATGAATTGCTGGAAGAGTATCTTACCATAACCGATCGTATCCAGTTGGAAAATCCTAACATAGTGTTTTTGGAAAAAGAATCCACTGAGCTGAGTACTCCCGAAGGAATGGCGGATCTGGGACCACTGCTTCAATCATCGCCCTGCGAAAACCCTGTCACCACGTCTTTGATCACATCCAAAGACATTCTGGAGTATATCTACACATCTGGCACTACCGGCATGCCCAAGGCAACTGTTCTAAAGCATCAGAAATGGCTGCAGCTGGGATTCGGTGGAGGTGGGTTCGCCATGAAAGCAATAGATACCGATATTCAATATTTTTGCCTCCCGCTGTACCATAACAGCGGTATCAATATTGCGTGGGCCATGACACTGATATCAGGTGGCACGATTGTACTGAAAAGGAAGTTTTCAGCGAGCAACTTCTGGGATGACATACGAAAGTATCAGGCCACCCATTTCATTTATATCGGTGAGTTATGCCGATACTTGAATAATCAACCCAAAAAACCAAATGATGCAGACAATACGCTGAAGTACATTATGGGTAACGGAATGAGAAAGGAATATTGGGTTGAGTTTCAGAAACGATTTCAGATAGCGCGTATCATTGAGGTATATGGTGCGACAGAAGGAGTCGGCGGGTTGACAAATACCAAAGGGGTTCCAGGTATGATCGGCCAGCTGACCACAGCCGGTATTTTCAGAATGGGAGAATTGGCAAAATATGACAGGGATTCTGAAGAACTCATACGTGACGCCGACGGGAGAGTCCAGAAATGCGAAGTTGGCGAGACTGGAATCTTTCTTGCTAAAATCACCCATACAAATCCGTTTTCCGGCTATAAAAGCAACAAAAAAGCGACGAGTTCAAAAATTCTGGAAAATGTCTTTAAGCCAGGTGATAAATACTTCATGAGCGGAGATCTTTTCAAACTACATGAAAACACTTATGTCTCATTTGTAGACCGGCTCGGCGACACCTTTAAATGGAAAGGAGAAGTGGTCTCAACGAACGAAGTTGCAGACATCATCAATAAATACGGTCAAATAGACGATGCGAATGTTTATGGCGTGACAGTGGAGAAAGCAGAAGGGCGGGCAGGAATGGTTACTCTGACCCCGCTGGCTGATGAAGTAATTGATTGGGATAAATTCTCAAATTATATCACAGAGAATCTGGCTGTATATGCAAGACCCTATTTTGTGAGGCTCAGTGAAAAGGCAGATGCAACAACAAGTTTTAAACAACTGAAAACCAGACTTAAGGCCGAAGGTTTTGATCCGGGGAGCATCTCGGAACCTCTTTTCTTTCTTGATCCCTTGAAAAAGCAATATGTGAAACTTACACCGTCCATTTATAAAAATATTCAAGCTGGATCTATAAGATTTTGAATCTTCCCAAATCCAGGCAACTGTTACCAGATTGTTGGAAGATGACGAATATAGATTGGAGAAGCTGAAAAAACCTAGGGTAAATCGCTATGAAAAAAAAGGTTCTTGCTATCGTTCTGATTCTGGTTGCGTTGATCGCCGGCCTGTTTATGTTTAGGTCCTCTTTAATCGACATCGCTATTAAGCGCCAGGCAGAAGCCATAGGCTATCGTTTTCAACACGGACTATTAAGTGATGCGAAACTGCACGTGATCATGGTGGGGACTGGTACGCCCAACGTGAATCCCAGACGGGTTCAATCGAGTGTGGCTGTAATTGCGGATGGTGTATTTATCCTCTTTGATGCGGGCGCAGGCGCTGCCGATCAGGCCGACAAACTCGGGCTGCCTTTGAGTGAACTGAAGGCCGTATTCCTGACCCATCTCCATTCGGACCATATGGCCGACCTGCCTCTGGTCGCGAGCAAAGGTTGGCGGTACGGACGCACCACCCTGCTTGATATATATGGTCCGGGGGGAACTATCGATATGATGGCCGGATTCAACCAGGCCCATCGTCTTGACCGGCAGTACCGATATGAAAACGTAAAAGAGTATTTCGCTCCTCTAGATATTGCTGTGCCGATTGCACATAATATCGGTACACCCGGTCCGACTGAAAAGAAGCTGGTGCATCAGTTTTCCAATGGCCTGAAGGTTTACGCTTTTGCAGTGGAACATGCCCCGGTCGAGCCGGCATTTGGATACCGAATCGAATACAAGGGCCGAACGGTGGTGATCAGCGGCGATACCAAGGCTTGCGAAAACATGGCTCGCCAGGCAGAAGGTGCGGATATTCTGATTCATGAAGCCTGGAATAAAAACCTGGTGAATAAGATGCTGGACTTAACCGCTTCCGACGCTGACGCGACATCAAATAGATCCACGCGCATGCTTCGACACCTTGGAGAACAGGTCCAGAATTACCATACCAGTCCGGTCAGCGCAGCGAAGATTGCATCCCGGGCCAAGGTTAAAAAGCTGGTCTTTACCCATATCGCTCCGCCAATGGGACCATGGCTTCCCCGGCGCCTGGTCACACAGCCCTTTTTCCTGCAAGGCGTATCAGACGTGTACAAAGGCGAGGTGGTGATAGGCGAGGATGGAATGCATTTTGAGCTTGAATTTAATTAAATAGAGACCCCTAAGAAAGCGGGTTCTACCGCATATCTTGATTTAGCCTGGAAACCAGGATCTATTTGTACCTCAAAAGGGAGGAATAAAATGAAGAAACGTTTTATTCGAATTTTGATTGTCATCGTTGGATTATTGATCGTGATACCCATCCTGTTTGTCGTGACTGGATTGGTAGACAGAGTTGTGGAACGAGTGATCGAGAAGCGGATTTACCGGGTGGACAACAGTGTATTAACTGATCCGGGCATTCATGTAATGATGGCAGGTACCGGCACCCCCAACTACGATCCGATTCGAAACCCCACCTGCGTGGCGTTGGTGGCGGGTGGTGAATTCATGTTGTTTGATGTGGGGGACGGGTGCACAACCACTCTGGATTCAATGGACATGCCGATAAATGAGATAAAAACAGTCTTTTTCACCCATTTTCATTCGGATCATATAAATGGCCTGGGACATTTGATCGCCTTTACCTGGGTTCAGGGGAGAAAGGAGCCGATTCATGTGTATGGTCCACCGGGGGTTGAAAATGTTGTCAATGGATTCGCATTGGCAGCCAAAGAAGACATACTGATTCGCGCCAATCCTCGAGCGTTAGCCCCCCTGGATGCAAAACTCGCAGTTGGGATACATCATGAATTCCGCTACCCCGAAGATGGAACGCCGGTTATTGTCTGGCAGAAAAATGGTGTGGTGGTGAAAGCCTTTAAAAACGATCACTATGATGTGGAGGTCTCGTGTGGTTACCGGATCGAATATAAAAACCGGGTGATTGTCGTGAGTGGTGATACCGTAAAAAGTGATTTTGTCATTCAAAATGCCAGAAACGCCGATATTCTGATTCATGAAGCGTTTAATCCTGACATGGTCCAAACCGCAATCAAAATATTCAGAAACACCGGCACTCCCGACGGTATCTGGAAGGCAGACCATATCAGCAAAGTGATAAAACATCATGTCAATACCCTTGAAGTCGCCCAGGTGGCCAAAGCGGCCGGGGTTGGCAAACTGGTTTTGTATCATGTGGGACCCGGTATTCCGGATAACTGGATAATTAAGAGGCAATATAAAAAAGGAATGTCCGATATTTACCAGGGACCGATTGTCATTTCCAAGGATAAGGATCGGTTTTACCTTGAACCGGGACAAGATTAAACTTCCCCGTCTTGCTGAGGGAAAGTAGGCCCCCAAAGCTACTGGAACTCATCCCTCAGCTTCCCACTAAATGATTCGTTTTATCCACTTTCCCACGGATTTTCACGAGGATCCACCATTTTTGAGGTGTTTGGCATCCACATCAGAAGAGATCGCAGCAGTCGTCGCCGAGACAATAAAAGTAAACGGCGTTGAACGGGGCCTAATCAAGCTGATGGCCTACTGAAACGAGGAAGTCATTACAAAACTGGTGCTGGACGCTAACAACCGTGGCTTCAATATCGGCATCATGAAGGGGACGGATGGGTTTCTGGCGGAGGATTCCACCGAATCGGTCTTTATTGTCAAGGACGGCGTGCTTAAAACACCGCCTCTGGGGCGGGTCCTGTCCAGTATCTCCCCGCGGACGTATACCTGCTGCTGAACCAAATTGCGGATTGGCTGTGATAGCCTATTCCTTGGGAAACCAGATGTCCCCTTACTCGACACCGCCAATTGCCCTGAGTCAGATATTGAACCTGTCACTGAGCAAGGGGACATTCAAGAATAAATCCAGGACCTATATTGATTCATACCTGGCGACGCTGGTTGTCCAGGTGGAACAAGATAACCAGGGAAAGCCTGCTGTTCAGCCAATGAAGGTGAGTGACGTCCAGGGCGAGCTCAGAGCAGATTGAAATATATAGCCCAACGCGTTATGCTGCAGATATCAGGCATTCATCAGATATCGGGGTACCCTTTTAAACGCAGACTGAACTCAAGAACAGAGGACTCAAATGGCAACCTATAAAATTCATCCGATTGTAATGGGAACAAAGGTCTTTGATAAGAGTATGATGACCTATCAAGCCAATAACGGCATAGAGTTTACGATAGCGATCTATTGCTGGTATATAGAAGGAGGCGATAAAAAAATTCTAGTCGATACGGGAGAGCGGCATCCCATACAATCTGAATCACGTGAAAAAGCGATTGGCGGTAAAATCTACACCTTTGAAGAGGGCTTAAAAAAATGGGGTCTGGTACCGGAAGATATCGATATTGTGATTCACACACACTTGCACAATGACCATTGTGAAAACGACAGCAAGTGCACCAATGCCAGGTTTTTCATCCATGAAAAAGAACTGGAACATATCAATGACCCCCATCCCCTCGACTATCGTTACAATGACGAGTTTATCTGGGACATCGAAGACAATGGGCAGATTACCGCTGTTACAGAAGACCAGGAAATTGTACCCGGCATATCGGTCCGTCATACACCCGCCCACACAGAAGGGGGCTTGTCTGTCTTCATCGATACCCCGGCCGGAAAAACAGCGATTACCGGGTTTTGCGTGATCAACGAAAATTTCTTCCCGCCACCCGCCATTAAGGGACTGGAAATGGACGTCATTCCCCCGGGTACCCACATTGATGTATACAAAGCGTACGACATCCTGGAACAGGTCAAGGCAGAGGCTGATATCCTGCTGCCCCTCCATGAACCCGAATTCGCCGCCATCGATACTATCGGAGAGAAAAGCTGAGAAAGAAAAGGGGACAGGATACTTATCTTAATTAAGTATCCTGTCTATTTTTTATCCTCAGAGCGGTGGGGATCTGTTCGATGATGTCTGTTACCTGGCTGGCCGGGGTCGGGTTGGCAAGTTTTCCAGCCAGTCGGTTGGTGCGGGCTGCCAGGGTGCAGGCCTCAGTGATGCCCAACCCGGAAGAGATCAAGGCTGCAGTCATGCCGGTAACCGTATCCCCGGTTCCACCCATGGCCTCAAGCGCCTCCACGACCGGTTCGTTTACCTGCTTGATGATCTCTCCTCCCGATACGATCAGGTCTGTCGCCCCTTTGATCAGCAGGTTTCTGGCAGCGTTTTTGTGTTGATAGGCCCGTGAGATGAGGTCCTGGACCTTGTTCTGTTCGTGCAGGATGAACCCGCGGGTGTAAAAGGGGTGAGGGGCATTTTCGTCGGCCAGGAAGGCCAACTCTCCGATATCAGGGGTAAACAGGTCATACTCACCTGCATATCCGCTCATCTTCGCCGCGTACATAAAACCGGCGTCTGCGATCAAGGTTGGCTGTTGCTGCATTTCCTGCAGGGCAAACAGCACCCTGCAGTGCCAGTCAACATCAGGTTGCAGATAGTGAAATACGATAGTACTGAAGAGGTACTCTCGGATATGCTCAGTCAAGTAGGCATACAGCTCCCTGCTCCCATGTCCCAGGCCGATGTCACCGGCCAGAATGGCCAGGGGCTGCTCTGCTCCAAAAACCTCACAGACTTTGCAGGCCGAAGCGATCAGGGCAGGGGTGCCACGTTGAATCGGGATATCTGTTTTTTCCACAGTCAGGCACCTGCTCTTCAACGCCGATTTTCCAATGAGCAGGCCCAGGTTCGGGTCGGGAACCGTTCCGACAATGATCAGCATTGTTGTTGAATCTCCTCGTAGGCCAGCTGTAGCGCGTATCCGCAAAGTGTATGGCCGATATCACGAGGTGTGGGGGCGTCCTGAAGTTTTTTCCCGACCATTTCCTGCGCCAGGTAGGGGACGTCAGGGCAACCGCCGCCTGAGATATTCACAATCATTGTGGACTGTTTATCAACGGTAATCTTCATATTGGCGGCCCGAACCATCAGGTAATCTCCAAAGTCCCGGGTCTGGAAGATATCCACCGGTTGCAGCAACTCGCTGTTTAGCGGCACAACATCCAGGATAGAAGCCCCTTGCTTCTGTAACACACAACGGACCCGAAGCTCCTCCACCAGCTGAAACTCAATCACCAGGTCACACCCTTTTCGCAATTCCGGGGGCGGGCCTTTGACGCTGACGTCGCAACCCTCTTTTTTCAGAATCTGCTCAGCCCGAATCACCTCGCTGGTGTTTTCAAAAACCAGCAGCCCCAGTCCATGGTGACTGCTTTTTCGAAAACGACGCTTCAGGTTTTGTATCACCCTTCCGATCAGTCTCATGCTTTTGAGGCCTGAATGTTGTATTCACCATCGACTGCGTTGACAACATCCACAGTCCAGTTATTGTCGACAACGGCCCGCTTCACATTTTCCAAAGCGCTCTCTGTGTCTACCAGAATTTCCAGTTTGCCTGCTTTCAGCTGCTTGATTTTTTCAACGGTTAACAGAACCGGCTGGGGGCAGGATAGGCCCCGGGCATCTACGATATTGCTCATTCTTTATCTCCTATGATTTTTTTCTCATGGTTAACCCCAGAAAAGCACAAACAACCAACCCAACGATGACCGCAATGGCGCCGTTCGGCCCAATTCCCTTTGGTGAACTGGCCAGTCCGAAGTTATGTGCGAAAGCGGCACCAACAATCATGCCGACAACAAAAACAGCTGCATCAGAATCCCCTTCCCCAGTTAAAAACAGCTGCCTCCCCGGACATCCACCGGCCAGCGCAAAAGCCAGTCCCGCCAGTGCCATGCCCAGAAAGTTCCACAGCCCATCTGTATGGGCAACCGGTTGCCCGCTGAAGCCGGGGTTGAACTGCCCAACGAGCAGGTTGACAACAAAAGCGGCTGCAAGTAGCGCAATCAGCCCGAGCAAGAGATGCAACTGCCTGAAAAGGATCAGGTCCCGGAAAGCGCCCATGGTACAAAACCGACTGCGTTGAGCCAGAAATCCGATCAGGAGTCCGGCGCCAATGGAGATGATGATGGGTGCGTGAGCCGCTCCGGGTCCTTTCAGGCTATAGAACAGAACGCCGCTTTTATTTTGCCCGCTGATTTGAGGATAAATCAGCATCAAAACAAACAAACCCAGCATGATCAGGGGAAACACCAGACCCGATGATCCATGTGATTTATAAGACCGCCCCGGGTTATATCCGGCTTTAAAGAACAGAGTCCCGATCCAGATTCCGGCAATAAGGCCTGCGAGTCCGACGATGGCGTTGCCGTCACCACCCGCGATGCGCAGGACGGTTCTCCATGGGCAACCCAGGAAAACCAGTGCCCCGATCATGGCAAAGACGCCCATGATAAAGCGGGCGAAGGGCGCTGAGCCCCCTCTGGCCTTAAACTCTCCGAACATCAGTGCTGCGGCAAAAGAACCCAGCACAAAGCCTATGACCTCCGGTCTCAAATACTGAACCACTCCCGCCCGATGCAGGCCGACGGCCCCTGCGATATCCCTCTCGAAACAAGCGACGCAAATTCCCATGTTAGGCGGGTTACCGAGATACTGTAACAAAGAGGCAAGCACTCCAATAATCAAGCCAACGGCAATCATGCCCCAGCGGGTGGCAAAAATGTTCTTTTTCATATCGTTTTCAGAATTGAGAAGTATGAAGGATCTGCCAATCGACAAATACGTTTTTAATCAAGTAATATGTGATATTAATATCATCCGCAAATAATATATTGACATATCGAATATTACAAATAGAAAATATCTATATAAAAACGAACAATCATAGACATTCAAAATATCAGGAGCAACATGGACCTGTGGCGTCTTAAAGTGTTTTGCCGGGTTATCAGCAGTAAGGGCTTTTCCAGCGCGGCGAAGGAGCTTCGCCTGACCCAGCCGACCGTCAGTGCACATATCAAGGAATTGGAATCGCATTTCAACTGTAAACTGATTGATCGGATCAACAAGCAGGCAAAACCGACGGAGGCCGGACAGATCCTCTTTCAATCTGCCAGGAAACTGTTAAAGGATTATGATAAACTTGAAATCACGCTATCCGATTATCAGGGGGAGTTTAAGGGGAAGCTGACCATCGGTGGCAGCAACATTCCCGGGGAGTATATTCTTCCTAGAATAGCCGGTGAATTTCGCAACCATTATCCCGATATTTTCCTGTCTCTATTGATTCAAAACAGCACTGATATTGTCAGTCGAATTCTGGATGATAGGATTGAACTGGGCTTTGTGGGAGTGGAAATCAATGACAATCGAATCTGCCAGACTCAATGCTTTGAGGATGAGCTGAGCCTGGTGACTCTGAACCGGGACCCCTGGCTGAAAATTGATACCATAAAAGCAGCAGACCTCCTGGGCATTCCTTTCATTACCCGAAAACACGGGTCTGGTACCTTGAAAACCTTCAAGGAGAGAATCGGCACGCAGGGGATTGATATCAAACAGATGAACGTTGTAGCCGAATTCGGGAGCACGACCGCTGTTGTCCAGGGGATAAAAAACAACCTGGGGGCGTCGGTGATTTCGACCATAGCGGTTGCGGATGAGCTGGCATCCGGAGACCTGAAGGCGATTCGCATTGAGGGAGTGGACCTGCATCGTCATTTCTATATGACATACCAGAAACAACGTACACTAACGCCCCTGGCCAAACTGTTCATGGAATTTATCGAAAAGGGAAAGTAACCCTCAGGGAGTTAGATTTTTTAATCAAATAGATGATCGCAGGGTGCAGAAGGATTAGTGGACTGATCACTAAGAGATCTCAATGAAGTATTGCTAAAGGATTCGTTAATCCGGTTGACCAGATGGGATGAAAT
>Ga0208904_1001759_pt1 | contig 14361 bp, 16 predicted proteins | sample AntAceMetag02UKB_FD_184774 | JGI IMG/M metagenome (GOLD analysis project Ga0208904, IMG submission 184774) | Saline lake microbial communities from Ace Lake, Antarctica - Antarctic Ace Lake Metagenome 02UKB (SPAdes) (version 2) | ecosystem: Environmental > Aquatic > Non-marine Saline and...
TGTCTAAGACATACTTGGTGACTAATTCCAAACAACCACTTGGGCTCTCAACCTGTGTATACTACTGGCTAAGTTGTCATCTTAGTTGCACCAGTCTTAATTCAACTAGTGTAGTATCTACCTCATTCAATTCTCTAAATGTACTAAACACACTTTACCATTTTCATACAAATATCTCCTCTAGTGTTTTAAGGTTCAAGGGTATCTCTGGTACCATGTTATCTACTTTGATGCCCGTTATTTTTTCGTGATATTCTTCTTTTAGCTTCTTCACCCGTAGCTCTATTACTCTCTTCTGTACTTCATGTTTAGCTTTCATCCACTCTACCCTTAGTTGGGCTATTTTTTCTTTTAGTTCTACCTCGTCAAAGTTCATCATGGTTAATATGTGTTAACTAGCTTGTTAATGGTTAATATAGAAATTCAAAAACGTAAATCATGCTTCTTCCAGCTCTCTCCAGACTTTGCTAACTTAACTCCATTTCTAATTAGTACTTCTTTAATTCTTTTTTGTCCAACGTGGTTTAGTTTGGCTATATTTCTAACACTCCAGTTCTTGTATTGCTTAACTATTTTTTTTTCATCTATGGTTCTTAATGTTCTTTTCTTCATATTGTGCGACGTGATTATTAACTACTCTAACCCCCTCCCTTGCTTACTAAGTAAATATATTATCTTGTAAGTTTGTTGTCCACCACCTCATTCCTTATTTTTTATAATTTAACGGGGGCTTGCTTTAGAACCCTAAGCACATCAAATTTAAGTTACCGAGAGTTTGGGGACGGACAGCTACTTATTTAGCCCCTGTCTCGGATGAGGATATAGCTGGTCGGCTTCTAAACGCCTTGCACACCGTGCTACTTCTAGTCCGTTATGTTAAACCAGAACCATTTGTTGAACTGGTTCTGCGTTTTTGGTTTTGGTCTTATCAATCCGACCCATTTTAGTTAGTTTGCTTTTTAGTTTTGAATCAACTACATCTATTTCCAAACCTTCTATCTTTGGTATATGTCTCCATCCACAGTTCTCGCATAGTCCTACTAGATGTCTAGTGTCATTGGAATGAATTCGGTAAGCAATTTTTATCAGGGGTTGGTGGCATTTGTTGCAGTTGGGAAGGGTTTTGTTTGGCAAGCTCATTAACTTCAATGTAACATATAAAAACGGAATTTCAACTGTGTCTTTCTGTTTAAAACTGTATCAAACTGTGTCGAGCGGGGCAGGGTTAATTCGTCACCAAAGGAGATGAGAAAAGAGTATCCGCCCACCCCGTCGTTAAATTAAATGTATACTAGTTGTTATAATAAAGCAAATGAGCAAAAGTAAGAAAAAACTAGACGAAGAATACAGCGAAATAATTGCTTCTGGGGCAGACGGAAAGCAGGGTGTTAAGGCTGCAAAGGAGCTTTTTGCTAAGCAGGACAAACAGTTGTTGAACGAGGAAAGTTTCAAGAGAGAGATACTGGGGAAGAAGAAGAAAAATAAGAAAGGGTATGTTCGTTTCCTTGGTGAATTACTACTGGATGGGCTTAATGTTATTGAGTGGCCAATGGGGTGGACATACAAGGTGGCACCGACAGACATCGGAGTGGTGATGGAGATAAGAAGTAAGGACAAGAAACTTTACCGAACAGCGTTTAAAGCAGTTGGTGAAGAGAAGTATGATTCTAATGCTATTAATAACTTTGTAGAACGGGCTGCACGATTAGTAGAGAGTAAGGGTTCAAGTATTATAATGCCATGAAAGAAGAAAACAACGAAGAGTTAATCCAGAAGATAGTAGAGCTAGAAGCAGTTAAGAAAGAACTGACGGCAAGGAAGTTGACGACAAACCTATTTGAGTTTAACAAGCAAATTCTCCAAGTTGAGGGGGGCAAGGATAGCGTGCCGCTAGCTGACTTTCACAAAGAACTATGTGAGTTCACTACAAACGAGAACACAAACAAAAAGTTAATTCTGGTTCCTCGTGGACATCTGAAGTCTACCCTAGTTACCGTGGGCTACTCGTTGATGAGGATAGCTCAAGACCCCACTGTTCGTATCTTAATTGCTAATGCTACGTTTGATATGTCTACTTCCTTCTTGGGGCAGATAAAGAAGCACATAAAAGAGAACGAAGTGTTTAAAGACCACTACGGAGACTACGGAACCAACCCAGACAGATGGGCAGAGAACATGATTAGTATAGGAAAGAGAAGGTCTTTTGGCAGAAAGGAAGCGACAGTGACAACTTACGGTATCGGAGGTAACCTGGTGTCCCAGCACTATGACGTGATAATCATGGATGACGTGGTAAACAGGGAACTAATAAACACAAGGGAGCAAATCCAGAAGACTATCTTGTTTTACAAGGATGCCTTGGACTTGTTAGAGCCTAATGGTAAGCTCATCATCATTGGTACCCGTTGGTCAGACAACGACCTCTACGGTTGGATTATGGACAAGACTAACCCAGAGCAGGTGTGGAGGAACTTTGATGTCATGGTTCAGCAGGCATACAGTGGAAACCTAGAAACAGAGGAGAACTTACAGTTATTGTTCCCGCAGAAGTTCACACGGGATATTTTAAAAACGCTGAAGATGGAGAAGGGACCATACGAGTTCTCGTGTACTCCAGAAGAAACTCCAATTTTGATGTCTGACTGGAGCTTGAAGAAAATTTCCGAAGTTAAAGTGGGGGATGAGGTAGTTGGATTTACTCTGGATAAAGGAAAAAAGAGAAGGTTAGTAAAATCAAAGGTGAAAAATACATTTACGAAGAAAGACCAAGTTTATAAGCTAGGAATGAAGTCTGGTAAAGAAGTCTTGTGTACTAAAGACCATAGGTGGATGACTAGAAAATCAGAAGATGAAACTCATTCTCTTTACAATGTTCCGAAGATTGGAAGAAAGTTGAGATGTATAACAAGTGTTGACGAGGTTTATTCACCAGAAGAGATATCTGATTATCGGTACCTTGCTGGAATGATAGACGGAGATGGAGGTTGTAAAAGCGGAAACTCAATTTTCATTCATCAGGATGATAAGGCTAATCCTGTCGTCTGGAAAGAGATAAGAGATACTTTTGACAGACTTGGTGTTCCATATACGAGTAAGGATAAGTATTTGTGGCTTAATGGTGGAGCAGAAGAAAGGGAAAAAATACTCAGAATAGGAAAACCTGCTAAGTCATATCAAATTCTTAAAAGTATGTACGGAAGTAGGTTCTGTCGTGAAGTTGATGAAATTGTTTCAATGGAAAAGGAAAAGGTAAGAGACGTGTATGCCCTTGAAACTGAGACAGGAAACTATGTTGCTTGGGGATTTGGCAGTTCGAATAGTCAGTACATGAATGACCCTGTACCCCAGGAGGATGCTAAGTTCAAGACAGAGTGGATGAAACACATCTTAGAGGATGAGTTGAGGATTAGGGACATGAACTACTTCACCATGGTAGACCCTGCTATCGGACAGCTCAAGAGTTCTGACAACACGGCTATCGTTACTGTGGGGGTAGACCAGTGGAACAACTGGTTCGTGGTGAACATCATCTTGGGCAAGATGTTGCCTAACGAGATACTAGACTTTATCTTTGCTAACTGGGAACAGTATAAGCCGAGAAAGATAGGAATTGAGATGACGGCTTATCAAAAAAGTCTGCAATATTCCATCATTGACGAGATGAGACGTAGAAATGTTTTCTTACCTATTGTAGAATTAAAGGCAGACAGGTCTAAAGAGGAAAGAATTGAAGGACTTGTGCCTCGTTACGCAAATGGAGGCATATATCATCTACAACAATGTCCTCACAGGGGCCAGTTAGAAGAAGAGTTAATGCGTTTTCCAAAAGGAAAACACGATGACATAGTCGATGCTTTAGCCTACGGACTACAGATATGTTTTCCAACTAGGAGCAAGCAACCAAGATTTAGTGACCCTGAAGATAAACGACCAGTAAAATATTTATACTAATATGGCAACAACAATAAAATCAAACAGAAAAGAGCCAAGTATCAGAAAGATGTATATTCCTAGTGACGGAGAGTATGAGGTCTTAAAACATACTTATGACAGGAAGAAGGACATGGCAGATGCTCGTTCTGACGAGGAAGACAAATGGGAAAGAAACATAAAACAATGGGAAGCAGATAGGGGAAAGAAAAGTGCAGGAGACTGGAAGAGTGATATTTATGTTCCAATGACACTGTCCATTATTGAAGCTCAACTTTCTGAGATAGTTCATCAAGACTTAATGCCTTGGGTAGTTGGACGTGGAGAAGAGGATGAGGCTAAGGCACAGGTAATGAATGCTATCCTGTCTTATACATGGGAAGTTTCAAAGAGTAATGTAGCCTTATTTCAGATAATCAAGGATGCTCTTATTTATGGAACTGGTATAGGAATGGAGTACTTCTGGAAAGAACCTAGAAACATAACTTTGGCTAACGGTAAGAAGAAAGAGGTTCTTGAATTTAGTGACGCATATCTCCAACCAATTAAACTAGAAGACTTCTATGTAGATGAGAGAGCTCAAGGCTTCACAGGTCCTCGTGGGGCAAAAGATGCCGCATGGAGAAACGTCATGGACTACGACGACTTCAGAACCTTCTTCAAAGGTAAGGTATGGGACCCTAATGGAAATGCCCAGTATGTTAAACCAGGCGGAGACACAAGTTACTACGAGTTTTATAAGGCTCCATCAAGGATGGACCACTCTAGAGAAGTAGAAGTTCTATGGTACTGGAATAAACCAGATGATAAGTTTGTGGTTGTGGCTAATGACGTAGTTGTTAGGAATGAACCAAACCCATACAAGCATAAACAACTTCCCTTTGTTAGAGCCATCGACGTTTACAAGCCATTCCAGTTCTACGGTAAGGGAGAGGCTGACATCCTAGAAAGTCTACAGGAAGAAGAGAACACCCTCAGAAGAATGATTATAGATAGGAACCATCTAGATATTGATAAGCCTATCCTTACTTCCGACACACTCACACTAGAGGACGAAGATGCGATGGCAGCACCACACAGGGTTATCCCTGTTGGAGATGTTGACCAGATTAAGTTCCCAGAGTACTCAGACATTCCTGGTTCGGTCTTTAAGACCCTAGATATGCTAAACGACGACAAGGTACGGGCAACAGGTATGGATGAGAGGCAAACCTCCGTTTCAACAGCTGGTACTGCCACAGAAGCAGCTATCTTAAAGGAAGCTACTCTAAAGAGGCTTAACATGAAAATGTGGCATATCAAGAACGACACCCTGGTTGATATAGGCAGACTAAGAGTTGCCAACATCATGCAGTTCTACACACAACCAAAACTAAAGGAAATTGTTGGTCAGGCTATGGTTGATAGAGTTAAGGCCGAGGGGCGTTTGATTTTATCTGGTGGTAAGAAATATGAGAAGAAGTTTAGAAATATCAGACTAGAAGACCAGAGGGTTGAAATTGACCAGAAGACACAGCAACCATCAGTTCTTCCACATAAAGGAGTTACCTTCTTTGAGGCAGACCCTAAGTTCTTCCTACCATCCGCAGGGAGTTTTGACATTCGATACAAGGCAAGCAGTGATATAGCTATCAGTAAGCCACTAGAACAGCAAAAGGCTGACGAGATGTATGACAGGCTTATTAAGAACCCATCCATTGACCCATGGAAGTTAGCGGAATACTTACTAGAAACTAGAGACTTATCTGCCGATGACTTCAGGTTGAAGAAAGAGGGAGAAGAAGAACCAGACGGTGCACAAATTTCTCAGATGGTTGACCTAGCCAGTGTTGAGAATGAGGAGATGATGAATGGCAACGAAATTGCTCCAACAGCTTATGCTTCTACGGTTCACACACAGATGCACATAGACTACATGAACTCTGATAAGTTCAGGAAGGATGTTCCAGCTGAAGATAAAAAGGTACTTCAATTGTTTACTAACCATGTTATGGGTGAAATTGCGGCTCAGATGTCTAGGAAACAGAGTGGTTTAGGTGGTCAAATGGGAGGTTCTAATGTTCCTGGAATGCCAGGAGTCCCAGCAGGTCAAGTTCCTCCATCACAAGCCCCAGGAATGGGTGAAGTAGTTCCTGACAGGATAGAAGGCGGTGGAGATGTACCAAGTGGAATGTCAGGTGCCAATGCAGGAATAGGTGGAGGTAGGAAGATATGAAACAAAAAAAACCAAAGTACTCTTTAGCTTACAGTGAAGCGTTAGCCACTTTGGCTTCAAGACCAGAGTTTAAAGCTTTCCTACGCTTACTAGAAATTGAAGAGAAAAACATTATTGTTATGTCTTTTAAGATAAGGTCTTCTGACCCAGAACTATCTCGTAAGAAAGCTGGGCTAGAGGGTAGGATATTTCAGATGAGAAAGATAAGGAATACCTTTACTGAAGCAGCTAAAAATAAGGAGGATTAATGGGAATTTTTGACAATTTTTTTGGTGGGAGGTCATACACTTATGGTAAAGATGGTGGAGAACCAACCATAGAAGATACTCCTGGCAGGATAGATGAAATATTGGCAAAAATAAAGGGTATGTTTTCTGACATAAAAGGTAGGGAAGATGCTACAAGACCTCCAACAACACAACAACAGTACTCCCCTACTCAAGCTCCAAGTCAAGAACCTACTCCTCAAAAACCACAATCTGAACCAGCAAATCAATACCAGCATAATGTTCCAGTAACATCAGATACTCCAAACTATGAAATACCAGATGAGATGAAACAAATGTTAATGGAAGAGTTGGATTCTTCTGGGATAGCTACTGAAGCAGCACAAAGTCTTCATCACGAAACGATGAGGACAGATATTCCTGGAGAGGCAGAAAGGGGCTCGAATAGGGGCGAAAATCCTGATTTTATTACTGGTAAGGGATGGGATGACTACAATTACCAGACCGAGGAACACACAAAACCAAATGGTGAAAAAGGGACTAGATATAAACTAGATAAAGCAGGAGACAAAATTCCTAAGTATGTTGTTAATCCTCAAGGTGGGACGGAAAAATCAGAAGACCGAGGGTTGTTCAGGATTAACAATGCTACATTTTACGATTTTCAGGACAGAAAGCCAGAGTTACTTAAAGAAGCTGGGATTAAGTCTTATGAAGATATGTATGACCCTATGAAGAATATAAGGATGGCAAAAATTATTTATGACGAACAAGGTTGGAAGGCTTGGTTTGCTGCTCCTCCCGAGTTAAGGTCTCAGGAGCAATAATATTTGAACGATTTGACACAATTTGATATACTGATGGCAAGAAGTAGTCCAATTACCTAGAGGATACTTCACCCCGAAAGGAGGTGAACCCGAAAGACACTATGAAAGACGAAGAAAAGAAAGTAACGACCCCTCCAGCATCTCCCAAGGAGGACAAGTCCAACAATACGGAGACGGTAGACCAAGAATGGGCAAAGGTAGTCGATGGAAAATTTACCAGCCCGACCGAAGTTGCTAAAGCTTATAAAGAGCTGGAAACAAAATACGGTGAACAGAGTACAGAAGTCAAGCAAGCTAGAGAGATGATGACAACAGTCACACCGATACTAGAAGCTATACAAAATGACCCAGTACTTTTTAAACAGCTAGAAGAAAAACTTTCAGCTGATAATTCACCTAAAAAAACACCAGCCAATAAGAAAAAAGCCTCAAAGGATAATTCACAGAGTGATGTGCGACAAGTTGCTTCAGATTTAGTATTATCTAAATTCGAAGAGAAACATGGCATCGATAAAATGGAACCTGAAGAGCGACGAATTTTACGCCAAAAAATTGGTGACGCTTTATTCGAACTCACAGGTACGAATCTTAATGGCGTTGACTTACGCAAATTAGGAAACACTCTTGAGAATTCTTATATAATATCAAAGTATAAGTCCAAGCCAGCTGACTCAGCTGCAGACGATGAGGTTGACAGGGCAAGCATTTCAAGTATTCCGTCTAAAGACGGGAAAAAAGAAGCCGCTTTGACCCCTGACGAAGCCGAAACAGCAGAGAAGATGGGTCTATCTAGAGAGCAATACCTCGAAGGTAAAATACGCTGACAAAGTGTGAAGGCTGATGCAATAGAAAGTTTATTATGGCAAAAAGTACCGCTTATGGGTTTCGCTACGTGCGACACCTCAAGCCAGGTCAGAAGCCAGCAACTATTGAAGTAATATTAGCCAATGATGCAGTAGTAGCAGTTGGAGAGTCCGTCAAGTTCTCAAGTGGGTATTTAGCCCCTTGTGCAGCTGATGCGGCTCAGCTAGGAATTATAGTAGGCATCGTAACCGAAAAAGGTGAGAACGTTTTCAAAACTAATGAGGCCCATGGTGGCACCATTTCTGGAGATGACACTTTCACTGCGGGTGCGGCAAATGCCACTAGTCAAAAAGTGACTGGTGTAGTTATCACGGATAACGACGCTCTTTTCCAAGCAACCAATGCAGACGCACTAACACAAGCAGAAGTCGGTCTATGGTTCGCAGGGGTAGTTAATACCAATACGGGCATGGACGGTACAACTGGAACAGGCGGGGCCTGGTCAGTAGGTACTCAAGACTGGCAGCTTATAGAGTTAGTAACTACAGATTTAGACGGTTCAGCGGTCACAGACCAAGGACTATTCAGAATCGGTAGGAGTCAACTACTCAACGACGTAACAATCTAGAAAGAAGTAACTTATGGCAGCATACAGAGCAAATTTCGGTGACCTTCTAGAACCTGGTCTTAGAAAACTTTTCGACGACGAGTTCAAGGATATACCTGAAGTTTATAGTTCTATTTTCCATGTTATGGATTCTTCTGTAGACGTTGAGAGAGATAGCAGCATCACTGGTTTCAGTTTGTTAACGCAAACTGCAGAAGGTGGACCTATTTCCTATGAAGACCCAATTCAAATGTATGACGTTTCATACGTTCATTTGAAATACACCAAGGGTTTCAAGGTCTCCGAAGAGTTGGTGGAAGATGACAGATACAACATCATTAATAAAAAACCTAAAGCACTAGCCAGGTCTGCAAGAAGGACTTCCGAGTACCTAGCAGCACAAGTTTTAAATAATGCCTTTTCCTCAGGGACAGGTGGCGACGCAAAATATCTTTGCTCGACTGCCCATCCAAGAGCCGATGGCGGGACTGCACAGTCCAACGCTTCAAGTACGGGTGTAACCCTTACTGAAACTAATTTAAACACTGCACTGTTAGCTATGAGAGGACAACTCGATGACAAGGGCATGAAGATAGGTGTGAAAGCATCTAAACTCATCGTTCCCCCTGCATTAGAGAAAACCGCTCAAATACTCACACAGTCTACTTTAAGGTCTGGAACAGCTGATAATGACTACAACTACTATCGTGGTATCGTAGATGTTATCTCCTGGGACTGGTTGACTTCGTCAACCGCTTGGTTCTTAATTGACTCAAGTGTCCACCAGCTTAATTGGTTCTGGCGAATTCGTCCAGAGTTCAAGCAAGATAGCTCATTTGACACAGGTATGGCACTCTTCAAAGTAAGAATGCGAGCATCCCGTGGCTGGAGCGACTGGCGTGGTTTTTATGGTTCAAAAGGTGATGGTTCTGCTTACTCCTCATAAAGAGTAGCAAGAACATACTGGGAACAGGGCAACGGTGGTAGCCTAGAAACAGAAGCTCATCACTTGAAAATCCTACTTAAAGTATTGATTTAGGGAAAGATTTTCAAGCGAGCCCACCGAAAAAGACTTATTAAAAGTTGACAAGCAGTTTATATAAACATAAAATAATATCAATGGGACTAACAAATTTTTCAGGACAAGTAGGCGGTTCGGTCCATCTCGTGAGAGTTAGGCAGATAGAACCGACATACCCAACACCTATCGCTGGTGACTGGTATTTCGACCAAACGAATGGAAGGTTGTATATTTACGATGGAACAATGTTCTGGGCAACAATCATAGCAACTTCAACCTCAACTTCAACTTCAAGCACATCTAGTTCTTCTTCAAGTTCTTCATCCTCTTCAAGTTCTACTTCAAGTACTAGCTCATCTAGTTCAACTTCCTCAACTTCAACTTCAAGTACTAGTAGCTCAAGTTCATCTAGTTCAACTTCAAGTACTAGTAGCTCAAGCTCATCTAGCTCAACTTCAAGTACAAGTAGCTCAAGCTCCTCGACTTCAACCTCAAGTACTAGTAGCTCAAGTTCATCTACATCAACAACTTAATAATTAAAATATGGCAAACCCTACACATTTAGAAATACACACAGGAAAGACCAAGAAGGTTAGAGTGCAGGCTGCAGCTCCAACTTCCCCTACTCCAACCTCTGGAGAAATTTTTGTAGACAACACTGCTGGTTCCGAAGCCATTGGTCTTAGAGACCACCGAGGCTGGTTATATGTAAGTCTAAAATAAAAATATGTCAACAAACTTTACAGAGCTTCGCTCACAGTCCATTCAAGTCGATACACAAACATCCGCACCAACGGGGGATGACCTCTATGAAGGCAGGACATACTTCGACACATCAACTGGTAGGTTGTATGTTTATGTGAACTCCTCCTGGAAATACGCAGCCATGACCTCCACTTCTACTTCAACCAGTACAAGTACAAGTTCTAGTACATCTACTTCCTCAACTTCAACTAGTTCTACTTCTACATCTACATCATCAACAAGCTCAAGCTCTACTTCTACATCAACAAGTACAACACTATTATGATAGCTATTAAGAACATAGAACCAAAAGAGATGGTCGTTTCCTACGAGGGAACAGACTATATCTTCCCAAATGAAAAAGTTGTTTTGGTAGAGGATAAAGTCTATGACTTTATAAAAGAAAGTTATCCGCTTACTTTTAAGTTCAAAGTCAAGCTTAGTAAGAAGAAACCAGTTCCAAAAGTATCAACTAAAAAGACACAAGTTTTCTCCACAGCTTCTAACAGAGTTAGTGATATGAATGTGACTTTGAATGGCCAGCAAGCAAATACTTTTGCTAATCCAGAAACAGAAGGTCCAGAATATTACGGTAAAGGAATAGAAATAGAAAATATATAATATGTCAACCTTAACAAAAAAGAGTGTATACCAAGCAGATGTTAAAACAACGGCAAAAGGCACAGAAATAATTGGTTCTCCTTGTGTTGTATACGAAATAACGATGATGAATGATGCAAAGGGAGACGCTGTTTTGAACGTATCTAATTCAACAACTTCTTATTCATCTGCTTACAGGCTAGTTAAACTGTTGGCGACAGATGAGAACCAAATGGTTCAGGTTACTTTTCCTGGTGGAAAACCTTTTTCAAATGGATTGAGTGCTACTTGTAATAAAGCCTCTACTGACATATCTGTCACTTACGAATAGTTAATGTCTTGCTTTTTTGATTTGTTGGTGATATAAATAAATAAAGAGCTGTGCTCTGGGTAACAAAAACGATACCTTATGACAAAACGAGTTGCAATTTTGACCACTTTTTCGTCATACTCGGAGGCCTATAGCTTGAACAGGGTAGTACAAAATCAAATTAGGATGTTGGTGGACAACGGATACAAACCCGTAGTCATTGTTGGTGAGCATTTTAAGCCTGTTCAGGACTACCTAGACTCTAATATTGAGATACGTAGGATACCCGATGTTCCTGTATTTAACGAGGTCAAGATGGACCCTACATTTGACCAAGATGTTACAGCTATTGAGAGAGAGCTATCTAAGTGTCTAGAAGGAATTGATGTAGTTCTAACACACGATGTTATCTACCAGCCCGCTGCAGTTAAGCATCTAGTTGCTTCTAAGCGTGTAGCCGCCAGAAAACCTAATATCAGGTGGATGCACTGGATACACTCAGCCACCTCCCCATACACACTCCAAAAACTCAGACCCTTGTTCGTTGACGAATACGCAAAAATTATTGGTGAGAAATTCCCCAACAGTTTCTACATATTTTTTAATGAGTACTCCAGGTTCAGAATTGCCAAAAACTTCAATGTAGCTGTTGAGGATGTAAAGACTGTTTACCACCCTACAGACATCAAAGCTTTCTACAAGATAGAGGATACGAGTTGGGACATCATCAAGAAGTACGATATGTTGTCGGCTGATGTGATGGGCACATACCCTATACGCCTAGACAGGGGTAAACAGGTAGAGAGATACATAAAGACAATGGCTGCATTTAAGAGGCTTGGTAAGTCAGTCAGGCTAGTCATAGGAGACTTCCATTCTAATGGTGGGGACAAGGTTGTTTACAGGAAAGAGTTAAAGGAGACTGCTAAAGAGTGGGGACTAACAGAAAACGAGCTTATTTGGTTATCGGAGCAAAAGTCAGACTGGGAGGTTGAAGTACCTTATCAGGTTATCTCCGACTTCTTCCGCCTATCAAATGTGTTTGTAATGCCTTCAGTTTCAGAGAGCTACAGTTTGATAACTCAGGAGGCTGGACTTTCTGGAGTAACTATGGCTGTTAACGGAGACTTCCCTCCTTTCAGAGAGATATTCGGTACCGCCTCACACTGCGGAGACTATACCAAGTTCTCTAGTAACATAGACATTCTTACTGGGCTTGATGGGGATACTAAGTCTGAACCAAACAACGAACAGGAATTTTACCTATATTTAGCTAAGGCTATGAATTATGACTTAGAGAATGACCGTTCCTTGAAGATGAAGACCTTTTTGAAGAAAGAAAGAAACCTAGATTATGTTTTTAAACATCAGCTAGAACCATTAATTAACTATGTTCCAGTGGAACAAGTAGAGGAAGGCAAAGTTATAAAATGAGTGGAGATGACGCAGTCGTAATTGGAGGTAAGGGAATAGTTGGACAGGCAACAATGAAGTCTTTAAACATACCTCACTATTTTGACTTAAAAGAAAGTAACATTACTCTTGAGGAGGCAGCAAAGAAACTTTTCATTTTCTTTTGTTTACCCACACCCACAGATAGTAAGGGTGGACAAGAAAAGTCTATCAAGGCTATTAAAGACTATGTCAGCCAGATTAAGCAGTATGGAGGAAGAAATATTTTTGTAATTCGTTCAACTGTTATTCCTGGTACTTGTAAGGCTATCGCAGAAGAGTTTGGGGTGATGGTGGCCTCAAATCCAGAGTTGTTGTCTGAGGACACATGGGAGCGTGATGCGGTTAGTCCTAGACTTATCATCATCGGTGCCGACGATGTTCCATCTAGAAAAGCTCTAGAGAATATCTGGAAGTCCGTGAAGGGTAAGAACAGAGTAGTTGTTGATACGGTTACAGCAGAGATGATGAAGTACACATTTAATATGTTCTTCATTACAAAGATTGTTTTTGCTAACCAGATATTTGATGCGTGTGAGACTGCAGGTGCGAACTACAAACAGATTAGGGAGGCTTTAATGGCTCACCCCTGGGGAAGTAAACACCATCTTAAACCTGTTCACAAGGATGGTCGTGGTGGTGGAGGACATTGTTTTCCTAAGGACATCGCAGCTTTTACCAAGTGGTCTAACCTAGAGCTAATGGAAACTGTGCAGAAACTAAACAAGAGTTATTTAAGAAAGTCTAAAAAGAAATGAAAAAACCTAAATTCTCGATAATAACCCCAGTCACAATGGACGTTAAGCACGTAGATAACGCAAGAATGCCTAGGTATGAAATGTTCCTACGCTGTGCCAACTCTATCTTTGGACAAACATTCCAAGACTTTGAGTGGATAATTGTTGACGATATCTGTAACCCACCCATAGAGGAGATAATGGAGAAACATGACAGTTGGTGGAAACCAAAGGGCTTGAAGGTAAAAGTAATTAGGCTTCCAGAGAAGTCTGGTAGGATAATAGCTAGAAACGCAGGCATGAAGGCTGCTTCTGGTGAATGGTTCTGTTGGCTTGATGGGGATGATGAGTACGCTTCTTGGTACTTGAAGGCTATGGACGACGCAACAAGACTACATCCAAAGAATAAGGTTTTTAACTTTAACCATCTTATTTTCCACTATAACTACGATACTAGTATTAGGAAGTTTGTGGACATGGATGTTCAAAAAGATACACCATTTAGAGCAGGAACAATTGGGGCTGGAGCTTTTATCTATAATCGTGAGGTCTATGACAAGATAGGTCCTATACCTGAGCTTAATTTGTGGGAGTTTGCCAATAAAGCTTTTGAGGAGTTTCCTGAGATAAAACCATTTTATTGGAACGAGGCTAACCAGTCTTACAACTCACTTGGTAACCCTTGGGGTGAAGATTTTTATATGTTCTATAAGATAACTCGCAAGTTTCATAGTAAATATCTCAACGCCGCTCCATATTTTGTACATAGTCGATGGGGACACAGGTGGGGTGATGACCCTGATTATGTAGTTGACCCTGGGAAGAAGCCAAGCTTCAGCCCTAAGAATATATGAAGCCAGTTGATATAGTAATTACCACGTGGGGCA
>Ga0208904_1001761_pt1 | contig 14348 bp, 11 predicted proteins | sample AntAceMetag02UKB_FD_184774 | JGI IMG/M metagenome (GOLD analysis project Ga0208904, IMG submission 184774) | Saline lake microbial communities from Ace Lake, Antarctica - Antarctic Ace Lake Metagenome 02UKB (SPAdes) (version 2) | ecosystem: Environmental > Aquatic > Non-marine Saline and...
TAACTCCACAGGCCCTGATAACATTTTCTATTTTTGCTCCTTCTACTTTATCTCCCATTGATGTTTTATTTGTCCCCGGATTAGGCTGATGACCTGTCATTGCTGTAGTCTGATTGTCCATAACAATAATCAAAGGATTTGATTTATTATGAACAGCATTTAAGAGCGCTGGTATACCACTGTGAAAGAACGAAGAGTCACCAACAAAACTAATCAACTTTTGTTTAGGAGATGATTTCTTAATCCCATGAGCAACTCCGACAGAAGAACCCATACAAAATAAATAATCTTGAAAATGAAAAGGTGGATAAAATGCCAACATATAACAACCAATTTCTCCTCCAAAAATTACTTTTTTAGGATCAACTGCTTTTTTTATAGCATTGAATACTAACCAATATGGACAACCAGGACAAAACTGTGGGGCTCTTTTAGGAATTTTTAGTTTAGGATTTTTAATTTTTAGTAAAGTTTCTGTTTTAAATTTTTTGCTAGCAAGTTTTGCCACTGCCTTAGTCACCTCTTCTGGACGAAGCTCACCAGTTTCTGATAGTAAATCTTTTCCAAAAATTTGAAGCTTAGGATTAACATCTTTGGCAATTATGGTGACTTCTTTTTCTAAATATGGTTCTAATTCTTCTACAGCTAAAATCTTTTTCAATGGTTTAATAAACTTTTTAATTTTTTGTTCGGGTAAAGGGTTAAAAAATCCAAGTTTTAAAACTGGAATATTTAAATTAAGTTCTTTTAATGCCTCCATTACATACAAATAAGAAACACTAGAAGTAATAATTCCGAGTTTTGACTTATTAGAAATTTGATTATTATAAACTTTATTAATTAAAGATTTTTCTGAAACTTGGTTTTTTATTTTTTCTATCTTCTCTAGAAGTTCTTTTTTCATTTCTAAAACTCTGGGGGGCATTGTTGAAAATTGATGAGGATCTTTTACAAACTTTCCTTTTCTTTTCCCTTTAACTATTTTTCCTAATTTAACAATCCCTCCCTGTAATGCTACTCTTGTAGTTTCCCTAATCATTATTGGTATTTGAAACTTTTCAGATAAATCAAAGGCTAGTTTTGTAAAATCTTTACATTCCTGAGGAGTAGAAGGTTCTAATATCGGTATATGAGCTAAAGAAGCAAATGCTCTTGTGTTTTCTTCGGATTGAGCCGAACTCCAGCAACTTGGGTCATCAGCTATTAATATAACCATGCCTCCTTTAATGCCTGAATAAACCAAAGGCATAAAAAAATCAGAAGCAACATTCAAACCAAAATGTTTCATTGATACTAATGTCCTTAACCCAGAAAATGCAGCACCAGCCCCTGCTTCTAGGGCAACTTTTTCGTTTGTGGAAAATTCAAAATAAACTCCTACCTTTTTAGCAATCCTCCAAAAAGTATTCCCTACTTCTGAAGAAGGAGTTCCTGGGTAAGCGGTAACAAACTGAACACCAGACTCTAGTGCTCCTCTTGCTATTCCTTCATTTCCTAAAAGGATTATTTTTTGCCCAACTTTATTTGAAATAATTTCTTCTATCATAATTAAATTATATCACAAAATTAATTAATTTTCCCTTAACAAAAATTACTTTTTTGATTTTCTTTTGGAAAAGCCATCTTTTAATATTTAAATGATCTAGAGCTATTTTTTTTGCTTGCTCTACAGAAAGCGTAGTTTCAATATTTATTTTACCTCTAACCTTCCCATTAACCTGAACAATTAAGGTAGATATATCTTCTTTTATAAATTTAGGATTATATTTAGGCCACTTTTTTAGAAAAATACTTTTTTTATGTCCTAATTTATTCCAAATCTCTTCACCAATATGAGGGGCAAAAGAGCTTAAGAGAATTAAAAATGTTGAATAATATTTTAAAGATATTTTTTCCTCTTTTTCCATTTTATTAACAAACATCATTAAACAAGAAATAGCTGTATTTAATTTAAGTTTATTAATGTCTTGGCTAACTTTTTTAATTGTTTTGTGCAAAGATTCTTTGATTTCTGTATTTTGTTTGCTTGCCCCAATTTTATATTGAAGATTCCAAACTTTATCTAAAAATCTCCTAGCCCCCTTGACTCCCTTACTGTCCCAAGCAATTGCTTCTTCAAAAGGGCCCATAAACATTTCATAAATTCTTAAAGTATCTGCGCCATATTCATTTACTACGTCATTTGGATTAATAACATTACCTTTAGATTTCGACATCTTAATTCCACCTTCTCCAAGAATCATGCCATGAGATGTTCTTTTTTTATAAGGCTCAGAGCCTAATGACTTAGGTACTGCTCCAATATCCCATAAAAATTTATAAACAAAACGAGAATAAAGTAAATGTAATGTGGTGTGCTCCATCCCGCCATTATACCAATCTACTGTCATCCATTTTTTAAGTAGTTTTGAACTAGCTAATTTTTTATCATTTTTAGGATCACAATATCTTAAATAATACCAATTTGAACCAGCCCAATTAGGCATAGTATCTGTTTCTCTTTTGGCCGGGCCACCACATATAGGACACTTAGTATTGACCCAGCTTTTAATATCTGACAAAGGAGACTCTCCTGTTTTAGTTGGCTTATATTTTTTTACTTTAGGTAATTTTAATGGTAAGTCTTTTTCTGAAACAGTAGTCCACCCAGGATTTAATAGTTCTCCTTTATTAAGTTTCCTCTTGTTCTTTTTAATATTATCGGCACAGTTTTCACAAAAAATAAGAGGCATAGGCTCTCCCCAATAATGCTGTCTTGAAAAAATCCAATCCCTTAATTTATAGTGAACTTTTTTACTAGCTAATTTATCTTTTTTTAAAAGAATAAAAAGTTTCTCCTTGGCCCTTTTTGATTCCATCCCCGTAAACCGTCCTGAATTAATTAATGTTCCTTCTCCCTCATAATATCTTTCAAAACTTTTATTAGAAACAACTAATGGTACTCGCTTAACAATCTTCGTTTTTTGAGAATAGGGCTTAATTACTTCAATAATTGGTAAACTATATTTTTTAGCAAAATCAAAATCTCTTTCATCATGCGCTGGAACGGCCATAATAGTCCCTGTGCCATAATTCATTAAAACATAATCGGCAATAAATACTGGAATTTCTTGTTTTGTTATGGGATTAATTGCTTTAATCCCTTTTAACTTTATTCCCGTTTTTTCTTTAGATTCCGATATTCTTTCCCTTTCAAGTTTCATTTTTGTTCTTTCAATATATCTTTCAACTGACTTAAAGTTTGAAATTTCTGATTCAAACTTTTCGATTGCTGGGTGCTCCGGAGATAAAACTAAATATGTAGCTCCAAAAATAGTGTCTAATCTTGTAGTAAATACTTTAATAGGCTCTTCTTGGTTTTTTATTTTAAAGCTTACTTCATACCCCTCACTTTTTCCTATCCAATCTTTTTCTAATGTTTTTACCCTCTCTGGAAAATCAACTTTATCTAAATCTTTAATCAATCTTTCAGCATATTTTGTAATTTTTAATATCCATTGTTCTTTTTCTTTTCTTATAACCTTGGCCCCACAACGCTCACAACGCCCGTTGATAACTTCTTCATTAGCTAACCCTGTCCTACATGAAGGACACCAATTAATAGGTATTTTCTTTTTATAGGCAAGTCCTTTTTTAAAAAATTGTAGAAATATCCATTGAGTCCATTTATAGTAATTTGGATCCGTAGTATTAATCTCCCGAGTCCAATCAAAAGAAAGACCCAAGCTTTTTTGTTGCTTTTTAAAAATATTTGTATTTTTCTTAGTGGCAATAATTGGATGAACTCCAGTTTTAATAGCGTAGTTTTCAGTTGGCAGACCAAAAGCATCCCACCCCATTGGGAATAATACATTAAAATTTTGCATCCTCTTTTTACGAGCAACTATATCTAACGCGATATAGGGCCTACAATGGCCCACATGAAGTCCTTTGCCAGATGGGTAAGGGAATTCAAGCAAAATATATTGTTTTTTCTTTTTAGAATAATCTTCTGCTTTATATATCTCTTCTTTATCCCAATGTCTCTGCCATTTTTTCTCTATTTTTTGAGGATTATACATAACACTATTTTAACATCCATGCTGATGGATTAAAAGATTAAGTTAGATATTAAATAATTTTTTAGCATTTTTAGTTGTTTGTTCTACTACTTGTTCAAAACTTATATTTTTAAGTTCAGCTATCTTCTTTGCCATATATTTCACAAACAATGGTTCGTTCCTTTTAACATCTGCTAAGGGAGATAAAAAAGGACAGTCTGTTTCAATTAACATCCTGTCTGCCGGGACATTTTGAATCACTTTATCCAAGTCTAATTTAAAAATAATTCCTGTAAACCCCAAATAAAATCCCATTTCTAGATATTGCTTCGCATCTTCCCAATCTCCAGTAAAACAATGAATAACTCCTTTTAAATTGGAATTTTCTTTTACATTTAATATTTCCAACAAATCATTATGCGCTTTTCTACAATGAAAAATAATTGGTAATTCTACTTCTTTCGCTAATTTTATTTGTTCTAAAACTAATTGCTTTTGTTTTTCCTTAAATTCAAATTGTTTTTTCTTTGTCTTGGGATGATTCCAATAATCTAATCCTATCTCTCCAACAGCTACAACTTTTTTGCAAACAATTAATTCTTTATATTTTTTATAATCAAAAACCTCCTTTCCTATACTCTCAGGATGCATTCCCACAGAAGCAAAAATACCCTGAGCATATTTCTCAGAGATTTCTATGGCCTTTTTTGAACTTTCATAATCTGTTCCAACATTTATAACCCAAATATTATCAGATAAACATTTATTTATTAGTTCATCCCTGTCTTTATCATAGTTAGGAAAGTTTAAGTGAGCATGACTATCTATTAACATATTTCTTTTCATATCTAGATATTCTAGCAGAATTAGAATAAATTAAAAGGGGCGTTTCTTTTCTAAAACGTCCCTCTTTTTTAATTTCAACTTATTCTACGCCTCTATTAATTTTTAATTTAAAAAAATAATACCAAGTAAATAAACCTTTGTCAAATTTCTCTGGGTTAGATTCTACTCTGAAATACAACATCCAAAGAATAAAAAAACTCATCTTTTTTAGTTAGGATTCTTCTACCTTAAAATTAATTTTATGAATATTCTCCAAAAGCTTTAATGTGGCCTGAACTGAAAGATTACTAGTGTTTTTCAATATTAAATGTTTGCCAAATTTATCAAGCAAAGAACTTAAAAATTCATCGCCCCAAGAAGGAGTAAAAGTTACAACTCCTTCAAAATCAACTACAACTTCTTCATTATCTTTCACTTTTTTCAAAGACGGTTTAAAAGCAGCAAAAGACTCTCTGCCGAATTGCCTACCAGTTAAGGTTGTTCCAAATTTTTTTAGAAAAATAATCATAAGTTTAAAATTAAAATTTAATTAATGTTAAGCAACCACGAAAATTAGTAATTGTTTTTTTAACCTTTATATCTGTGTCATCCTTCTGAATTTTAATCCTGGCATTGCCTGTTTGAAAAAATAGATTTATTTTATTATGAATTACAACGTCCTTTACAAATTTCAATCCATTCCCTCTATATTCTGGAGCACGACCTGAAATAATCTCAGTAAAAGCAGTATATAAAGCATCTTGATGATTTTTTAATTCTGGTTTAACCTTTCTTAAGGTTGTTAAAACTCCTTGTCCCCTATCAGCTAAAATAATTTTACCTTTTTTAATATTGTATGAAAAAAATATGCCTGGAATATCTGGCCAATTTCCTAAATTATGATCAAAGGAGTTATTGCCAATTTCACCAACAATAGCTGAGATTAAAGGAAATGTTTCACCTAATTTCTTTGATTTACTTAATTCATTTTCTAATTTTATTAATCGTGCCCGAAATACAGAAGAATCTTGACAATAGAAATCTGAATGCGGTTCTAACCCTATATTATTAAAAACCCAATTTTTTGCTAACTTAAACTGGTCTTTTAAATTATTTTTTATATAATTTTCAATATCGTCTTTTTTATAGTATCTATGCCCTGCTACTTTTTTGCGGACCGAAGATAATTTGCCAGAATTATCCCAACGACGTAAAGTTTGGATAGAAACTCCAATCATTTTAGAAGATTGGCTGATTGTTAATAATTTTAAACTCATAAACCTATACAAATTTATCTTAAACCTATACATTTTGTATTATATAGCAGATATAATGCCTTGTCAATAGAGTACAAAATACTAAAGAAAAAGGGCGATTCATTGGTTGAATCGCCCTATATAACTTATGAAACTTTTATCTCTCTTTGAAGCATTTTGCTCAGTTCGGGAATTTCTTTTTTTAAATAAACAAGACGTTTTTCAATATTTGTTCTCTTTTTTTTATGTATTTTGGTATTTTTTAGTTCTTTCTCAATATTTGCTTTTTCTTCACAATATCTTGAAAATCTCTGAAAATCATCGTTCTCCTTTAAAATACTTCTCATTTTTATCACCTCACTTTCTTTTTTTAGTTTTTAATGTTCTATAAACAAAAAATCTTCCTTTTTTGGGAAGATCCTTAGTAGTTTTAATTTTTGTTGTTTTTTATCTACTAAAGTCTCCCAAACGATTAAAGGGAATAATATAAAGAATCCCTCCTAAAATTTTAGTTGAGAAATTTAGTAAATTAATTTTTTTTGTTTTTAGCAACATATAAATATACTTTATATTATTAATCTAAATCTGTCAAGAAATTAAACGAGGAAAAAGTGATTTTCCTTTCTTAATTTTAAAATGCCATTCTTTATCAGAAATTTTTATTCCTAATTGTTTAAATATTTTTTCTGAAGATTCCGGTAAAAATACTTGGAGCATTTTAGCAATATTTGCTATAACGATTAATAAATTATTAATAACCAACATTTGGTTCTCGGATTCTTCCCAAGGTCTTTCTTTTTCTATATATTTATCACAAAAACTAATCAATTTCCAAATTGAGCCTAAAGATTCATTAAATTTGAAACCATCTAAAGTTTTCTGATAACACTCCCATGTTTCATATACCTTAGATTGAAGTTCTTCGTTTATTATTCCTGTCGGTTTAAGATTCTTCCCATCCCCCAATTTAACAACCCTGGCTACTAAATTTCCTAATCCTGAGGCTAAATCTGCATTATATCTTGCCTCAAACTTACCATAAGTAAAATCTCCATCTTCAGTCGGAGTTATTTCCCTTAAAAGAAAATATCTAACAGCATCTGTTCCGTATTTTTCAACTAAATCAAAAGGATTAATAACATTTCCCAAGCTTTTTGACATTTTTTGTCCATCAGACGTAATAAAACCATGAATAAAAATTTGTTTTGATGGTTTTATCCCTGCGGACATAAGCATTGCCTGCCACATAGAAGATTGCTGACGTAAATTATCCTTACCTGCTACTTGAATACCTGGCCAAAAATCATTAAATTTTTCTGAATCATTTGGCCATCCTAAACAAGATATATAATTAACCAAAGCATCAAACCAAACATACATGGTATGTTCAGCATCTCCGGGCACATCTATCCCCCAAGGTGATTTTTCCTTTAGACGAGAAATACTAAAATCCTTTAATCCTTTTTTCGTAAATTCTTTAATCTCGTTGAAGCGAGATTCTGGTAAAACAAATTCTGGTTTCTTTTTATATAAATCTAGAAGTTTATCTTGATATTTTGAATATCTAAAAAAATAGTTTTTTTCCTCAATAATTTCTAATTCTTGGTTAGGATGTAAGGGGCATTTACTATCAACTAATTCTGATTCTGTTTTTTCCATTTCACATCCTACACAATACTTAATTTTATAATTCTTTTTATAAATATCTCCATTCGCTTCACATTTTTTCCAAAAGTCTTGAGTTGCTTTGATATGCTTTTTATCTGTTGTTCTTATAAAATTGTCATAACTCAAATCCAAAGATTCTTTTAATTTTCTAAACCTCTTAGAATAAATATCACAAAAATCCTTGGTTGACAGATTCTGTTCTTTGGCTTTACGATAAATCTTTAACCCATGTTCATCTGTCCCAGTGTTAAAAAACACTTCCTCTCCTTTCTGACGATGATATCGAGCGATAACATCCGCTTGAATCATTTCTAACGCAAAACCAAGATGAGGATCAGAGTTGGTATAAGCAAGGGTAGTCGTAATATAAAATTTTTTATTTTGGCTTAGCATTATCCTGAATTAATAATTATAACAAATTCCCCTTTGATTTTTTCGCCAACTTTTGGATTTTCAATCTTATTAATAACTTCTTTAATAGTCCCTCTATATGTTGTTTCAAACTTTTTAGTTAATTCACGACAAACAACCATTGATAATTTATCATCCAGCATTGATATTTCATTTAATGTTTTTAAGATCCTATACGGAGATTCATAAAAAATTACAGGATATTTAGAATCTATAACTTCTTGGAAAAATTTGTTTCTTTTTCTTTTTTGCGGAGGAAATCCTAAGAATAAGAACCTATCCGTTTGAAAGCCTGAAATACTAATTGCTGATGTTAAGGCCGATGGACCAGGGATTGATATAATCTTTACTTGATCATCTAAGACATTAACTATTTGCTCTATCAACTTATTTCCTGGATCTGATATTCCGGGAGTTCCAGCGTCAGACACTAAAGCTAAGTTTTGTTCTTTTTTTAATAAATTTAAAATATATTCTACTTTTTTAAGTTTTGAATGCTGATGATAAGATAATGTTTTTGTTTTTATCTCAAAATGATTTAAAAGTTTTTGAGTCACCCTAGTGTCTTCACATAAAATTAAATCAACACTCTTAAGAATTTCAAGGGCTCGGATACTAATGTCTTTTAAATTTCCTATTGGAGTACCTACAATATACAAATTAGACATATGGAATTAGAGTATTGTAACTTCTTCCTGGTTTTTTTCTTCTATTCTTTTCGACTTCTCTAAATAATCACTCAGAACTTCAAAAATAATTCCAACTAAAGGAATAATCAATATCGCTCCTAATATTCCCCAGAGTTTTCCTCCAACAACTAAAGATATCAAAACTAAGGAAGGAGGTATTCCTATAAATTTTCTAAAAAGCAAAGGGAGTAAAAGATTTGCTTCTAATATTTGGATAATGACAAATGCTATTAAAACAAATAAGGCTTGGAGTGAAGAAGTTAAAGCTACAATAGACACTACGATTAACCCGCCTAAAATAGGGCCTATCATTGGTACAAAATCAAAAATAGCGACTAATAAACTTAAAACAAAAGCATAATTAACATTAAAAATTCTTAAAACAAAATAAGTTAAGAGACCAACAAAGAACATCCCAATAACTCTGGATATAAACCAAGCTCCTACTTTCTTCTTTGATCTTTCTATCAACCGATGAAGATATTTATGATGTTTAATAGAAGAAAAAGTAATCAATATCTTTTCTAATAGCCCTTTTTCCAAAGAAATAAAAAATGCTAAAGAAATAATAAACATTGTAGAAAAAACTCCGCCAAAAATAGCAAATAATGCATTAAAGATATTTTGGCCTGTTTTACTCAACACAATTTCTAGGTTAGAAGTAAAAGATTTTGTGTCTTCCGCAATTGTAATGCCAAACTTTTCAAGAACAGGTGAAATTTGCTGAAAATAGCCTGGAACATTTTGGCTAAATTCTTCAACTTCAGATAAAAACATTGGTGCTGTTCTATAAATAAAAAACCCTAAAAGGAAGAATACAATAAAGTATAAAAAAATCGCGGTTATAATTCTAGGAATTCTTTTTTTCTCAAAAAAATCAATCAAAAAATTAAATAATATCGATATAACAAAGGCAAAAATAAACCAAACAAAAATATCTCTGATCAAATAAAGTATATAAAGAGAAATTACAGCTAAACAAATTTTAAAAATCGTGGCCCAACTAATATTTAATATAGATTCTTGATTCATATAATTAATAGTTAAATTTTGAGCAAAGATTGAAACTTCGACTTGCTTTTATGAGGCCCAATAATTGCTAAGTTTAATTTTTCTGGTTTAAAAATATTTTGAGCTATCTTTTGGACATCGCTTATAGTTACTTTATCAAGTTTGGCAAATTTTTCTTCTGGTGTCAAAATTTTATCAGTAAGTAATTCTTCTAGAGAATAGAACGATGCTTGAAAATCAGATGATTCTAATTTCAAATTAAGAGTTCCTTTTAAATAATCTTTGGCTTTTTGTAATTCTTTTTCTGTAATTTTCCTTGTTTTAAATTTTTTATATTCTCTAATAATCAATTTTATAACTTGTTCTAAGTTCTTATGGGGAATACCTGCTTGAGTGACAAGATAGCCTGTATCTGTTGAACTATCTGAAGATGTTCGAATATAATAACAAAGTCCCTTTCTTTCTCTAATTAACGTGAATAAACGTGAACTCATATTAGCCCCTAAAATTGTGGATAAAATTATTTGAGCATATTTTTCAGAATCAAATAAATTATATCCTTTTACCCCTAAACAAATATGTGTTTGATCTGTTTTTTTATAATGGATTAGCGTTTCGGGAGTTTTTTGATTTTCAATGGTCTTTAATTTTTCTTGAATTTTTCCATTTTTAAACTTATTAAAATATTTTTCAATTTTCTTAATTGTTTTTTTATTATCAAAGTTTCCGGCAACACAAATAACTATATTTTTATTTAAATAATATTTTTTAAAATAATCTAAAAAATCTTTTCTTTTAAATTTTAGAATATTTTTTTTCTCACCAAGGGTCAACCATCCAGCTGGTTGATCTCCATAAAGAAGTTTTTCCCATAAATCATCTATATAACTCATTGGATTGTCCAGATACATATTAAATTCTTCAATAATAACTCCCTTTTCTCTTTTTATTTCTTTTTCCTCAAATTTTGAATTTAGTAAAATATCCGAAATCCAATCCATGGCTAAATCCAAATGTTTTTTGCCAACTTTGGCCCAAAATCCAGTAAGTTCCTTTGAGGTAAAGGCATTGTAAGCTCCGCCTATATTGTCTAATCTTTCGGCAATTTTTAATGTTGTTGGATACCTCTTGGTCCCCTTAAAAAACATATGTTCTAAAAAATGCGAAATACCATTTATATCTTTTGTTTCATATTTGGAACCAGTCCCAATCAATGCTAAAACACTTACTGTTTTAGTATTTTTCATAGGAATAGTTATAACTCTTAACCCATTTTTCAAAACTGTTTTTTTATACATTTATTTTTTCTTTTAAAATGTTAATTAAATCTTCTATTTTTACTCTTTCCTGTTTCATTGTGTCCCGATCTCTAACAGTTACTTTTTCGTCTTTTAATGTATCAAAGTCAATTGTAACGGCAAAGAGTATACCAACCTCATCTCCTCTTCTATACCTCTTTCCAATCGAGGCAACCTCATCATACTGACACATAAAATTAGGTTTCAACATCTGATAAATCTCTTTAGCTTTTTTAACAATTTCGGGCTTGTTTTTGACTAACGGTAAAACAGATACTTTGACAGGAGCTAGACATTTTGAAAGTTTTAATAAAACTTCTGCTTCTTTTATTGATTTTGTAGTGGTAGTCCTTCCGCCTTCAATCTCCTGATATGCTTCACTTAAAAAGGCAAAAAGAGATCTTTCTACTCCCACGGAAGTCTCAATGACATACGGATGATATTTAGAACCATCTTCTTCAGTAAAAATTAAGTCTTTCCCTGAATATTTTGAATGATTTTTTAAGTCCCAATCTCCTCTATTATGAATACCCTCTATTTCTCCCCAACCAAATGAAAAATGATATTCTATATCCACTTGTCGTTTAGCATAATGAGCTCTGTCTTTTTCAGAAATTTCTATAGCTCTTAAATTATCTTTTTTAATTCCTAATTTTTCATACCAATTTAACCTTTCATCTTTCCAATAATCAAAATATTTATCTGCATCTTTTGGATTACAAAACCATTGCATTTCCATTTGTTCAAATTCTCTAGTTCTAAAAATAAAGTTTTTAGGATTAATCTCATTCCTAAATGATTTTCCTATTTGGGCCATACCAAAAGGAATTTTCAGACGCATTGAATTTAAAACATTTAAAAAGTTAATATAAATCCCCTGACATGTTTCTGGCCTAAGATAAGTTATTGAGGCCTTATCTTCAACCGGACCTATAAATGTCTTCATCATTAGGTTAAACTTTTTAGGTTCAGCTAATTCACCTCCACATTCAGGACATTTATCTTTTTTGATTTCATCTGCTTTAAAACGTTTACGACATTTCTTACATTCTAACAATTCATCTGCAAATCCAGCACTTAGATGACCCGAGGCCTGCCAAACTTTTGGATTCATTAAAATACTAGCATCTAGCCCGACTATATTATCGTGTTTTAAAATCATTTCTTCTCTCCAAGCTTTTTTGATGTTATTTTTTAATTCCACTCCCAATGGTCCAAAATCATAGACGCCTCCAATTCCCTCATAAATTTCTGAAGATGGAAAAATGAATCCTCGTCTTTTACAAAGAGAAATAATTTTTTTATTTAAATCCATAATATTTATTAATTATTATTTATTATCCCTTGTTCATAATTAACACTTTCATCTTCTGGCAAACTAGTATCAATTTCTAAAACATCTGAAGATAGTATATCTTGAGAAAACTTATCCTGACCTACTACGCTTGCTTCTTTAACTAATATCGCTGTTTTCCCTATTTGGCTTGTACTAGGAGTTAATTTAACTTGAAAAGCCAAGGTTAAAGGAATTTTACCTGTTCCTTGATAGGCGTCTATATTCCCTATATTCCAAATTACTTCTTTGCTCACAGAATCAAATGTAAATTTAGAGTCTTCTGGAAAAAAACTACCAGTAGGTTTTACATTAGAAGGTAATACTGCCTTTACTTTTACATTACTAACTTGATTTGAATAGTTTTTAACTTGCCAAAGAATCGTATATGTTGTTGATTCTCCAACTTTAGGAGGCAATGGACCAGAGTTTCCAAAAAATTCCTCTTGAAAATAAGCTTTTTGTAAAACGTCTAATTTTGAATTAAGCTTTATTTCAAATTCTTTTTCGGCCTCACTAATTAACACTTCATTTCTCAAAACCAGATTTATTGATTCTTGGCTAAAGGTTTCATCTTTTACTTTTACCCAAAATTCAACTTTCCCTTCTTCTCCTGCACCTAAAAAACTTAATTTAGGTATATTTTTCCAGTCAAAAATTATAGAATTATCTCCCGGCCCAGTTTCTCCTCTGTCTGATCGTAAAGTTTCTATATCAAATGCTTCACTGTCTAACTTAACCAATAAAAACTTTTTGGTAAAAGATTTTCTACCTATATTTTTGAAGAATATTTCATAATGAAGTAAGTCTCCTGGATTAGCAGTATAATTTGGCGAATTATTCACTACCTGAGATATGTAAATAGCTGGCTCAATAATCTGAATTGATTGAGCAGCCTCTTTTAGAATAACAAATTCTCCGTCCATATACATACCTAACTCTGCTCTAAAAACTTTTTGATCCCCTGTATCCCCATCAATATCGCCTAATATTCTTATTCTTCCTCCACTAGCTTGGCTAAGTAAAGAGATCTGCCATTCTGTTGTGTCTATGGCTTGAGGAATAGAACTTTCAAATAAAAAATTATCTGGATATATAAGTTTAATTTTTAAATCTGAAAGTTCGCAATCAAAATTTGAAAAGTAATTTAAAGAAAAATTAAGTTTTTGTCCTGCTTCAATTTTGGAAGCAAGATCAAATTCAAAAGTCAAAGGAACAAATTTAATTTGAGTACTGAAGCTTGTTTTTGACTCATAACGTGCTTTTAAGTTTTTTGGTTGATAGTTTATCCAAGTATTCGCTGTTATTATCTCATTTTCTTTCCCTATTAATCTGCCCTTAAACCTAAAACTTTTTTCTTCCCCAGGGTATATATCATCTACTTTTTCAGTTATTCTTAGCCCTATATCATTTTCCAAAATAGAATGTTTTGGATATTCAAAAATAAGTTCTGGGTTTTCTAAAATAACATCTCCGTTATTTTTATATCTCACTAAATACTCTATTTCTTCTCCTGCTTGCACAACTTCTGGCCCTAATATTTCAACTTTCAATATCTCCTTTGAATAATTATTTCTTTGAAAATACCAAAGACCTACTAATCCAGTTATTAAAAGTAAAATTACAATAGAAATTACTAAAAAATTTTTGGGCATATATTTAGTTTATTAGTTTAAAAGATAATCAAGATTATCTTTGTCTTCTTGTTTTATTTTTAAATGTTGTAATGTTCCCCAGTCTTTTCTAAGAATGATTCTTAAAACCTTTATCGTATTTGTATTTATATTTGAATACAATCCTTTATTTACTTTGTCTAT
>Ga0208904_1001767_pt1 | contig 14309 bp, 9 predicted proteins | sample AntAceMetag02UKB_FD_184774 | JGI IMG/M metagenome (GOLD analysis project Ga0208904, IMG submission 184774) | Saline lake microbial communities from Ace Lake, Antarctica - Antarctic Ace Lake Metagenome 02UKB (SPAdes) (version 2) | ecosystem: Environmental > Aquatic > Non-marine Saline and Alkaline...
AAAGCGCTTAACGTTATGCCTAAGTCCCTTCCAGGACTCTGGGATAAATTAAATGCAGAGGCATACCAGATGAATGCGGATCACAAAAAAGTGGAAGTCATCTATTTGTCAGAGAAACAGCATGCCGCCTGGAAGAAAATAATAAAGCCGGTTGCTGACAAACATGTTGCTGACCTTAACAAAAAGGGATTGGATGGTAAGACCATCCTGAAGCAGGTCCAGAAACTTGCTGACAAATACAACGCCAAGTATCCGGTGGTTGCCCCATATCTTTCCAAATAACATTTAACCAAATGTAGTTGGATTTGTACAATCCAACTACATGTATACTAATGCCAAAGATAACTCGCCAATAACAAATCCTGAATTGAGCAATGAACGAACTCGCCCAGATTGAAAACCGGGAATATTTCTCCAGGAAAAATTCCGACTCAGGAAAGTGGCATTGTCATCGTATGTCTATTTGTAAATAGATTCATAGCTTTGGGCGCTCAGGACTGGAGATTAACTCCAGGTGTAAGAATAAGAGACAGAGTCCTCCTGCAATACCAGCGAAATATTTAGGCGAGGAGAAAATTGTATGACCTTTACGGATGCCAGTATTTATGATCCTCATATTATAGAAATTTCCAGATTTAGGAAAAACTTCTACCAGTTCTTTTCCCGAGTATATAGCGAAGAGGCCGATTTGGCTCTGCTTGCCGATGCAAAAAAAATCTTGCAAATCCTCGACGATTTACCCGAACTTTCTGGTCCTGAGGGCAACGCGGATCTCCATGAAGGCGCGCGAAAACTTGAGGCGTTTTTTAAAAGGAATCCTATAGAAAATCTAATTGTGGATGATCTTGCCATAGAATACGCCGGTCTGTTTCTTGGCGTTGGTTGCAAGAATACTGTTCATCTTTGTGAATCTTCATATGGGAGGCAGAACAATTTTCTTTTCCAGGATTCCTATTTTACAGTTAAAGATCTCTTTGAAAAAACGGGTTTTCAAAGAGGTGAGAGATTTGCTGAGCCAGATGATCATCTCTCTCTTGAGCTTGCCTTTATGGCAGAATTATGCACATGTCTGATGGATCCTGATAACATTAAAAAGGACCCGCTTAAGTATCTTGCCATTCAACGCAGGTTCATCAGTGAGCATCTTCAGAACTGGGTTCCTGCTTTTTCTCAAAAACTACGTGAGGTGGCGCCTTCATCTTTGTATACCGCCTGTTCAAAGCTGCTAAAAGGCTATCTGCAAACAGACAGCTCGTTGATCAATATTCAGACGGAAGATTATCACCAAAAAAGCGTAGATAAAATGCCTGAGTCTGCGTAAACAACAGCTCAGCATAAACAATAATCTTTTTATTTTTGTAATAAGGAGGTGTGTATATATGGCTATTTCTCGGAAGACACTCCAGAAAATTGCAGGTGCCAGTGACATAGAGCTTTCAAAGAATAAATACCCGATGGAATCAAATACGCTTGCAAAAAAGTCTTCATCTGGAGTGGAGGAAGCTCAATATACCTTCTGTGACGCCTGTAACGGGGTGCCTATGTGCGGGATTGAGTACTTCATGAAAGACGGAATTGTGACACGTATGAATGGCTGGCCCGGATTCCCTACATCTTCGCTTTGTTCCAAGGCCTACGGAACACTACAGAGACTGTATCACCCAAACAGGCTGAAATATCCCATGAAGAGGACAAAACCCAAAGGATCTTCTGATCCGGGATTTGTACGGATCAGCTGGGATGAGGCCTATGATCTGATTGTTAAAAACCTCAATCAGATCAAAGAAAAATACGGACCTCATGCGGCCTTTTTTTATGTCGGAGATCCGAAAGAACCGCGTGCGGCGGTGCAGCGCCTCGCCAACCTTTATGGTTCCGTTAACTATGGTACAGAGAGTTCGACCGGCTGCAGGATGGGCTCCCAGATAGCTGAGCTACTGACCTATGGTTTTGAAACATTGGGGAGTCCACCGAATGACAAAACCAAATCAATGCTTGTCTGGGGTACGAACCCTGCTTATTCCTCCGATCCGGCTGATTGGAAAAACCTTCTGCAAGCGAAAGAGCGCGGTGTGAAATTTATCGTTGTCGATCCCAGGGTAACACCCACCGCATCTGTTTTAGCGGATATTCATATTCAACCGAAGCCCAATACTATGGCTGCCCTGGCTTCGGGTATGATGCATGTCATTTTCAAGGAAAACCTCCATGATGAAGGGTTTTGCAATAAATGGATAAATGGAATTGATGAACTGAAAGAATATGTTAAGGGTTTTCCGCCGGAAAAGGCCGCAGAAATAGCGCAGGTTCCTGCTCAGCAAATCATTGACGCAGCCCGGTTATATGCCACGAATACACCTGGAGGTATGAAACTCAGTTCACAGGGAACCACCCATAATACCAATGCAGCTAATAACCATCGTTCCATTTTGATGATTCCGGCAATTTGCGGGTATCTCGATGTACCGGGTGGTGTGGAAAAACCAACCAACCCGATGGAAGGCATGGCCGGGCCCCATTGGGGTGGAGATCTTCCACCAAAATTCACATACCGGGAAAAAACCATAGCCAATAAAGCTCATCGTCTGGATAACGAAAGAACTCCGGCCTGGGCTGAAATGATGGTGCCGGTACAGACCAGTTATCTGCCGGAATGGGTTGAAGAGGGTAAGGTCAAGGCCTTCCTCGGTTGGGGATTTAATGTAATGATCTGGGCCCAAACCCATGAATATCAGAAAGCATTGGATAAGCTCGATTTTGCCATGGCGGTGGACTATTTTTTCAGGCCATGGACACATAACCATGTCGACCTTGTCTTGCCAGTGGCAGTGAATTTTGAGCGACAGGCACCCTTTGGTATACATGGCAGGACGCTACACGGGAGAAACGCAATCACACCGATTGGTGAAGCCCGTGAAGACTGGAAGATCGCATTGGATATCGGTGTTCGTCTCGGCTATGCGGAGGAATGCTTCAACGGTGATGTCATCGCAGCCTGTAACGACATTTTGAAGATGTGGGATACTTCCTATGACGAACTGAACAAGAATCTGGTAAAAGGGGTCTCAATTCCACCGAAGCAAAAGAATGCCTTCAAGAAGTATGAAAAGGGAATGATGAGAGGTGACGGGAAACCTGGGTTTCCGACTCCTTCGGGCAAGGTTGAAGCCGTATCCATGGTTCTGCAGAAGCATGGAAATGTTGCTCTGCCAGAGTACAAAGAAGGGTTGAAGACGTCAGAGGAGTTCCCACTTCTGCTCGTTTCCGGCTCGCGTATCCCCTATATCACTCACAGCAAATGGAGAGAAGACAGTCCCTGGCTATTCGAGCTGCAAAAAGAACCGCTGCTGATGGTTCATCCTCAAGATGCGGCTAAAAGGGAGATTCAAAAAGATGATGCCATTCGTGTCACATCTCCCTGGGGTGAGATTGAGGTTAAGGCGAATCCCACCATTATGATGGTTCAGGGAGCAGTAGGAATGATGCATGGATGGGCAGAGGCCAATGTCAATGCTCTGGTACCGCGTCAATTCGACCCCATCAGCGGCTATGCGCCATATAAGGAAGTGCCCTGTGAAATCAAAAAGGTATAATCCCATTCATTAAGGAGATGAGCAAATGGCTAGATACGGAATGATCGTTGACGTAAATACCTGCACAGGATGCATGACTTGTGTTTTAGCCTGCAAGCAGGAAAACCTGACGAGACCCGGAGTGTATTGGAATGAGATACTGCAGTTTGAAAACGAATCTGCCAATACCATCACATACGTTCGTAACTCATGTATGCAATGTGACAGCGCTCCCTGTATTGATGCGTGTAAGAACAATGCTATTACAAAACGGGAGGACGGCATTGTTCTTATAGATCAGGAGAAATGCAAAGGCGACAAGAATTGCATTAATTCCTGTCCTTACGGGGCCATTTTTACAAATAGTGGGGATACTTATTTTCAGGAGCAGCAGCCTTTTGAAAAACATCCTGCCGGATACAGGATGCAGATTCCCGGTAAGTCTTCAAAATGCACCCTGTGTGCGCACAGGATCGACAAAGGTGAGCGTCCGGCTTGTGTTGATGCCTGTCCATCGGAAGCGCTGATCTTTGGAGATCTGGATGATCCCAACAGCGAGATCAGTATGAAGCTTAAAGGATCCGAAGCACTGCTCGTCAACAAAGGTGCTAAACCGAAAATCACGTTCCTGGTTGATAGAAAAATGGTACAAACTATAGACCAACGGATTTTGGAAGATCCCCACATGTTACGATAACCGTAGGTAAAAACGGGAGTTGCTGCCGGACATTACAACTCATGATGATTATGCTCTGTATAGTGCAGATCCGTTTTCTAATAATAAAGCATTGTGGCAAGAGGTGGGAGGTCAAGCTAAAAAATCTTTTTTGGCGTTGTTCTTGACCATGAAGTGCAGTCGGTTGAGAACGTTGACTTCGCTGGTTCCGGAATCAAAATCTAAAAAGAGTAGGTTCATATTGGGATACATGGTTCTGATCTTGGTTTCGATCCCTTTTGATATGACATGGTTGGCAATACAACCAAACGGTTGCAAGCTGATAACACTGTCGACGCCTTCATCTGCAAATGAAGCGATTTCTGCAGCAATGAGCCATCCCTCTCCGAACTGATTTGCCAGACTTAATATTTTGGCCGCTTTTTTCGAGATATCCCTGATATTGTGAAAAGAGGACGGGAACCTGAACTCAGAGAGGATGCGATTAATTCGATTTTGAAAATGGTTGATGTAATACTCCAGTGCCAGGACCAGAACATCTGAAAACTGGCGTTTATTCAGGTTGGCGCGTCTGTCGGCGATCGCATTCATTAGGTCCTGTGTAAAAAAATCGATGAGCGGGGGAACCACCGCTTCGACTCGGTTTTCAATCAACCAATCCACTATCTTCTGGTGACCGAATGAGTTGTATTTAATATAGATTTCTCCCACAATACCGATCTTTTGACACTCTTCCGGTAATATTTCAATTTGGTTGAAATCGTTCACAGCTCTTTTCAGGAAATCATCCACACCTGGATAGTCCTTGTTAAGAATGATCGTTTCAGCCTCTTGTAAATAGGCCATGTGCAGCCTGGCACTCTCCCCACGGTTTTTTTCCCGGGGTGCGATGGCGTAGTACATCTTGGCCAGGCTATCCGCAATTATGAGTCCCAGAAACAGAATCTTCAGCATTTTTGACCACTCAATTTTAAAGCCGGGTTGATCGTTGAGGCCCTGGGAGGTCGTGACGGAAATGACCGGAATATCTCCAAATCCGGTTGCCAATAACGCTTTTTTAATCAGTGCCAGATAATTGGAAGCCCTGCATTGCCCACCGGTTTGCGTGATCCCGATCGCGATTTCGTCATGGTTGTAGTTTCCAGTCTGCAACGCCTTGATTATATCGCCGATGATGATGGTTGCGGGATAACAGATATCATTATTGGCATGTTGCAGCCCAAGATCGACTGACGCCCGGTCCGGTTTTGGCAGGTTGATGACATTGTATCCCGCCAGTTTGAACACAGCTGGAATCAGTGGGGAATAATTATCTGCAAAATAAGGGGCGAGAATGGTTCTCTTTTTATCTTTTGTAGTGAAAATGGGTGTTGTCTTTCTTTCAATCGGGCTCGGTTTCTCAGTCGCCTTTTTCAGTTTCAACGATTCCACCATTGACCTCAGTCGCAGTCTGACAGAACCGGTACTAGAGATCTCATCTATTTTAATCAGAGTATAATTTTTTCGAACGGATTTCAGGATTTCTTTGGCCTCATCTGTTACCAAGGCATCGGGACCGCAACCAAAAGAGTTGAATTGAATAAACTGGATATTGTCCGGTTGGGTTATCGTCCACTGAGCCGCCCTGTAAATCCGATTGGGATAGGACCACTGGGTGATCACATGAACCGGATCAAATTTATCATCGTCAGTTAATGGCAGCGCATCTTCAGTAATTACATCAGCACCCAGACGGGTCAGTATTTCGGGTGTTTTGTGATTAATCAGCGGATCGGCATGATAAGGCCTGCCAGCTAAGACAATCAGCAACCTATTGTTCTGTATAGCCGCCCTGATGATCTCTGCCCCTTTTTCCCAAAGGGCGGTTTTGTATGACTGTTGGGCAGCCAGCGCCTTTTCAAGAGCTTTCCGGACTTTGGCTTTGGAAATGCCGAACTGCTTTAAATAGATATGACAGGTTTTCATCAGCAGAGACCTGTCATTAAAAGTGATGACAGGTTTATCGAACGGAATCTGATAATTCTGCGCAGGATTAATGGCACTATCGATTACTTCGGGATAACTGCTGACAATCGGACAGTTGAAGGAGTTGTTATCATCACTGAACTCTTTCTTTTCATACATGACCATAGGGTAGAAAATCCGGTCCACATTCTGTTCCACAAGGTCTATTATGTGTCCGTGCACTAGTTTTGCTGGAAAACAGATGCTGTCAGACATGACTGTGCCCAGTCCTTTCTCAGCCAGTTTCATCGTAGAAGGCGATGACAGTCTGACATCGATCCCGCAAGATGTAAGAAGCGTATGCCAGAAAGGAAAATTCTCAAAAATATTCAATACTCTGGGCATGCCAATGGTGAGGAGAGGTCTTTCCACCCGTGTCCGACTGCGGTTAAAAAGCAGATCCTGCTTGTATTGGTAAAAATTAAACCTGGATTCTGATTCCTGTCCGCGACTCCCGAAAAATTTCTCACACTTATTTCCGGAAAAAAATGTGCGCTCTTTGCCGAAACTAAAACGGGTGATGACACAGGAATTTTCGCAGCCCTTGCAGTGTAACTGTTTGGTCGAGTAGTTGTTGACAACGTCGAGGTTAGAGAGGCCGACGAAAGTGGAACTCCTGCTTTCCTGTTCGTATGCCTGTCTGGCAATTAATGCTGCTCCGTAAGCACCCATCAGTTCAGGAATATCGGAATACATAACACTTTTCCCGGAGAGCTTTTCCAACGCCCTGACGATGGCCTGGTTTTTAAAGGTTCCTCCCTGCAGTACGATATGATCCCCGAGTTCGGACATATTGTTCAATTTCAGCACCTTAAACAGACAGTTTTTAATCACTGAATAGGAAAGGCCGGCACTGATCTCGGCGGGTGATGCGTTTTCACGCAAGGACTGTTTGACCTTGGAGTTCATAAAGACGGTGCAGCGCGTGCCAAGATCGCAAGGGGCTTCTGCTTGACAGGCAATCTCGGCAAAATCGGAGACATGGTAATTCAGAGAATTGCCAAAGGTTTCGATAAACGACCCGCACCCGGATGAGCAGGCTTCGTTCAGCTCGATGCGGTTGATAATACCGTTTTCGATGAAGATGGCCTTCATATCCTGTCCGCCAATATCTAAAACAAATGTGACTTCCGGACTGATATGCCGAGCCGCCGTATAGTGGGCAATGGTTTCAACGACACCCTTATCGATACCGAAAGCTGCTCGGATCAGATCTTCACCATAGCCGGTAACAGTCGTTTTTCCAACCTTGAGTTGCGGATTGTGCCGGCGAACTTCTGCGCTGAGTTGCTGAAGCCCATCGATGACAGTGTCAACCGGATTCCCCTTATTATTCTGATACCAGGAGAACAGCAGTTCATCTGCCAGACCGGTGACTGTAATTTTTGTTGTTGTAGAACCGGAATCGATACCGATAAAACAAATTGGCTGGTCATAATTCGCCAGTGAAAGCTTTTTGATTTTAATATCTGCATGGGCCTCTTTCCAGTTCTCAAACTCATTTTGATCACTAAACAATGGCTCCAAGCGGTTTTCGGCTGTAGAAGGGAGATTTTTGGCAGCCTCCAGGATTGATCTGATTTCCCTCAAACCTCTTCTGAACGTTGGAGATGGTTTGCCGAATGCTGCACCCAACGCAGGCAATAGTTCTGGACGTTCAGGAATTGCCAGATCGGAATGTTCCAGTTTGATGGCTTTCAGGAAAATCCTGCCCATTTCGGAAAGAAAGGTGAAGGGGCCACCACAAAGCATTATTTTTTGTTTAATGCTAAATCCCCTGGCCAGAGTGTTCATACATTGTATCGCAACTGCATGGAAAACAGAGGCCGCAATATCCTCTCTGGGGATTTTTCTGGATAAAAGGTTTTGTACATCCGTTTTTGCAAAAACACCACACCGGGATGCGATGGGGTAGATGGTATGGTGGTTCGCTGCCAATGAATTCAGAGCCTGTGTCTCAATATTGAGCAGAGTGGCAATCTGATCGATATAGGCACCGGTTCCACCTGCGCAGTTCCCGTTCATGCGAATATCAGGAAGTCTATCTTCATTGAAGAAAATCATTTTTGAATCTTCTCCACCAATATCGATAAGTGTTTTAACTTCTGGATGGTGGTCTTTTATGAAAATATCAGTAGCGATGATTTCCTGGATAAATGGAATTCCAGTTTTTTCGGAAATGCCTATACCGGCTGATCCGGTGATTTGCATGGCAACGGAACAATTCCCCAGCTGATTGAGGGCGTCGATGAGAATGTGGTCGATGGTCTCATAAATTCGGGTATGGTGTCTTTGATACGCAGAGAAGACGATATCCCCTTGTTTATTGACAACAGCCATTTTTGCTGTTGTTGAGCCAATGTCGAGTCCAGCTTGATAAGAATTATCGAAGTCCATGATGTTTTATTATGCCAACACTGATATATAAGATGAATTTTGGTTGATTCCAGAAAATGAAATTCCTATCATTTTAAAGCGCTTTTCAGAGTTTAATCAATCTTATATCGATGGTTTTAACGGGGCTTTACTTTTCTAAGTCCCTCGTCATGGTTGCACTGCATTTGGGACGTTTTACACCATAACAGGATGTGCCTGCCTGGTGTGCAATCTTTCCTCCGCAGCTTATATATACAGAAACCCTGGGGACCGGCTTTAAATACACCGCCACTCCTGCCCTGCCCCCTTCCAGATTTCCTTCCTGTTCCATCTCGGCGCAGCATTTAAAACTTTCATTTTTCTTAGATCATCAACGCAGACATTCGCGCCTGTGCCAAAAACAATACTTAAAAAGAAATATATTAAGGGCACCTTGAATAATTAAAATTATCAGTTCTTGCAGGAATGCCATCCAGATAGATGGTAATGGCTCCGGTTCTTGCTGCGCCAGCTCGCAATTCAGTGCTGTCGCTTAACTTCCCAAGTGTTTCTCCTTTGTATAAAAGAAACACGTCGCCCCGGAACCACCACCATCTATCTGGATTTAGAGAAGTGCCAGATTTTTAATTGTTCAAGACGCCCTTAACTATTCCTGACACAGTCAGAATATAGCAGCAGCAATAGTCATGCCCAAGAAAATAAGATTATCACAGCTCTCGGAGAGATGATGTTTTATGAAACAAAGGCAATTCGATCATCGAACAACTCACGTGACTGAAAGAAACTGTTTTATCTGTTTTTTTCAGGTTGTAAATAAAACTGACACCTAATGACAGTCCAGTCAACTTTAGTGATGCTCGTCAAATTCAATATAAACACATTACCAGTTGATTAAAGATGCCTATAGCTTTTTAAAAATCCGAGGCATGAAAATTGCGAAAGTGAATATGTTTTCAGGAATCCATTGTGAAAACCGAAGTGTAGCAACGAACGCACAGTTAAAAAAACGAAGTATGTCTCTAATCCAACCGGATAGTGTATTCAACATGCGAGAAGTTTATTTATCATTATAGTTATCAAAATATTCTTTTCTTTTGTATTGGTACAATATCTTATGGAATTCAAAAATTCGGTTTCAAAGCTATTTTTAGCAGGTATCATCCCGGGGTTACTTCTGGCTTTAATTTACATGATCACAATCTGGATACTCGTTATCCATTGATAAAAACAAGTCCCTTACCCTGGACATTGACAACCAGACTTTGTTCTTCCACCCGACCGGCAATAAACAGATGTCTCGGTATGCTGCCTATGCTGGCAACACCTCTTTGAATGACAGAAGGTCTTGTAATGACTTCGACTTTCTTGACCGGATTAAAACTTGAAGGTGTAATATCTTCTGGCGCATATACCACGGCATTTCTGATATCAACGTCACCTTGAGATAAACTGAACATCTGGTTCCGAGATTCCTTTATGCCACCAACATGATCGGGATGGAGATGACTGAAAAACACCTTATGAATATCTTTTGGCCTGACATTCAGCTGTTTCATGTTTTGTAAAGTTCTCCCCGTCATGCCGGACTTGATCCCATAAGCGCTTAAATAAGGATTATGAAATATGGCGATTTTGGGAGTAAAATGGTGGAGGAGATCCCAAATCAATGATAGCAAGGGTTTGCGGGGAGGGTTGGTAGTGGATTGGCTTAAAGGGTTTTAGAATTTGAATAATATGTGAATTATCAATACAAATCAGTTTGTTAAATTAAAAATAGGTAAATTTTGAGCAAGAAATCTTTGTAAATCCCCACCTATTATGGATTCACAGAGGAATCAATTTTTTGACCATACAAGATCAAGGGTTGTTACGAAGAATAAAGCGTTTTGTTCAGCTTGAAATTGTATTTTTTGATTTTATTATAAAGTGTCGTCCGACAGATTTTAAGCTGAATTGCTGTCTGGGAAATATTATAACTGTTTTTTTCAAGTGTTTCTAAGATGGTTTCTCTTTCCTGCTTTGCCAGTGAACGATCCTCGGTTGAATAGACTGGTTGTGGTCCCACGAGCGGATTTGTACTGTTTTCCCAATTATCTTCAAGATCGTCTTCAACCAAACCCATTATATCATTCGCTTTGATTTGTTTTGTCGGATTATTAATGCTGAGTCTGTTTACAATATTCCTCAATTCCCTGGCGTTACCCGGCCATTGATACTGCTTGAGCATTTGCATCGCTCCGTCGGACAAATTCAGGTTAAGATTGTCCTGTTCAACGAAATGATCGACTAAAAGAGGAATATCTTCTGACCTTCGGCGTAGCGGAGGGACCTTAATCTCAATTGTGCTGAGTCGGTAATACAGGTCAGGCCTGAATTTACCCTGATGGCAGAGATTTTTCAGGTTTCGATTGGTCGATGCGATTATCCTGGCATTCAGGGGAATCAGCTTTATGCCACCAATCCTTTCATATTCCTTTTCTTCCAGCACCCTGAGAAGTTTGCCCTGGAGCTGTAAATCCATGTCACCAATTTCGTCCAACAGAATCGTACCCCCGGCAGCCAGCTCAAATTTACCCTTTTTTGTTTCACTGGCACCCGTAAAAGCACCTTTCTCATAGCCGAATAGTTCAGACTCCAATAGATCACGTGGAATTGCAGTACAATTAATCTTGATGAAAGGCGTCAGTTTTTCACTCGACTGCTGGGAGTGAACGGCATTGGCCAGGATTTCCTTTCCAGTACCTGTCTCTCCGATAAAAAGAATAGGATATATGGTATCCGCGGCTCTTTTACATTGATCTAGTAATTCAGTGATGATCAGGCTTCTCCCTACATAGTCTCCAAATGTATAGTTGGACTCTATTCTGGCGATTGTATCATAATAATCTTCTGCTTCTGCGCTGCTTTTATTTTCCGCCAGACTTGCCAGAATTCTGTTCAGACTGGTCATACTTCTAAACAGTATCATTCCCAGTGCGCCAATCACTTCCCCTTTTGAGATTATGGGAATCACGTTTGTCATGCAGTTCCGACCCCTTAGTAATACCATTGCGCCCGTCTCCGCTTTACCTGAACGAATAACCTTTTCAAAAGGAGAGTGCGGATCGATGGTGTCAATATGATTTCCAGCAGCAACAAATTCAGGTTCGTTTATCAGTCTTTCTGACCCCTTGCTGTTGTGAATGATAATACCATTTATATCGACAATAATCGCGGCATCAAAGGCTGTATCCATAAACTTATCCAGAACCCCACCCCTTTTTTGAATCTCTTCCATCGTAAAATCAAAATGCATTGTGCCTCTCTGTGATTAGTGTGATTAGTTTATATACAATTGTATATACAATTGTATATAATGCAAACACTTTATCTATCCGGCCATTCCTTTTTTTCACTAAGTAAATGACATTTATTGCTTTTTCATTCAGTAGAATATGGTGTACATCTTGCTGATATAGTGTCGCATTTCAGGAATTATCCTACTAAAGGAGATGAACCAATATGTTGGCAGAATTAACGGCAGCCGAAAAAGCCAGGCCGTATTCCAAGTATTACTACGAGGAGATGGTCGAACCGGCGAAGGAGATTTATCGTTTTCTTGAACAAGGCACCATTGATTCGTCTTTTGCGACTCCCATCCATCAAAGAAACGACCTGCTCAAGCCTGGTAATCTGCCGGCAGAAATGGGATATTGCAAAATGCCGGATGGTACCGGTTTTGTAGCAATGGTTACGAAAATGCCAGGGGTCACATCTGAAATGATCAACTGGTGGTTTGCATGGCAGGGGTTGGAAGGATTGCGCTATAAAATTTGGACATTACTGGAAAACAATAGTCGAGGATAAGAAAGTAAATCCATATTCGAGATGTTATTGATTGAAACGCCTTTACCTGAACTGAAACCGGAATTCCCTCACCCCTTCCGTTTATGCAACAGGGTCCGCTATGATTGATCTCAGGTGAAGGTGAGCATCTTTTTGGCCAAAACCGTTCTGCGACACTCGGGGCAGAGGCGAAGCTCATTTTCCGGAAGATCTGTTTTTTGGCGCAGGAAATCCACCATCTTTGCGGGAACATGCCTTTTTCCGCAGATCGGGCATGCCTCAAGGTCAGTTTGCTGAAACCAGATTTCCCTGGAGGCCTCGGTGTCCCTGGTTGCAATCGCACCGGTGGGACACACTGCCGCGCAGGCACCGCACATGATACAGGCATCGTTGGCTTCACCATAGGGCGTGCTGATTGTTTTCTGCTCACCGCGACCCATGGCATAGATGGCAAGGGTACCTTGCTGTTCACAAAATCGATAGCATAGACCACACATGACGCACCGTTCATTGGCAGATTCCAGTTTTTCAAACCTCGATTTGACCGGTTCCTGTAAGATTCTCTCTAGGGTTTCCCGGCTTTCGGGAGCTCTGGCCACTAGCAAGGCGGCCGTCATGCGGCGGCTTTTCAAAACCTTTTCGGAGTGGGTATAAAAAGCTTCCGGCTTCCGCACGGGGTATTCGCAGGATGCCACCAGTTTGTATCCATTACCCGCCCTGACTTCCACCAGGCAGAGGCGGCATCCGGCAAATGGCGGCAGATTTTCATGATAACACAGGGTCGGAATATGGATATTATTCTCGCGACAGGCACTCAACAGGGTGGTTCCCTTGATGACCCGAACGCTTTTATCATTTATGGTAATTTCGACGGTTTCCATCATCCTCTTATGTGTCAATACAGTTAAACGGACACGAATCAAAACAGAGCCCGCATCGGGTACATGTATCCTGATTGATGATCAGGGTGTCGTTATCCCTTCTTTCAATGGCATTCGCCGGACATCCTTTCTGACAAATCCCGCAATCCGTGCAAATATCGACATCAATGCTGAAATTGACCAGATCCTTGCAAACGCCGGCTGGGCAGTGCTTGTTCCGAATATGCTCCAGATATTCATCCTTAAAATACCTCAGGGTCGACAACACGGGGTTGGGAGCGCTTTTCCCCAAGCCGCACAGGGCGGAGTCTTTCAGGTATTCGCACAATTCCAGCAACAGCGGAATATCGTCCTCTCTCCCCTGCCCCTTGGTAATCCGAGTCAGGATGTTATGCATCTGCACCAGCCCTTCGCGACAGGGCGTGCATTTACCACAGGATTCTCCAATCAGAAACCCAATGAAATAGCGGGCCACTTCCACCATGCAATCATGATTGTCCATGACGATCATGCCGCCGGAACCCATTATGGAACCTGATTCTACCAGGCTGTCAAAATCGATGGGCAAATCCAGCAACGCTTCCGGTAGACACCCTCCGGAAGGTCCCCCGGTTTGAACAGCCTTAAACAGCCTCTTTTTGGGAATTCCGCCGCCGATGTCATAGATAATTTCTCGCAGGGGAGTTCCCATGGGTACCTCTACCAGGCTGTTGTTCTTTATTTTACCCACCAGCGAAAACACCTTGGTTCCGGTAGATTTCGACGTCCCGATTTTACAGAATTCCGCTGCTCCGTTTTCCACGATGAATGGGACATTGGCATAGGTTTCCACATTATTCAGCAACGAAGGCTTGTCCCAGAGACCTTTTTCAGTTGCGTGAATATACTTGGTTCGAGGCTCGCCGATCTTACCTTCGATGGAACGTATCAACGCGGACGATTCGCCGCAGACAAAGGCACCAGCGCCTCGTTTGA